>Ga0105047_10002978_pt1 | contig 30018 bp, 22 predicted proteins | sample MAT04_FD_78384 | JGI IMG/M metagenome (GOLD analysis project Ga0105047, IMG submission 78384) | Freshwater microbial communities from Lake Fryxell liftoff mats and glacier meltwater in Antarctica - MAT-04 (megahit assembly) | ecosystem: Environmental > Aquatic > Freshwater > Ice > Liftoff... | reverse complement strand
TTTTAGATTCCCCAGTTTGATACAAATATCTGACCAACCTGATTGAGTCACTAAAGCATCTGATCTGTCACTTTTTACTAGGAAGACATCGAGTTCATCTTTCATTTTGATGCCATTTTTGTTTCTGATATCACGGATGTTAGTGATGATATCTTTGGCTTGCTCTACCCTGTCTATGATGGTCTGATCAAAACTTCCCGGCTTAGGATAATTACTCAAAATGCAATCGTCACCTTCTTTCCTTTCTTTGAGCGCATGCCAGATTTCTTCTGTAATGAATGGCATAAAAGGGTGCATCAACGAACAAATCTGACTGAAGAGTTCGATGGTATTGTCTTTGGTTTGGGAAGGTATTTTTTCTCCAAATCCAGGCTTAACCATTTCGAGATACCATGAGCAAAAATCTGTCCAAACAAAACTATAAATACTGATCAAAGCTTCTGAAAGTCTGTATTCTTTAAAGTTTTTATCAATATCAACTGCCAATGAAGTTAATTTGTGTTGCATCCAATGATAAGCAAGAGCATTACCTTCACTCATTTTAAGATCGCCATCTACTTCCCAACCATCGACTAGACGAAGTGCATTCCATATTTTATTGCTAAAATTACGACCTTGCTCTACCAGTTTTTCATCAAACAACAAATCACCTCCTGCTGGCGAACACGACATCATACCAAACCGAACCCCATCTGCTCCGAAGTCTTCTATCAACTTTAATGCATCAGGACTATTGCCCAATGACTTTGACATTTTACGACGTTGTTTATCCCGCACCATTCCTGTGAAATATACATGATCAAATGGTCGTTTGCCTTCCCATTCATAACCAGCCATCACCATCCGCGCTACCCAAAGAAAGATAATATCCCAGCCTGTGACAAGCACAGATGTAGGATAATAATAATCCAACTCTCTTCGATCTCTAAACCCGTCAAATACCGATATAGGCCATAACCAAGATGAAAACCAGGTATCCAGTACATCTTCATCTTGCCTCAAATCAGCCAAAGTGATGGAAGGATATTTTTCCTGAGCAAATGCCAATGCTTGATCAGTTGTCTCTGCTACAAAAACATCATCACCATAATAATACGCCGGAATCCTGTGTCCCCACCAAAGCTGACGAGAGATACACCAATCCTTAATGTTGTCCATCCAGTGTCGGTAGATATTCTTCTGATTCTTAGGGAAAAACTCCACTTCATCTTTGGCAACTGCCTCCGCAGCAGGTCCAGCCAGTGCTTTCATATCGACGTACCACTGAAGAGACAAGCGCGGTTCAACTATTGAATTGGTCCGTTCAGAACGTCCTACATTGTTTTGATAATCTTCTATTTTTTCGATATACCCGCCTACTTCCAGGTCTTTGGCAAATTTTTTACGAACAATAAATCTGTCTTCCCCTATATACACACTAGCCTCAGGACTCATCGTCCCATCTTCATTAAAGACATCTACTACTTCAAGATGGTGACGTTTGCCTATTTCATAGTCATTGACATCATGGGCAGGCGTAACTTTGAGTGCACCGGTACCAAACTCCATTTCTACATATGTATCACAAATGACCGGAATGACACGACCTATTATAGGAACTACCACTCTTTTCCCATGCAAATGTGTATAGCGAGCATCTTCCGGATGAATAGCTAAAGCAGTATCACCGGGTATAGTTTCAGGTCTTGTGGTTGCTATGGTAATAAAATCACTGCTATCTTCTACCTGATATTTAACAAAAAATAATCTGGATTGCTCCAAACCGTATATTACTTCTTCATTGGAGAGTACAGTTTTAGCTTCCGGGTCCCAATTGACCATTCTTTTACCCCTGTACAACTTATTTTTTCTATATAAATCTACAAAAACCTTTATAACGGCATCTGATCTGACTTCATCCATGGTAAAAGCAGTACGGTCCCAATCACAGGATGCGCCAAGTTTCTGCAGTTGTTTCAGGATGATACCGCCATATTCTTCCTTCCACGCCCAAGCGTATTCTAAAAACTGATCCCTGGTGAGGTCACCCTTTTTAATGCCTTTCTCTCGGAGCATTTTTACCACTTTAGCTTCTGTAGCTATGGACGCATGATCTGTACCGGGTACCCAACACGCATTTTTGCCATCCATCCTTGCTTTACGGATTAGAATATCCTGAATGGTGTTATTGAGCATATGCCCCATGTGCAAAACACCTGTGACATTCGGTGGCGGGATGACGATACTGAAAGCTTCTCTTTCGTCAGGTTCGGAATGAAAGTATTTTTTATCCATCCAATGGCTATACCACTTATTCTCTATTTCGGAAGGATCATATCTTGGTGAAATCATTGACTTAATATTAAGTTTTTGAATTTTTTGAACTGGTAGGTATGATGAGTTTACGCAAATCAATGCTCCGAATTAATACCTTAAGGTATACACATCCGTAGCTCCTGATTTTTTCTCAACGACGATCACAAAATTTCCGTAATCAGATTCATCAAATGTTTTCGTAAAAATGTCCCTTCCTGCAAGCGTATTTGTGATGGAAGGAATTGTATTTGAATGCCCTACAATAAAAATACGATTATAATCGGTAGATGTTTTTACTGTTTCAAGCAAATCTTTGAGGGTTTTATTTTCGTAAGGCAAAATATTCATGGCTTTAATATCTGCCAAAGAATCTACCGTGAACATGGTTCTCAGTGTCATGGTAGAATATATGGCGTCTACTCTGGTTCCACGCATAATATCCGCAATTTTTGTAGCCCTCGACAGCCCTTCTGTAGTTAGTGGTGGTTCATCCTTAATGGTGGTGTCTTTTTCAGCATGACGCACCAGGTAATAAATTTTGGATATGCTGTCTTCATTTAATACAAGCTTCTGACTGTCTTCAGTGATAATAACGTTGGATTCAATCGCTTTTAACATCTTGCCATTGATATCCAGCGTTTTCACTTCTGGTTTACAGGACATTATCATAGAGGCAATCAAAGCAGCAACAATAGCTATCTTAATTACAAATCCCGTAAAAATTGACTTTTGCATATCTACTATTTTACTTTTGTATATAAATATTTACTCAAATGTATGTTTAAAAATATCTTATTTTCCTAAGTACAATCCTACCTGAATATCTAAACACACTCTTGCGGGATAAGAATTATAACTTTAAGAATCAGACTGTAACTTGCTTATTTTCAAAGATATCTACATCTACTTGCGTTTGTATCAAATCATCCAGCGTTTCTCTTCTCCTGATCAGATAATCCTCCCCTTCATGAACAAGGACTTCTGCCGGTCTATATCTCGAATTATAATTGGAAGCCATGGTATAACAATAAGCTCCTGCATTATAAAAAGCCAGAATATCTCCTTCATTGATCTCTGTCATTTTTCGATTTACTCCAAAGGTATCTGTTTCGCATATATACCCCACCACGGTATAAATCCTGGATCTGCCTTCCGTTTTTGATATATTTACTATCTTATGATATGAATCGTAGAGCATAGGTCTGATGAGATGATTCAGGCCTGAATCAACTCCGGCAAACACTGTCGATGTAGTTTGTTTTACCACATTAACTTTTACTAAAAAAATACCGGACTGGCTGACCAAAAACTTACCTGGTTCGAACATCAAAGTAAGTTCCCTGCCATAGGCTTTGCAGAATTGTTTAAATCTTTTGGTGATTTTTTCACCCAATTCTTCAATGTCTGTTTCAATGTCTTCTTCTTTGTATGGCACTTTAAAACCACTTCCAAAGTCAATGTAACTCAGATCATGAAATTCCTTGGATACTTCAAACAATATCTCAGCGCCTTGCAAAAATACTTCAATGTCCAAAATATCACTTCCAGTATGCATATGGATGCCCTCAACGATCATGCCATGCGCCTTCACTATCCTATGAACATGTGGTGTCTGATGAAAAGAAATACCAAATTTTGAATCTATATGACCAACGCTTATTTTACTGTTGCCACCGCCCATAATATGAGGATTGATGCGTATACACACTGGATATTCTGGATATAAACTGCCGAATTGCTCCAAAATAGACAGATTATCTATATTTATTTTAACTCCAAGTTCTACTGCCAGAGAAATCTCTTCAATGGAAACACAATTTGGTGTGTAAATGATATCTTCAGGACTAAAACCTGCCAATAAACCTAATTTTACTTCCTGAATAGACACTGTATCCAATCCAGAGCCGAGAGATTTAAAATATTTAAGTACCGCAATATTATTCAATGCTTTGCATGCATAATTGATTTTCAATCGTTTCAGTTCAAAAGCTTTCGTAAGTCTTTCATATTGCTTCTTCATCACTGCTGTCTCGTAAATGTACACGGGGCAGCCATATTTGTCGGCGAGCACTAAGGGATCCACACCACCTTCGAGTAAATATCTGTTGTCTTCTATATGCATTTCTGATTCTTATTTAAGAGTGCAAAGATAAGACAATTTGTCAAAATGAACATCAGGTGGATAATAATTGGCAAGTTTTAGCAGATAAATAATAGTTATTTGACTAAAATACAAAATAAATACCTGAAAATCTCATCAGTTTATTTAGTTAAAAAAATTTAATTGCCTGGGCCACCACAAACGTACCTTTACCTTATAATCCATATATTCCTTTCCAAATCTAGTTTGCAAATCTGCTTCTTCAGCAGGCCTGACAAGAAAATGCCATAAAAATGCTCCTGAAATCGCATACAATATTACCATCCAGGAACCCAAAATCAATCCTACTGATATGCCCTGACCAATACCGGCGACCGCCATAGGATTTCGGAGATATTTATAAGGACCGTTGGTCACCAAAACATTAGGACAATCTATAGGAAGTGGTGTGCCTCTTCCCACCCAACTCATGATCCATCCGCTATACAATCCCATGAGACTAAAATAAAAAAACATCATCCACCCGAATATTTCAAAACCGGAAAATGTTTTGATTCCTATATGTGAATGCATCCCTACCATTCCTGTTGGAATTAAATAAAGAAAAATCAACCAAAAAACAATGATTTGAAAAATGGTTTTAAGTAAATTTACCACATTACTTGTGGCTGTGGAAGGACTAAAAATATTGTAAAACTTCATTGCCTTACTTTACCATTTCAGCTTCTTCCAGCACATAGATCAGATAATCAAAATTATCCCGATTCAACTTTAAGCGGCCTCTGAATTTTATTTTCGTATCCACTTTTAGTACTGGCAATTTTTTTGGTGATAAAATATCAATAATTGATTCAACGCCCGCTTTGCCACAAAAAAAACACTGTGCAAAAGGATAAGCCGATAGGATTACTATCTTTTCATTTCCCGTCTCATCCACAGGGATGTAAAAACCTTCCACCTGAACTTTTTTACCATCCAGCATTTTAAGCGTATCACTAAATATTGGTAATGAGACTTCCATGCCCATCTTTTCATTATATTGCTCTTCAAATTTTACACTCATGAGATACTTCCAGGGAACAATGAAGGCATCTCCTTCTTTTTGAAATACAGATGTGGTCAAAATTTCCTGCTGAGAAAGCGTGTCAATATGCTTTGAATTATCCGAAGTATTTTCTACTCTTTGATCAGATTTACATCCCAAAGCCATTAGTAATCCAATGTAAATGACAATATTAAATTTAATAGTGAAATGCATTGATACAATATTAATGATTGTGAGTGATCAAATTAAATAATTTATTATCTATTTTCATCTTCTTCATACATTATTCTGGATGGAACTCTGATCAACTTTCCAAAAAATATTGCATTGGTAAACATTCTGTCTGTGCCGTACCACGATCCTCTGAATAGTGGATTATCTGCAAAAAGAACTGCCCTGCCCTGCCCTTCCTGACTCACCACACATGAAGCAGCGTATTTTAAATAATCATTCATTGTGTTGCTTGAAATGTACCCATCCACATGTGGAGTCGGTGTATATTTGGAAATTGTAGAATACTCATTTTCACTGGGACTGAGCCATACCGTATTATTTTTATATACCGGAATATCCTTTGATGTGTACCCAAACCCTATGGGATGTGTGATATCAATGATTGATTTTAAAATAACTCCTCCAAGACTTTCTTTACCCATAATTTCATCTGCTTGATCAAAAGGTAATCTTGTCAACATGGATCTATCCTTTTTGGGTCCTTCGACGAGTTTTTCTTTGACCAACTTATTTTTGATAGCCCATGACACAGCAGTACCGATAGCTATAAGCGTGTTACCTTGTGCAACCCAGCTCCCTATCCTTTTGATGTCCGTAGAATCCAAACCAGTATAGTTTCCAGATACCAACACCAAACTATTATATTTGGACAGATCCAGTCCCTTAAACCTATGCAACATTACTTTTGTAACTGGCATTTTCAGGCGCTGATCGATATGGTGCCAAACTTCTCCTGCCTCATAGGCGCTGGTGCCTTCACCGATAAGCAACGCTACAGCTGGCTTTTCAAGAGCCTGAACATGACGACTTCCGACATCTATACCCTGTAGACTGTATCCAGATGGTAACTCATACACTGGAATCTGGAACTTTTTTTGCATTTCAGTCATGTGTTTAAATACCTGTTCTGCTGTCATTTTTTGTTTTGCCACAGGAAGCATCAGTGCTCCGTAATTGGCACTAAAAGTTTTACCGTCTGCAGTTGTTACCGTGTAAGGTCGAAATGAAGTAGCCAAGACAAGACCTTGATTCTGCAAATAATGTAATGCTCCAGCAGCATTGCTGTCGTTCCAATCAATCATATAACCATAATCTGATGAAGAGACAGGTGTCCATTTAAACACTTCAGATGGAGACTTTATTTCATCACCAAATATTGGGAGCACTTTGTCCCCTTGGTATTTAATGTTGTAAAAATTTGCCACAGACCAAGCCGAAGCGTCATAAAAAACACTATCGTGATACACCTGGTATGTTTCAAAAAAAGTTTGCACCATACGATACTGAGCCTGTTTGGCAGGGACAATATAACCGGATTTTTCATTATTAAAATATACCTTAACCTTGTGAATCAATAACTTATCAATAAATGCTTTCATAAGATTTGGATCCGTTCCTTTGCCAAAACTGTAGGACTTTATTTTGTCTGTCTCAGCATTGGTAAGGGCTGACTTAAAAAAGTCGATCTGATATTTTCTCAACATTGATTTGTTGTCTATGGCTGCCTGAATCGTAGCCATTCCTGCTACATATTGATTTCTGATAGTAAAAGAGAAGGTCATATCTCCATAAGGTGTTTGTTGGACATGTCCCCTGGAACTTGCCTGTTCAAATAATAAAGCTAATCCACCTTGTAAGTCTCCATATGAGGAGCCATACCCGGGATAAGTGCCATCAAACACTTCTTTGGTAAAATACAAAGACCCGATGCTATCCATCGCTTTGATATAATAATCACCAAATATATTATTCAGATCTATATAATTTTCTTTTGGCATAATAGGATTTTTTGAACCATTGGTCTTCATAGGTTCAAAAAAAAATGAACTGTTGGTGCCCATTTCATGAAAATCACCGATGACATTTGGATACCATTGATGATACCATTCCAGCTTACTCCTGCTTTCAGGTTGAATAGCCAATAGCCAATCTCTGTTTAGGTCAAACCAATAATGATTTACTCGACCTCTTGGCCAGTTTTCATTGTGCTCCACATCAGCATTATCTGACACAAGATACTCCGATCGATACATATTTGCCCATTGAGTATGACGTTCACGACCATCCGGATTAATTGCGGGATCAATAAAGATCACAGCATGTTTAAGATAATCATTGATGGACTTTTGGCTGGATGCCAGCAATGTGTATGCAGTAAGTAATGCAGCTTCCGAAGTAGATGGTTCGTTACCGTGGACACTATAACCCATATTTATTATAAGGGGTATATTTGTTGAAGCCTTTTCATCATATTTATCTATCGATGCCAGATGTTGTTTCCTGATATTCTCCAGATTTTTTAAGTTTTCTGATGAAGAAATGATAAGCATAGCTAAAGGCCTGCCCTCATAAGTTTTGCCATATTCCATATACGTAGCATTTTCTGAAGATTCATCCAGCGCTTTGAAATAGGAAATGATTTGATCATGTCTGGTATGATAATCCCCGATATCATACCCCAAAAATTGTGACGGAGAAGGTATCTTCTCACTAAATGGAGCATACTGTTTATAAAAATAATTTTGCCCGACACATAGTTGAAAAGATATTAAGAAGATGATCAAAAATTGGATTCGCATTGGATAAATATTTTAGATAAATGAAATATGTTCTTGCTGCAAAGAAAGTGAAATTTAACATAAAAACTCTAAAACGAATGGTATTTTGAACTAATAAAAGTCATTTATGTTTCCTTTTGTGATGCAAATTATACCTTTGCAGATTTTTATAACAAAAATAGTAAGGAAACAATACCAATGGCAAATATAAAATTCAGATTTGAAGATACAAATATTCCGGATGTAATCGCTGAAGGTGTAGCAGAAGGATATTCAATACTGGAAGCAACTGAAGATTTTGATGTACATCTCAATCACAACTGTGGTGGCGTCTGTGCTTGTTCTACCTGCCACATATATATAGTAAAAGGTGGCGACGATCTGGAAGAAATTTCTGATAAAGAAGAAGACTTTATTGATAGAGCCATCAATCCAAAGATCGAATCAAGGCTCGCTTGTCAATGCATTATACTCGATGAAAATGCTGATATTGAAGTGATCATACCAGACCAGAAAAATATCATTGGCCACGAACATTAACTATCGTCTTTTATCACGTGCTATACTATCAATAACTATAAGTTATGTTAATAATTAATGTATATTTATCTGATTTTCAGCAATAAAATAATCTTATAATAACCCATGCAATATGGTAAAGCTTTGATATGTTTTGGGTTGGCAACACTTTAAAAAAGGCTCTGAATACCAAAGTTTTCAGAGCCTTTATGGATTTATAAAATAGTTATACCTTACACTTCAGGATCAGCAGGAGTTTTGCTGTTGGTGTCTCGTTCTGAATTAGGATATGGATAAAAGTTTCTTGTCCTTTCAGATCCAGCATCTTTTGGTCCCGGTCGACCAAACCTGCGGCTGTCTTCGAGTTTAAGTCCTGAATTAAAAAGCTCTATACATCTGTTTCTGTATATTTCAGTCAGGATAGCCTGTTGAGTTTGTTCACCGGAATATGCGGGCAGATTAGCATTTACTGCGTACACATCATTGGTTTTAGTAAGTACCTTGTTTAATTCAGTAACCGCATTGGCCAGATCATTTTTTCTTGCATAACACTCTGCCTTAATTAAAGTAACTTCTCCAGGTAAATAAACAGGAATTTTAGCTGAGTTGGATGTAAAAAATCCTTTTCCTTCATTGGCCGTTGTAGTAAATGTTTTTGACTTCAGATAAAACAATACTCTTCCATCATTATCAGCTGGAACAAGGCTTCCTGCAAGTCCAAGATTGAAGTCAATCGGTTCGCAAACGTTTACATTGCTGTATGATACGTCAAAAATCGGATTTCTGGTTACATCGTCATAGGTCCACTCACTCTTTTTGGTCAAATCTACTTTATTGGCAGCTTCCAGAGCTTTATCAGAATTGCCAAGTATATTATAAGTCCTTGCAGTCAATGCAGCAAAAGTATTTACAAAATCAACTCCACCTTGAAAAGCAGAAGTAAAAACAGGCGAACCTGCCGCCGCCGCAGTGCCTGCTTCAAAAGATTTTACAGCTTCGTTCAGCACTTCCGTCCTCGTTGAAAAAGATGCAGCAGCACCTACAGCAATCGGGGCTTGTTCCCAATAAGTACCTAGCTGTAGCAATGACAATCCTCTGTAAAGGTTTGCATAACACAGAATTGCATTTTTGGTACCTACATCTCCTACCACGCTTATATTGCTGAGTACTAAATCTGCATTGGCTTTGATGATATGAGATTGTTCCCATAGTCTGGACACCACCGCATTATTACCTTGTACATTGCCTCTACCAGCCTGAAGTGTGGCTTCGTCTGTATTTCCCTGATTTAGCACAAGCAATTCATTGGCACTTAGCCCTGAAGCTGTTATGAAAGAGTACACCGGAGATTGGCGTCCGACACTGTATCGAAATTGTAAACCATTACAAAGAGCGATCAATCCATTGGCATTTTTAACTACCGATTCATTGGATGCCTGGCTTGGATTCAGATATTCGTCTCTGTAACACGATGAAAGGAATAGCCCGGTTACCAAAGCTATCATTCCTAAATGTGAAATTCTACTTTTCATTTGTTTATATTTTATATACATTTTTGATCATTAAAATTATTACTAAAAGCTAGCTTTCAAAGCAAACTGAATGGTACGCGGGATAGGAACATTTCCAAAGTCGATACCTCTCAGTCTGTCTGACACTCCGCCTGCATTGGTCTCAGGGTCATATCCATCGTAATTGTCAAACGAGTACAAATTCCTTCCAATGATGGTGAAATTAATATCTGACATTCCTTTTATAAGGTCATTAGGCAATTGGTATCCCAAAGAAAGTTCTCGAATTTTTGTGAATGATCCGTCGTCAATTCTCCATTCTTCATTTGGATAAATGGAGTGAATATACCCTCTCGGAAGTTCTCCTTTAATTTCTCTTTCAGAATAATCACCTATACCAACACCTTGTCTGGTACGTCTGTCTGCATTAAATACATCCAACCCATAGACACCATCCAAAAGGAAGCCAAAACTGAATTTTTTGTACTTAAAATTGGAACCCAATGACAAAGTGAAATCAGGATTAGGATCACCAATAATCTTCCTTAATGCTACTCCCGTAGGCTGGCCATTTGCGTCTCGCTTAGGAGTGTATAAAAATCCTCCTTCAACATAAGCACCATCAGGAATTGCCTCTCCTTTGTACAAGCTAACGGACCCTTTTTCTGTTTGCTCCAATCCTTGAACAGTTTTAAGTGTATTGCCGGCATTGTCACGTGCATAATATGTTCCGTAAAAAACGCTGGCAGGTTTGCCTTCCAATAAAAATGCAGGAGCACCAGTTACTGTGACCAAAGCAACAGTTGGCGAACCCAATTTCACAATTTTATTCCTATTTTGGCTGTAGATACCATACACATCCCATGAGATATCTTTGGTTTTTAATGCATTATAGTTAAGAGATAATTCAAATCCTTTATTTTCCATTTCTCCTACATTATCCAATCTGCTTGTGCCACCTTCAGAAGCTGCCAATTGTTTATTGACCAATAGATCAAATACTTTTTGAGAATAATAAGTTAGTCCTAGACCCAATTTATTTTTGAAAAAACTAAGATCAGCTCCAAACTCCAATTCCCGGGTTCTTTCAGGTGCCACATTTTCAAATGCAAGTTGTGCGGTTGGCGTTAGTGTATTTTTACCAAGGTAATTATTAGAGCTGATCAGATTAAATCTATCATAAGGTCCAATTGCAGCAACACCACCAGCTTCACCAAATGAAGCTCTTAATTTAGCGCCATTCATTATTTTAGATATGGAGCTATTTTTCCAAAATTCGTATTCTGACAAAACAAGCGATAAACTTGCTTTTGTGTATAGCTGATTTCTTTGGGTTTCACTAAATATAGAAGAGTTGTCAACACGCGCTGCCCCTGTTAGAAATAATTTGTTATTTAAACCAAATGTCTGCTGCGCATAAAAACCATCTATCCAGTATTGACCCAATGAATAAGAAGTTAGTCTGGTGGGTGATCCGTTAACAGAAGTAAATCCCGGAGCTATAAATTCGCCATTAGATTGGGTATAATCTACCCTTGAGTTTTGATAATTATAGCCTACTGCTGTATTGGAAGATACATTTCCAAAGTTTTTATTGTAGGTTAAATTGATGTCCGTATTATACAAAAATGAAACATTATTGGCTGTAGAAGCATATCCTGCAGCATAAAATGCAGGATTTACTCCTGCATAAGGATATAGTGGTATATACTGGGTACCTACTTGTGAAAATGCATCCAATCCACCAATTACGTCTAATTGTAAACCTTCAAGTGGAAATAGACTTAATTTTACATTACTAATCGCTCTGTTTACATTTTGACTCATCTGAAATGTCTCAATAGACAAAGGATTGATTCTGCTTGGTTCTGCAGCCTTTAAATTGCCATTGGCATCTCTTGATGTGATATCCCAAATATTGTTTGTAATATTTATACTGTTGATTGGGCTCCAGAATACATTTCCGGTTGGTAAATCCGTGGAAGTACTTCTGATGGCATTTACACCTAAAGCCAGTGAAGCCCAAGATGTCAGTATCTGGTCTAGATTTACTCTTAAACCAACCCTTGAAAAATCTGTATTTAATATAATACCCTGATTTTTCATGTAAGATACACCAGCAAAATATTTTGTTTTATCATTTCCACCAGTAATGTTGATAAAGTTATCTGTGCCTGTTCCTGTCTGAAATATCTGATCCTGATAGTCATATCTGGTGACATCTACCAGGTTGCTTGACAGATTCACAGTTGCTCCATCTCTTACTACAGGAATTGTCGTTGTTCCAGGATTGGCAGCTATTTGAACTGCACTTACATTGGATATATTACCCAATCTAAGAGCGGCAAATCCAAATTGCTTGCCGTGGGTAGAAATGTACACTCTTTTTCTAAGTTGATTTATATTCAAGCTGGTACCTACAGTTATTTTTGGCTTGCCTGTAGCAGTGCCTCTTTTGGTTGAAATCAAAACTACACCATTTGATGCTCTCGATCCATAAATAGCAGCAGCAGCAGCGCCATTGATGACATTAATGGTTTCTATATCGTTAGGATTAATATCAGCGAGTCTAGGAGTACCCACTTGACCTTCACCAGCATTATTACCAGTCTGAGTAACAGCAGTAGAACTGTTACTTACAATTACACCATCAATGACGTATAGTGGATCAGAACCACCGGAAATAGAATTTACACCTCTAAGGCTTATATTGATTGCTCCTGCAGGATCACCGGATACCTGAGTAATTTTTGCACCAGGTACTCTTCCTTGTAAGGATGTGAGTGCATTGCCAGTACCCGACTTTTCAAGATCTGCAGCTTTTAAAGAAGTAATGGCATTACCCAGCTGTCTTTTTGGTGCATTTAAAGATGAACCCGTAACAATTACTTCGTCCAATGCCAATGCATCTCCACCGAGGGTTACATTTAACATCAAATCATTATTACCGGAATTCAAGTTTACAGTTTCTTTATTGGCCCCATAGCCAACATAAGAGAAAGTAATCGTGTAGTTTCCAGACGGAAGATTCCCTTTCAGTTCGTACATGCCATCAATGTCAGTGATAGTACCAATCGTACCACCCTGCATAATAACATTTACACCGATCAAGGCTTCTTCGTTGTCATCTTTTACACTTCCCTTTATAACAAATGAAGCCTGTGCAAAAGTTGCTGAAGTTAAAAAAAAGAGAAAAATACCCAATAAGCTCTTTTTCCCAAAGATTAAATAATGTGGCATAAAATGAAATTTTAGGTTAATTAAATATTAAGTTTCGAAGCGTAAAGCTATATAAATATTTAATTACTAAAATATTTTCTCTCCAACAATTTTATAACCTTTATTTAAAAAATTTTTGCTACTTTTGGAACAAGCTGATTTAGTAGATATTAGGTATAATACATAGTTAAAACCTAATTTTTTATGCATAGAACCATTCGTAAAATAGAAACTAAAACTATATGTTTAATATCACTTTAGGAAATAAACTAAAGGTTAGTATAGAAATTTTTGATTTTCTTATACCCTGAATAAACAGTTTTTACATTTCATTTTTCAACCAATCAGATTTTATAACAAACGGCATTTATGTTCATGCCTGCCCCGACAGAGGCAAAAAGAACAATATCCCCCGGCTGTAACTGATGATCAGGCATCTGGTTTTTTATTACCATATCATAAAGTGTCGGTATGGTTGCTACTGAGCTGTTACCAAATTTATGAATACTCATAGGCATAACATGTGCCGGAATATCCTTTAATCCATATAACCTGAAAAGGGATTTGATAATACCTTCATCCATCTTTTCATTGGCCTGATGTATAAATATTTTTTTTACATCTGCAATATCTACACCCGCTTTATCCAAACAATCTTTCATGGCGGCCGGTACCTTTTTGATGGCGTATTCATATACTTTCCTTCCTTTCATCTTTATGTACCTTATTCTAGGATCAGAATCAGGAAAATATGATTTACCAAAATTGATATACCCAGCTTCGTCTACACAGTGTGACTGGGCACTTGACGATAACATGCCGGAATCAGCGTTATTTTCCTTGAATTCCAATACCGTAGCGCCTGCTCCATCACTAAAAATCATACTGTCCCTGTCGTATGGATCTAATACCCTGGAAAGTGTCTCACTGCCTACTACAAGGATTCGCCTGGCTATCCCAGCTCTAAAAAAAGCGTCTGAATGAATAAAACCCTGAAGCCACCCCGGGCAACCAAATAATAAATCATAAGCTACGCAGGAAGGATTAAAAATGGCAAGTTTTTGTTTTAATCTAGAAGCCAACGCGGGCACAGCATCGGTCTGTATGTGGTGTTTTGTAACATCCCCATAATTATGTGCAAAAATAATCTGATCCAAAGTCTCCTTATCGATGCCAGCATCTTCTATGGCCTTTTGGGATGCAAGAAAAGCAAGATCTGATGAAGTCTGGTCATGAGTAGCATATCTTCTTTCCTGAATACCTGTGATTTCCTGAAATTTTTGTGTAATCACATCAGGAGGAGATTCAATCAGTTTATGATCTTCCCCATAAAAGTCATGTACTGTAAAATCTCTGTTGGTCTTAACTTCATCAGGTACATAAGACCCTGAACCTATGATTACTGTCCGAAACATGGTTTGCGATTATTTATATGTAAAATTTTACATCAAAAGTAAGTTTAAATATGATACTTTTGTCATTGTTTTAAAAAATATACATCTGAAATGACAATTATCACCGAAAACATTATCGATGGTTTGATGGACAAATATGAAAACGAAGCAGCATATCTGGATGACCTTAAAACAATGGCTGAAGAGCAACAGGATTTGGTGGGGTTTATTGACCAAGAAAATTATTCATTGCTTACAATTGATGAAGTGGCATTGATGGAATATCTTACAGTCATCATTTATTCAGCTTCACAATCTAGTTCTGATAAAAAATTGTTTATCACCGGCAAACAACTTGAAAAATGTGAAGAAGAAAACTGGGATATATTTAATGCTACCAATACCAAAAACTTCGCAACGATACTGGACAGATTTTTTGAAAACTATACCCAGGAAGATTTATTGGCTTTGGTAGAAGACAGTCTGCAGCCTGAAGATGATAGTGTCGTCACACCCGTAGGCCGAGAAATTATATTTGTAGCATGTAAAAGCATCATTGATTCTATCCATATTCAAAATAATTAGACCTTACTCAAAAATATAGCCCTAAGACTAATTATGAATCATTAATTTATTATTCATATATGAAGTGATTAACTATACACGAATCTGAATGATAAGTACATTACAATTTAATTAAAACTTTAATATGTATTTTATGCATAGTATTTTAATCAAATTACATTTCTGGCATGGTATTGGACTTAAGTAATTTGTTCAGATTTATTTAAGGAATACTTAAGCAAATTGTTACTCGAGACCGGTCCAAGGGGAATTAGACCGGTCTCATTTTTTTACCTACCCTCTTCCCATAATCATAAGAATTATTATCATATATATATTACATTGGTATAATTACATTGACCATCGGTGATCCATATTTCACGATACCCAAAAGCGTCCCCCATTTTCTTGAATTCATAGCAATCAGGATCTATCTGTACAAAAGTAGATGGTGTGATAAATACCGTAAGATTATTTTTTATAATGGTCCTTTCCATGTGATAATGTCCACAAAATATCTGAAATTTCTTATTTGAGTATTTACTGCACATAGTTTGGAACTTTTGCATCTGTGTAAACATATAAGTAGGCTCCAGATGTTTGGAGTGAGATAACAGTGGCGGATGATGCATACAAATGGTCACTGTTTCTGGCGATCTTTGAATTTTTTCTTCCAGCCAGCTATATTGAGCCTCGGACATCATTCCTTTGGATGTATCCAAAATAATAACATTACCATCCATAAACTCCCTACAGTAATATAGTTCTTCATCATACAAATTATCATCTAAGCCAAAGGCAGCGGCCAATAGAGGTGATGTATCATGATTGCCCGGTATCACAATATACGGTATTGAAGTCGCATCCAATTGAGATTTGATCCATGAATATATTTCTTTTACACCTGTTTTATGACATAAATCCCCGGCAACAAGCATCAAATCATATTTAGCATGTTTTATTTTTTGAAGGGTTTGGACAAATTGTAATCTGGTGTCTAGACCAATGGGCAACTCTCCCAGCATATCTATATGGAGGTCAGTGATCAAACATATCTTCATGGTGTGTATCCTATTTTTACAGTTGATTAAACTATTGTATATTCTAAGGTCATTCTCCTCCGCATCTAAGGGGTAATAATCTTGAATTAATCAACATGGTTTCTTAAATTTCAATCAGAAATAGTTCATTAATTTAATTTGTAGTCTATCCTGAGACCTGCATTCCTTGGGGCTTCAAGTAAAGCCGGGCGATTTGTGTACTCTACATTCAGAATATTATTGACCAATGCTGTTATTGTTATTTTTCCCGATGTAATACTTAATCTGCTATCGAGAAGAGTATAACCTTTGTTATTAAAATCACGGTACTGGCCGATGCCAAACAAATCAATATTTACAGGCGGAACTGCTTCAAATGCTTTATCAATATTGATGACGTGGCTCACTCTCTGGACTGATATTCCCCATTTGAGTTTCCAGATTTTTGCTTCAACATCCATTTTAAACTGATGTTTTGATCTATATTTTAATACATTGACGGGTTCTGACACACTGTTCCTAATTTGAGGAGAAGTATCATAATTTTTATATATCGGATCAATAAAAGTATATCCCCCAAAAATATTTATCGGCACTCCTAAAATAAAAGCCTGACCAGCAATGCTTAGTTCATAGCCACTTATTCTGGTGTTTCCAACGTTTTGGGGTTGAAAACCAATCCTTCCCGGTTCGAAAACGAAAGTAAACTCTATCATATCTTCATATTCTGACATAAAAACGGCCGCATCCAGAAATCCTTTAAATCCACCAACCGCAAAACCCTGTTTTATGGCGAGTTCAGATGACCACCCATATTCAGGATTCAATGTGGGATTGGCAAATATGGAAAAACTACCAAAAGTCGTAGTAACAAAACGCTCTGTCAATGTCGGATATCTATAACCCTGACCAAATGATGCACGCAAAAAAGAGTATTTGCCCAGCTCGTAATTGGCCGCAAGACGTGAAATCAGCTGTCCGTCGGATGCTTTACCACCAGGAATCGTGTCCCCTAAAAAGTATTCCGGACTGGTCTGATCAACGTATTCATATCTAATACCACCGGCAAGTGACAACTTATCTCCTATAGTTTTGTCCAATTGCAAATATGCTGCATAATTTCCCGAATAAAAAGTCGTATCACCCAGAATCTCAGAATCTACTTTACTCCAGGCACCAACTATACCCGCAGTCAGGATGAGTTTTTGTTTTTCAAAGTTGCGTTGAAACTGATATTCGTTGTATTGATTCAGAGACTTATTGGATTGATTGGTATTATTTTCATTGTCGACAGATATGGTTCTGGAGAGCAATTTGTGTTTGTTGGTATGTTTATCTATATATGTAACAGAGGGGTCAATGTAATATCTTCTAGCCATTCTATCTGACACAGTACCTTTAAGTGCAGTCATCGCGCCTGACCCAGGATTGGCCCATAGAAAAAAACTATTGCTTTTACTGAAATTGGCCATTCCTGCGAGTTGAAATGTAAGTTTGTCATTCAAACGGTACCTAAGATTGATATTGCCCCTACCTCGTTTTTCATTGGTAAATTGATTAAAGCCCTCCAGTTGATTATACAAACCACTGACGATCAGGTCAAGCTTATCAAATTTTTGTTTATGTACAAATGATGCATTATTTTCATACCGAAGGGAATCCTTCCACCATTTTTTTGCTTCATCTTTTGGGGACATAAATATCGTGGATGATGCAGAAAATCGAGTCTCAGGATCAGAAGTGGCATATGAAGACCTAAAATTAATGATACCATTTAAAGCGGCAGATCCGTACAAAGTAGAAGCTGCTCCTTTTAATACTTCTATTTGGGAAAGGTTTTCAATCGGTATGTCATTCCAGTTTGGAAAACCCGCATCCGGTTGCAAAGCAGGTACATCGTCTATAAGCAGCATAACTCTACTGCCCGCGCCATAGGAATATCCTGATCCACCTCGAATATTTGCCTGACCATCCAGAATCTGCACCCCGGGTACTTTATTAAGTATCTCATCAGCCCCGACAGCATTGACACTCCGGAGCAAATCCGGCTTAAGAATATCTATGGAAACCGTAGATTTAGAGATATTCTGCTCGTATTTCGAGCCCGTCACAGTTATCAGATCTAGGGTAGTTTCTGTTTCAGTCAGATAGATTACTTTAGGTATGTTACTCTTTGACTCCAAAATTAAACTTTTGGTTTGATAGCCTATGTAGGAAAAAACGAACTTTGCGGGTAAAATACTTGTATTCAAAAAAAATAATCCATCATTGTCTGTAACCAACACCATTTCTCCTACTTGAACGTTTACTCCAATCAGAGGAACTTCACTTTTGCGATCTGCCACTACAATGGATATTTCTTCAATCTGGCCCAAAACTTGGAAAGACGAAACGAATATAAACCCAAATAGAATTATTGAACGAACCATTTTTATTGATTTTCAGTGATAAATGTAATTACAATTTTACGGTAATTCATATAAATAAGTAAAATTTTATACAAAATATGGTAATTTCGTAGGTTTCGATTTTAATATTAAATAATATGTTTATATTTGCATCGTCGTAACAGACATCCTGCCTAGAATTTGAGTAAAGAATCTAAATTCAAATTTTATTTAAATTCCAAATAAACCAGTTTTCATGTTACTTAATTACCGCTTTTCGGCAGTTTATGTCATTTTCTTATTTTTCATTGTAAATATACAAGCTCAGGATATTGAATATCCCACTCTAGATGAGCACTTCAATGATTATAATGTAATACCACTCAATACATCAGAAATAATGAAAGATCTGAGTAGTATTCGCTATGGTTTTAAAACAAAACTTTTGGGTTGGGATATCACTTTGGATGACTCAGGTGTCATAGACGAAAGATACCAATGTGTAACTTATGATGGGCAAAAAACTACTTTACAGCCCAAAACTACAGCAAGAGCAATGAATGGATATACTTCACAAGGAGGAAGAGTCAGCCTTACTTTTAATGATAATTTTATTCAAGGATTTATACAGGCAGGAATGTTTACATTTTATATAGAGCCAGTCACCAATTTTGATAAAAATGCCGAAGAAGGCCTTTTTGTCATTTATAATGTTAAAGACATAAAACCAGGTCAAGAAAAAGTCTGTGGGGTAACCGATGTCCACAAAGCAAAAGATAATACTGTTTCCCAAACCAATAATGGCGCCCGTGCAGGTAGTTGTTTTACCATTGACTATGCTATTGCCACGGATTACGCTATGTTTACAGGGTATTCAAGCAGTGTTACGGCTGTTCAAAATCACAATATCGCTGTTACCAATGATATGCAGACCAATTATGATGACGAGTTTGCAGATATGGTACAATTTGAAATTGTACAGCAATTTATCGTGATATCACCTACAGGAGATCCTTGGGACCCGGCACTAAGTTCATCAACATTGCTGAATAGTTTTACCGCCTGGGGTCCATCAGGTTTTAGTATTACTCACGATGTGGCTAGTCTCTGGTCAAAAAGAGATTTTGATGGCCCATCGAATAACACAGTTGGTTTGGCGTGGGTAGGTGCGGTGAATACGCCAAACCGATACAATGTTTTGCAGGATTTTACTTCTGCTGCAAACTCAAAAAGAGTTTTATTAGCGCATGAATTGGGTCACAATTTTAGTGCAGGTCATGATTCTTCAGGCAGTAATATTATGGCGCCTTCCGTCCAAAACACGGTAACATGGTCTTCGACAAGTATTTCTTCCATTCAAAATCACTATACATCAAGATGTTGTCTGGCTGTATGCAATACAGGCCCACCACAAATCAGTTTTAAATTGTCCAGCACAACGGTGACAGATTATAGCGGCGCGGGCACCACCGGCACATGTAGCCAACCGTTTAAAACGCTGTTTATTCCTGTCGAAGTAAACAAAGCTACTTCCAATGCTGTAACTGTTTCAGTGAGTCTAGTTTCCGGAAATACGGCAACTGCCAACAGAGACTTTATCCTCATGAATAATCTGCTTACATTCCCTTCAGGGATAAAATCTACTCAAAACATTGAAGTGAGGATCATTGATGATGCAGTGGAAGAATCGACTGAAAACTTTTCTTTACAAATAACTATAACTGCCGGAAATGCCATCTTAGGAGCGAATACACTTCATATGGTCAATATTTTAGATTTGGATGGTGCTTCTGCCGCATGTTGCTCCTCAGGTGATTATATTACCTATGGATCAAATGTGGGAGCGACCAGTTTAATCTTCTGGGGAGAATGGGAAGATGCCAGAAATAGGACACTTTATCTTCCTTCGCAACTTTTATCAGCTGGTTTGAGCGCAGGCTATATCACTTCTATCCAATATTTCGTTGCACAGAAAGGTTCCACACAGCCATACCAAAATTTTAGAGTTGGAATTGAACATGTTCCTCAATCGACATTATTAAATATGAATTGGGTACCGACTGAAGAAGTTTTTTCAGGGACAATCACCACTGTATCCAGTCAATGGAATGAAATTTTGTTCGATAAACCCTTTTACTGGAATGGTACTTCTTCACTGTATTTTGAATTTTGTTTTGACAATCAGTCATACACAATGAATGATTTAATAAGTTACACCAACCCGGTAGGAGGTGTTGCCGGCAGATATATTGAAGCACTAATAAATGATGATTTATCCTCATGCAATATTACAACATCTAATGCAAATACTGTAAACTATAATAATGGTAATCATAATTTCCAACCTCATTTTAAATTTAAACAATTAAATACGCTAAAAGTAGAAACTGTAATAAACAGTTTATCAAAGACAGAATTAAGAGTAAATGAAAAAGCCAATTTCTACTCCCAAAATGGTAAAATAATCGCAAGCGTAAAAAATCTGGGAACCACGGATATCGGATGTATCGAAGCCACCATCGAGACAGCAGGAAGCGGTAAACTGGCTTTACCATCGGGCGGTGGAGATTATTCCGCGAAAACCTTTAAAATTACCGCAAGTCCAAATGCATTGTATGAAGTCACTTTATATTATACTCAAGCAGAACTGAATACCTTTGGTGCGAATGCCAATAAACTCAACATCATAAAAACACAAACTACACTGGCAACTTCAAATGTGGGCAATAGTACGCTCACCGCACCTGATCTGGTCATCACCGGTCTCGGTCAGGATATCGCTTATGCATACAGTGGTGTATTTACTGGTTTTTCCAGATTTGCACTGACAGATCGCAAAGTGGATATTGGAAGCTCTATCACCAATGGTGATTTAGTAGTTGCAGAACAAGGAAAAGGAATAATAATATCAAATAAAGGTGGCACCAACTATCAGATATCAGTAACCAATGACGGATCAATCATCACCCAAGTTGTGGCCAACCCTTCACCAAAAGCTAGGATGAATGTTTCAAACCTTTTGATGAACACTCTAGGTAAAAAGCTGATTTTGAGATCTCCCGACGACAACTACAGGGTGATAAACATCAGCAATACAGGATCGCTGACCACTTCAACAACGACTTTACCTTCAGTACGAGTGCAACTTACTACCGGAGACCTTGAGCTTGAAAACGATGGAAGTGCTTTAATCATAAAAAGCCCCAATGGACAATGCTGGAGAATATTTGTAACGGAAAACGGATTATTGCAAACAGTTAATATATTATGCCCTTAATCAAAATAGGAGGCTCAATTAAGTATTTCAAAAGAGTAATTTAGCAAATAAATTATTCTTCCTCTTCTGTGTGGTCGAAGGTAATCGGATGAATCATTGGAAGTCCAATTAAGGATGCCTCCGCTTTATTTACTGAGAAAAAACCCATTACGCCTCCTGATGCTTTAGCCACATGATCTGCAAAGCTCAGAAAGCTCTTATAAAGTTTAGCACCTACTTCAGGAGCAAGTTTAGCCATAATTGGGTTTACTTCAGTCAGTTTTTCACTTATAGCCTTTGTTCTTTCTGCTACTCCCGCAGGTAATACTTCAATAAAATGCTGCAGTTTACCAATATAATTTTTATCAACTTCTGCATAAAATGATTTTATATCAGCCTTCATTTTGTAACTTCTGATATGAGCCACTTTTTTTGACCATTGCAATTCTTCATCATCTATTTCTCCGTCAGCACCTGCTATAAGTATAGCTATAAGAGGTACAGCATCTGTTAGAATCTGTAAATCTTCTTCTTTTAATTTATTAAATTGGTCTGTCATCGTAAATTTAATTTAGATATAAGGCACAAATTTAGTGTTCTTATCCCGATAAAAAAAACTTTCATGTATCACTTTTTGTACTTTCTGAAATCATAAAGAGACTTATCTGATTTTATGTATAACTCCCTGAGATATTGAGTACCGTCCAGCGAATAAAATAAATCTACAATGTCCGTTTTTCTATCAGAAACATAATTTCCCGGATTTTTGACACTATATTTAAGTGGGCTTGGTAATACAGAAATGATGGCAGCCGATTCATTAAGGGATAGTTTTATAGCTGTTTTACGGTAATACGTACTCGCAGCAGCTTCTGCGCCAAAAATAAGATGACCCATCTCAGCCACATTAAGATACATCTCCAGAATTTTCTCTTTGGGCCATAAGGTTTCTATCAAAATCGTAAAATATAACTCTAATCCCTTCCGAATATAAGAACGCTGAGGAAAAAGAAATACATTTTTTGCCACCTGCTGAGAAATGGTACTTGCCCCAAATACTTTACGACCTTTTTTATTGACATCAATGGCTTTACCAATGGCTTCAATATCCAATCCGCTATGAAAAGGAAGATTCTGGTCCTCGGAAGCCATAGCGCACACCTTAATGTAAGGTGATATTTGGTTATAAGATACATAATTGTATTTAAAGTCGCCTTCAGAAGTTAGTATTCGAGTCAACATCAGTAATGTAAATGGCGGAGAGACTATTCTGTACAATAATACCCATGAAACTGTAAGAATGATAAATAAAACAGCAAAATCTTTATAATATTCTTTTATCAATGTTTTAATCTGAACCCATTTGTTCTTCATTCGCCGATTCCACTTTTATTTATTTGATCTTAATTTGTACCTTACTAATAATTTCAGCTGTATCCTGCGTATGGAGTACTTCCAGAATATTGGGATATACTTGTCGTTTCTTACTAAAAAAACGTTCCATTGTCATCCATTCGGCCCGCTCAATGTCTTCATTAGCCTGAGGTATAGGAGTTTGTTTTTTAGCGTCCAATAGATACCAATGTGATTTTTTTATTATTCGTTTTCCAACATTACTTCTGTAGGTGTGTCGGGTTACCATTAGTTTACTAATAATGGTCATTTTTTTTATCCCTGTTTCCTCAGTAATTTCCCTTGTTGTGGCCTCTCGTTTTGTTTCGTTGGCTTCAATTTTACCTTTCGGCAAATCCCATGATCCTCTTCTAAAAATAAAAAGATATTCGTTCTTTTCATTTTTGACTAATCCACCTCCTGCTTCTATTTCTGTAAAGTGAGATTTAAAATCTATTTTCAATTTTTGAAAATCTTCAAAATGAATGATCAACTTTTCTGACTTGATGGATTTTTCCAAAATACTGATATAATCCAGTAGATGTTTCTTATTCCCAGTATATTTTACTACCAGACTACCTGATGCAACCGTGTCTTCCAATGTCACTTCAGAAGAAGGTTTTAATATTACTTCTACTTCGTTAATATAAATTTTATAAATTTGCACCTTTTCCATCATCTACTTTAAATGAGCACTGAAACAATAATCGCACGAAAACTTTTGCAAATAAACGCAATTAAATTAAACCCACAAAATCCTTTTACATGGGCATCAGGAATGAGGTCTCCGATATATTGTGATAACCGTATTTCTCTCTCCTATCCTGAAGTCAGGACAGAAATAAAAAAAGCCATGGCTGAAGCTTCCAAAATGTTCGGATCGACGGATATGGTAGCTGGAGTTGCTACAGCTGGAATCGCACATGGGGCTTTGGTTGCGGACCACCTAGACTTGCCCTTTTGTTATGTCAGGTCAGCACCAAAGGGGCATGGCAGACAAAATCAGGTAGAAGGTGAAATCCAAAAAGGATCTAAAATACTGGTCATTGAAGATCTCATTTCAACAGGCGGCAGCTCCATAGAAGTAGTGGAAATCCTTCGAAATGAAGGTCATGTTGTATCAGGGGTATTGGCTATTTTTGACTATGGTTTTAAAAAAGCAAAAGAAAATTTTAGGAATTGCGGATGTAAATTTATTTCTTTGTCGAATTATAGTGCTTTGATTAATGAAGCCAGAGAGACCAATTATATTTCAGCTGAAGAAGAAAAAGTACTTTCGCTTTGGAATAATGATCCGCAAAACTGGTACAGTAATTATTTTGAATCTTAAAACCGAATATATTTTTTAATGAATATCATCAATAAAAAGTCAGAAGAATTTCTATATAAGTATCTAAATAATGCTTCGCCTACGGGATTTGAGACCCCTGGTCAGAAAATATGGGTAGAATATATCAAACCATATGTCGATGAATGGCATCTGGATAATTATGGTACGGCCTATGGAGTCATTAATCCAGGACAGGATTATCGGGTAGTTATTGAAGCGCACGCTGACGAAATAGCTTGGTATGTCAATTATATCTCTGATAATGGTTACATCCAAGTAATCAGAAACGGTGGTTCTGATCATATCATCGCTCCATCGATGCGCGTCAATATTCATACTAAAAAAGGAATTGTAAAAGGTGTATTCGGATGGCCTGCCATTCACACCAGAAAAGGTAAAGATGAAAACATGTCCCCAACTATGGACAATATTTTTGTGGATGTTGGTGCTAAAGACAAAGCTGAAGTATTGGAAATGGGTATACATGTAGGCTGTGTTATTACTTTTCAGGATGAGTTATTTAAGCTCAATGATGTTTTCTATTGCGGTAGAGCACTGGACAATCGTATGGGTGGATTTTGTATAGCTGAGGTAGCCAGAATGCTAAAAGAAAAGAAAAAGAAACTGCCATACTCACTTTACATTGTAAACGCAGTACAGGAAGAAATAGGTCTCAGAGGTGCAGAAATGATTGCAAATACGATCAAACCACATGTAGCCATCGTAACAGACGTAACCCATGATACCAGTACACCATTGGTAAATAATAAAATTCAGGGGGATACCAAATGCGGACTTGGACCTAGTCTGACATATGCGCCGGCAGTGCATAACAAATTACTTGAACAAATCATTGAAGTTGCAGAAAACAAAAAGATAGATTTTCAGCGAGCGGCTGCAAGCAGAAGTACAGGTACAGATACAGACGCTTTTGCCTACAGCAATGGTGGTGTGCCTTCTGTATTGATTTCATTACCACTCAGATATATGCATACTACGGTTGAAATGGCACACAGTAAGGATGTTGAAAGTGTTATCAAGCTTATATATGAATCCCTGCTTACCATCAAAGCAGGACAAAGTTTTAAATATTTTTAGTCCATCTTTAATAAAGATACTTTTCAGCAATATTTCTTTTATTTTCATTGCAATATAAGATGTTGTTTTAATTATTAAACTGATATTCATGAGATTTTCATTTTTTTTTACATTCTTTTGGGTTTTGGAAATGTCATTGGCATGTAGCCAATCTAAAATTCCAAATACGGTCATCACTTTCGGTTCTTGTGCACAACAAAATAAACCACAACCCATTCTACAACAAATAGCGGATATTAAGCCCGATTTTTTTATTTATCTGGGAGACAATATTTATGGGGATACCTACGAAGTTGACGAGTTGAAAGATAAATATGAAAAGCTGATTGCCAAACCAGAATTTCAGTCATTAAAACGATCCACAAAAATACTGGCCACCTGGGATGATCATGATTTCGGATGGAATGATTCGGGAAGACATTATCCACTAAAAAAGGAATCAAAAGAAATTTTCCTGCACTATTTTGAAGAACCCAAAGATTCAGAACGTAGAAATAGAGAAGGCATATATACTTCCTACATATATGATTTCCAAGGCAAAAAACTTCAGATCATTTTGCTGGATACCAGGACTTTTCGAGATAATCTTCGTCCATACAAAGGGGAACTATCCGAAAATGAAGCGTATTTTTATACCCCTGACTACTATCCACATGATAATGGCGACTCTACACTCCTGGGTGCAGAACAATGGAAATGGCTGGAAATGGAACTATTTAAACCTGCAGATGTGCGTATTATCGGTTCAAGCACACAGTTTGCTATAGAATATAATGGTTACGAGTCCTGGGCTAACTTTCCTGGCGAACAGCAAAGAATGTTGAAAACCATCCAAAAAACCAGAGCCAATGGTGTTGTAGTTATAAGCGGGGATGTACATTATGCTGAAATATCAAAAATACAATTGAAAAACGGATATCCTATTTATGATTTTACATCCAGTGGCATTACTTCTACATGGCATTTTGCCACGCCAAACAAAAACAGGATCGAAGGTCCCGTGATGGAAAATCATTATGGAAAAATAACCATACATTGGGACAAAAAAGACCCAACATTGACCATGGAAAATATAGATGTAACAGGAAATCAAAGATTTGAGTATACAATACCATTGAGTCAATTAAAAAAGTAACATTCTTTTTTTGAGTTTAAATGAGTTCTTTTCCTGAGACCTATACTTACTCACCTTCAATTAGGCGAATGAAATCTCTTTAGTTTATAATTATCGTTTGTACTGTTTGTGTCTTTGTGATTTCTTCAATTCAAATCAGGTCAAACAGGTTTTTTACACCTATATTTCTTTCTACAGTAAAGGCTTCAGCATATTCTACACCGATATCGCGGGCATAGGATCTGTTTTTTGCTTTGATAAAATCTATAAAAGCTTTGGAAGAAATGGGTGTTTCCGGCTCATCAGATTCAGAATTAAAAAACTGTGACCTATAAGCCATAATAGATTCAATTTTTCTATCCATATATGATGAAATATCCACTACCAGATCTGCTTTGATATTTCTGTCCTGTATATAATGGTAGACAGCTTTGGGTCTCCAGGGGTTTTGTGGGTTTCCATCTTCGTCATCTGTCAGAATCTTTATTAATCCAGCAAAAAAACAGGCATCACTTATAAGTTTTGAAGCTCTTCCATGGTCGGGATGTCTGTCATAAATTGCATTTGCAAATACAATCTCAGGTCGATATTTTCTGATCACTCTGACCACTTTTACTATATTTTCTTCGGTGTGAAGAAAAAAGCCGTCTTTCATTCCCAGATTTTCTCTGGCCACTGCTCCAAATATATTTTTGGCTACTTCAGCTTCCTGCAATCTCAAAGGGCCACTCCCACGTGTACCCAACTCGCCTTGCGTGAGATCACACAAAGCCACAGAATATCCCATCTCAATATGCCTGAATAACGTGCCTGAAGCACTCAACTCAATATCATCCGGATGAGCTCCTATAGCAAGAATATCTATTTTCATTATTTACATTGTGATCAATAATTACAGACATTTACCATCTGATCAAAGCACTTCCCCAGGTAAATCCGCTGCCAAAAGCTGCCAGACATACCAAATCTCCTTCCTTAACTCTACCTTGTTCCCATGCTTCACTCAGTGCAATGGGAATGGATGCAGCCGTCGTATTTCCATATTTCTGAATGTTGTTGACCACTTTTTCATCCGGAAGTCTCAGTATCCTCTGAACAAACTGGCTGATGCGAAGATTGGCCTGATGGGGTACAAAAATATCAATATCCTGTGTCGTCATGCCACACTTTTCCAGGGCTTCTTTAATGACCTCAGGAAACTTTACGATGGCTGTTTTAAATACAAGTTGTCCTGACATGTTTGGAGCAAGTAAATTATCATCTATCATTTTTTGCGTTACAAAAACGCCACCCGGAACAGAAGGGTCAGGAAATCCAAATTTTTCAATACCTAAATGAAATCCTCCATGAGAGCCGGGATTGATCATAGCCAACTCTTCAGCATGTGTACCATCCGCATGGAGACAGGTTGTCAATATGCCTTGTCCTTCTTTATCAGTAGGTTGTAATACCACTGCTCCAGCTCCATCACCAAATATGACGGTCACCCCTCTTCCTTCATCAGAAAAATCCAGACCCATAGAATGCATTTCCGCTCCTACCAACAGAATATTTTTATACATTCCCGTTTTAATAAACTGGTCTGCAATGGATAAGCCATAAACAAACCCTGAACATTGATTACGAATATCGAGAGCTCCTGCTTCTATTTTGGTGATACCCAGTTCCCTTTGCATTAATACACCACATCCAGGAAAATAATAGTCAGGACTTAACGTAGCAAATATTATAAAATCTATATCTTCTTGTTGGATGCCTGCCCTCTCTATGGCTATCCGGGCTGCTTTTGCACCCATTGAAGATGGTGTTTCTTTGTGTTTTTCGGCATATCTTCGCTCTTCTATACCAGTACGCTCTATGATCCATTCATTCGTGGTGTCCATGTACTTAGTAAGTTCACTATTTTTGACCACTCGTTCGGGAACATAATGACCTATCCCTGCTATTTTTGTACGCATAATACTAATGTTGCAATTTTGGCTTTAATGAAAAAAAAATAAAGTTTACTCTAATGTTATTGTTTTGATGGTTAAAAGTAGTAAAAGTTTATCAAACAGCGTATTTTTACTTCTACTTACAAAAAAAAATGTTTTATAAATGATATGGGATATTCTTACGCAGGATGAAAAAAATAAAATTTTGCTTAAATTATTGGTTCATATAAGCAAAGCAGATCATGCACTCAAAGAAGGCGAACTTGCGTATTTATTACATATTTGCAAAATTTTAAGTCTTGACCCTGAACTAATAAGAGAATATATGCTTCACCAGAATGAAAACATCAAGGAAATTCTTCCGCTAATGGAGCAGGACAGGATGAATATTCTTTTTCATTTATTGTTTACTATGAAATCGGACAATGAAATACATCCGTCTGAGGAAAATCAGATATTCTCTCTGGCTTTCAAACTAGGATTTTCTGAAGAAATGACCAAAGATTTTATCCAACTCATGAAAGAACATATGACAGGTGGTATACCATTGAATGGAATGCTGGAAATCGTCAGAAAACACAATAATTGATTTAAAATAATTGCCCATGTTTCTTTTATAAACTTCATTATGTTTTTTCTGTTAAGTTCATTGAATTTATCAACCATGAAACTTTTTAATCTTACAGTTCCCTATATTTTACTTTGCTTTCCTTTTGCATTATCAGGCCAGAATTTTGATAGAGTTGATATTCCAGTATATCAAAATAATAAAAGGCTTTTACTTCCTTATACCGGCGGACTGAAGGCAGGACAGTTTTCCAATATTGATCTCAATCAGGATGGGATAAAAGATCTTTTTGTTTTTGACAGAAATGGAGATCAGGTTCTTCCTTTTATAAATACGGGATTACCTGGCAGTTTTGAATATAGTTTTGCGCCAGAATATGTTTCTGTTTTTCCTGAAATGAGAAGCTGGGCATTGTTGGTGGATTTTAATCACGACGGTGTGGAAGATATTTTCTGTTCT
>Ga0105047_10002975_pt1 | contig 30022 bp, 28 predicted proteins | sample MAT04_FD_78384 | JGI IMG/M metagenome (GOLD analysis project Ga0105047, IMG submission 78384) | Freshwater microbial communities from Lake Fryxell liftoff mats and glacier meltwater in Antarctica - MAT-04 (megahit assembly) | ecosystem: Environmental > Aquatic > Freshwater > Ice > Liftoff... | reverse complement strand
TTCGCCCGCCGCGCCGGCGGCTTTCCTGCGCCTGGATCGCCGGCGGGTGGGCATCATGCTGGCCCTGGGCATTCTGACCTGTGCACTGCTCGTGGCGCTCGCTGGGGGCCAGGCGGCGCTGGCGGCGCTGGCGCATGCCAACTGGACGCTGGTGGCCGCGGCTGTGATCATTCACTACAGCAGCTTTGCGGTGCGCGGCCATCGCTGGCAGCGGCTGCTGGCCATGGTGGGCTACCCGATTGGCTATCTCTACACGACGACCCTGTTGTTGGCCGGCTGGTTTGTCAGCGCGTTGGTTCCCGCACGCGCCGGCGATTGGCTGCGCGTCGGCGTGCTGCGCCTCGACAACGAACATCACGCGCCGGTGCCGGTGGCGGACAGCCTCAGTTCGATCGTGCTCGAACGGGTGCTGGACATGCTCGCCATCTTGACGCTGGGGGCGCTCTTTGGCTTTACGCTGCTGCGCGACCAATTGCCAGGCTGGCTGCTGGCGAGTTACGCCGCCGGTCTCGGCTTCCTGGTGGTCTTCGGCGTTGCCCTGTTGCTGGCGCCGCCGCTGCTTGGCTGGCTACGCGGGTGGTCGCCTCACAGGCTATGGCAGGCCGCGTTCAATTTTCTCGAACAACTGGTTGCTGGCTTGCGCACGCTCTTCCGGCGCCCCGGGACGGCCCTGTTGTTCATCGCCGAGAGCCTCTACATCTGGCTGTGCGACGCACTGCTGGTCTGGCTGGTCATCCTCAGCCTGAACGCCGCCATGCCCTTGGCCGCCGCCGCCTTTGTCGCCCTCACCGTGGACGTGCTGGCGGCGGTGCCGCTCACACCCGGCGGCGTCGGCCAGATCGACGCCGCCTATGCCGCACTCCTGGCGCTCATGCCCCTGCCGGCATTCAACGTCGGGGTGGCGGTGCTCATCGTGCGCTTTATCAGCTACTGGAGTTTCCTGATCTTCAGCGGCCTGGTCATGCTGGCCGCCGGGTTTGGCAGCATGCTCTCCGGCACGACCGGCGCGGGAGACGCAACCGGTCGTCTTTCACGCGGCGAATCGTCGCCGGTCTCGGCCGACTCACAAACATAAAACGCCCATGTCTCGTTGGCAATCCTGGCGCCACCGCCATTACTGGTTCTCGATTCTATTCATACTCTTCATCAGCTTCCGGCTGTTGGCGATTTTGCTTTTGCGGCCGGGCGGTTTCGTGGCCGACAATTCCGACTACGACTTTTATCAGGCGTGGGGACAGACAATCCCCATGGGCTATGTCACCTTCCAGAACCTATGGACGGCCTATCCGCCGCTCTTTGCAGCGCTGATGTTGCCGGTCTTTGAGCTGTCCAGCCGCATCCCGCCGTGGGTCGAACCGCGTCTCTTCTTCCACGTGCTCTTTGGCCTGCTGCTGCTGCTCTTCGAAGCCGGCAATCTGATCCTGATCTATCGCCTGGCCGGCAAAGTGACTCATGACGAAGCGCCCATAACCGACCCCATGGCGCAATTCACGCTGCGCAATTCCCCCCTCCTGCCGCCCCTCCTCTATGCCCTGATGTTCGCCCCGGTCTATACGCTGCTGGGCTGGTTCGAAGCCATGCCATTGTTTTTTATGTTGCTTGGTCTGGATCTGTTACTGAGTAGACGGCGCGGGGCATGGATCGGCAGCGCCGTGGCCGCCGCCCTGGGCTTCCTGGTCAAGTTGACGCCGGTGCTGCTGGTGCCGATTGCCGTGCGCTGGCTTGGCGCAAGATTGAGCGTCGCCGCCGCCCGTCACGAGTGGTTCAACTTCGCGGCCCCCCCGGCCCCCCGATTCCGGGGGGGCCGCAATCTGCTCAAACCGGCACTTTATTGCTTGATCTTTGTCGGGGTGACTGTCGCGATTGGCTATCCACTGGCGCAATTCAACCCACAACTGGCCTTGAGCAGTTTCCGCGTCAACAGCATTCGTCCGCCCTGGCAAAGCGTGTGGGCGCTGATCGATGGCTACTACGGCTACGGCCTGGTGCCGGTCGACATGCGCAACATGCAAGGGTTTGTCGCCGGCGGTCAATGGGTCACGCGCTTGCCGTGGACGCTGATCACGGTGGCATTTGCCGGCGTCTACCTCTGGATCTACACACGCCGTTACGACTGGGCGCGCGTGCGCACGCCGATCGCGTTTGCGGCGGTCAGCGTGGTGTGGCTTTTTCTGTACAGCAAGGGCTGGAGTCCCCAGTTCTTGGTGTGGATTGTGGCGTTCCTGGTGCTGTTGACGCCTACTCTGTACGGCGTCATCCTCGCCATCGCCCTGACGCTGATCAACTTTATCGAAACCAGCGTGTTTTTGCTGATGCTGCCCGCTGAGCACTGGATTATGACCGGCACCGTGCTCGTGCGCACGGCGCTCCTGCTCTTGTTGGCCGTCGAGTGGCTTGGCCAGATCTGGCCGCACGCGGCCCGCGGACAACGCATGCGCTGGCTAGCCGCACGCGCGGCGTGGGTCGTCCTAGGCGCGGCGCTGATCGGTGCGCTGATCGGCACCCCCCGCGCCGCCCAGGCCTATCGCGAGCGGCGTCTGGCCGAGCATCCGTGCCAGGCCGCGGTGGAGACGCTGCGCGCCGCGGCCGGCGGCCCCAATCGCACGCTCGCCACCCCGCAAGTCGCAGTCTGGCGCGACCTTTATCCCTGGCTGCGCGCGGACTATGACATCCACGTGCTCGACAGCTACGACCCCAACGACCGGCCGGCGGCCGACGTGATCGGCGACAAACTGGCCGTCCTCGCCGGCGCCGGTGAGTTCTGGTGGGTCGAACAGCCAAACCATCCGGAAGATGGCTGGTCGCCGGCGGCCACAGCTTTTTTTGCCCGCCCCATCATCTATCGGATGGACGAGCAGATGCTGGGCGCCTGTCGCGTGGCCCGCGTCATCGCCGCACCTCCGGACACGGCACTGGCGCAAGCCGACACCGCGGGCAGCCCGATCACCTTGCGTGCCTTTGCCAGCGGGCCGGCCACAAGCGGACAGCCGCTGCAATTCGTGCTATACTGGCAGACTGACGCGCCGGTCGCCGCCAGTTATACGGTCTTCACCCAGTTGTTCGACCCGGCGGGGCAGTTGGTGACGCAGCAGGATAACCTGCCGGTCAACGGCTTGGCGCCCACCAACACCTGGCAGCCCGGCACACTCATCCGGGATTCTTATGCGTTGGCCCTGCCGCCTACGGCGAGCGCCGGCGCTTATACCTTGCAGGTGGGCCTGTATGATGCCGATGGCCGGCGGATGCTACGCCTGGCCGACGGCACGCAAGCCGACCATCTAACGATACCGATCCATGTCGATTGACCCAAGACTGGCGCCGCATGCGCCTGCCTCGCCCGCGAGACTTACGAGCGCTATGCACACCGCCCCACGCGATATCAGTTCCAAAGATCGCAGCACCGCCTTTCTGATCCTGGGCTTCCTGCTCGCCTGCTATCTGCTCACCTTTACTGGCCGCATCGACAGCAGCGATGGGCTCTCGATGGCGGCGACCACCGAAAGCCTGGTGCGCCAGGGCGCCTTCGACAGCAATCAGTTGTTGTGGATGGGCAACCAGCAGGGCAACCTGGGCGCTGGCGGCGACTTGTTCACGCGCAAAGGTCTGGGCATGGTGCTGCTCGGCGTGCCGCTCATGTGGCTCGCCAGCCTGTGGTCGGCGATTGGGATAGTGCACGCCGCGCTGCTGCTCAACCCGATCATGACGGCGTGGACGGGGGCGATCCTTTTCCGCGCCGGGCGCCGGCTCGGCTGGTCGCGCGCGACGGCGATGGCGACCGCCCTCCTCTTTGGCCTGGGCACGATGGCATGGCCCTACACACAGGGCTATTTCAGCGATCCGATCTGCGGGTGGGGCTTGTTCGCCGCCGCCTATGGCATGCTGGCCTACGCCCAATCCGGTCGCAAGCTCTACCTGTTTGGCGCCGGCATCGCCTGGGGCATCGCCTACCTGACGCGCACGATCAACCTGATGACGCTGCCCATCTACCTCGTGGGGTTGTTCTTTGCCTTGGACTCCATGACCCGCCACAAGACCCAAAACCGCTGGGGCGCCCGCTTGCAAGCGGCGTTTTGGCGCAACTGGCGGCCCGTCGTGAGTTTCTCGATCCCCGTGGTCTTCGCTGGCCTGCTTTCGCTGTGGTGGAATTGGGTGCGCTTCGGCAGCCCGCTGGACACGGGCTATGTGGCGACCGAATCCTTTAGCGGCGACTGGCTTGCCGGCATCTTTGGGTTGACCATCGGTCCCGCACGCGGCTTTCTCTGGTACAACCCAATCCTGTTGCTGGCCATTCCCGGTTCGCTGTGGTTTCTGCGCCACCAGCGACGTATCTTCTGGTTGAGCCTGGCCATCACCACGCTCTATGTCGTTGTTTATGCCAAGTGGTACATGTGGCATGGCGGCTATAGCTGGGGACCGCGCTTTCTGGTGCCGGTGCTGCCCTTCTTGAGCCTGTTGGCGGGGCCGGGCTGGGGCGCGCTGATGACACAACGCACGCTGGGCTGGGCTGGCCGCGTCGGCGGGGTGCTGCTGGCCGCGCTGTCGGTGGGCGTGCAGTGGTTGGGCATGGCGGCGCCCTTTACGCTGGTGCAGGATTGGCTGGCAGCCAGCGTGACGCCGATCTTTGCGCCGGCGACTTTTACCCAAGCTGCCTATTCGCCGCTCGTGGCGCAGTGGCAGTTTCTTACGCCGGCCAACATCCAATTCGCCTGGTGGCGCGGGGCTGCATGGCCCGGCACTATCGATTGGCTGGGACTTGGTATGGCCATGGCCGGCGTGCTGGCCGGTCTGCTGCTGCTTGTCCAACAGGTGCGCATGGCGCCCCCCCTGCCCCCCAATACTGGGGGGAGAGATGGGACTCTGCGCCCCAATGCTGGGGGGGGAGATGGTCTTGCGGAAGGGGACAGGCATGACAGGGTGCGCAATTGGCTATATGCCGGTGCACTTTGTGTAATTGCGCTCGCGCTTTTGACCTATTATCAGGTCACCTTACGCGACCCCGAAGTCGCCGCCGTGGCGCAACGGATCGCGGCGCTGGAACGGCCGCGTGATGCCATTCTGCATTTGCAGCCAGGCAAAGGGCAGGAGTTCTCCAACAGCTACCAAGGCGGGTTGCCCGTCTATGGCTTCTTCAACCATGACCCGCTGGCTGCCGAGGATGCCGCCTGGCTTGACCGGCTGGAACAAACCTACACACGCCTCTGGGTGGCGCCCGATGCCCTGCCGCCGGACCAATCGGGCTGGGAGCGGCCCCTGCGCATCGGCAATTATTTGCTGATCGACGACCGCGTGTCCGGCCCCAACAACCAACGCGTGGCGCTCTATGCACTGGCGCCCGCCCATCCGTTGGTGGAAGCAGGCCTGGGCACCGTCTTTGGCGATCCGGCAGCGCCGGCGCCTGTAACCGAGGAAAACGGCTGGTTCCGGCTCAACGGCTATGCCATGACCGCCGAGGCTCGTCCCGGCGACGCCGTCCTGCTCACGCTGCTCTGGCAGAGTCTGCAACCCGTGGACTATAACTATCAGGTATTTGTGCACTTGCTCGACGCCCAAGGCAACAAGGTGGCGCAACGCGATGGGCAGCCGGTGCAATGGCTGCGGCCAACCAGCACCTGGCAGCCGGGCGAAGAAATCGTCGACCGCTATAGCTGGCTCCTGCCCGACACCACGGCCACCGGGCGCTATACGATTGCCGTGGGCCTGTACGACCCCGTCACCGGCCAGCGCCTGCCCGTCAGCGCTGGGCCAAGCAACTATGCCATTGAACTTGGACCACTTGAGGTTCGCTAGGGTAGTGAGGACACTATGCTAAATCGACAGAATACACGTCTAGAAGACCACCGACCGCACGCTGCGCCGCCAATCCACGCCAAAGCGGCCGCACGCGCTGGCCGCTGGCTTGGGTTGCTGGGGTTGGTCTGGGGACTGGCGGCCTGCGGCGGCGCCCCGGCGCCGACCCCTACGGTGACTGCCGCCCCACCCACACCAACCGCCACGGCCACGCCGGCGCCGATCGAACCGATCCCGACGGCTGCACCCGCCGTGGTGACCCAGGCCCAGGCCACCGATGCGTCGCTGACCACGCCGCCACCGGCCCCTTCGACGGCAGTCTCCATCCCCCCAGTCGTGGAAGAGGCCGATTGCACGGTCGAATATGATTTGGACCTCGCCGGCTACCCTGATCTCAGCGAAAAGATGGGCTGTGCACTCAGCAAAGCCCAATACGAAGCGGTCGCCATTAATGAGTTCGGCAAAGGGCCTGACTACACGCGTTTCATGCTGTGGTTTAGCGAAGACCTGCAAATCTACGTCCTGTTCCCAGACCAGACGTGGCAGTCCTTTCAGGATACGTGGGTCGACGGCCAACCCGAGCTCTCCTGCAACCCGCTCAACGCACCGCCCACCTCGCCGCCCCTGCCACGCCGTGGCTTTGGCAAACTGTGGTGCACGGTGGACGGGCTCAAGGATAAGCTCGGCACCATCGACCGCGAAGAGCGGCTTTGCCAGCACACCGTCGTGCAGCGCTTTGAGAAAGGCCGCCTCCTGGCCTGCTTCGAGGATGCCACGATCCGCTATTTCCGGCTGCTGGATGATGGAAACTGGGATATGGTGATGGTGAGATAAATGCGCGTAATCACCGGTAGGGCAAAGGGACGCAAGTTGATGATGGTGCCGGGCGACAGCACCCGCCCGATCACCGACCGCGCCAAGTCGGCGCTGTTCAGCATCCTCGGCACGTGGATTGAGGGCGCGCGCGTGCTCGATCTCTTTGGCGGCACCGGCGGCGTGGGTATCGAATGCCTGAGCCGCGGCGCCAGCTTTGTGCACTTCGTCGACAACAACCGCCGCGCTGTCGAGACCATCCAGGCCAACCTGCATCATTGCGGCCTGGCCGAAGCGGCCGTGGTGGAGCGCGGCGACAGTTTCCAATTTCTCGAACGCACGCGGGGCGAGCCGTTTGACTTCATCTACATTGCGCCGCCGCAATATGAAGGACTGTGGCGCAAGGCTTTGCTCGCCATCGACGCGCGACCCGCATTGACGGCCGACTATGCGACCATCGTCGTGCAGATCCATCCAGTCGAACGCGCGCCAGTCGAGTTGACGCGGCTTCAGGAATACGACCGCCGCAAATATGGGTCGGTCATGCTGGTCTTCTACGCAGACGCCAAGGATTTGGGCGAGACCGCCGCAGAAGCCATGGACGAGGAAATGAACGAGGAAATAGATGAGGAAATGGATGAGGAAATCGACGACGGGCTCGACGAACCCGGCGACGTCGAATAACGGGACGAAATGAAGAGGCTGGGTTCCTTCAAGGAACCCAGCCTCTTCATTTCGTCATACCAGGCTAGCGCAGATCAATTCGTCGCGGGGAAATAGACGATCTGCCCTTCGGCGCCACTCTCCGGCACCGTCACTGTCACCTGATCCGCCGTGGCCAGTGTGTGGCCAGCTTTGTCATCGACCACCAACGTGTATTGGCCGGGCGCCAGTCCCTCCACCAATACACCGCCATCGGTGGCCACATAGGTGTCCACCGTCTTGCCGGCGGCATCGGTGACGGTCACGCCCACGCCCACCAGATTGGCCTCCGTGTCGTCCAGGCGGCTATTGCCATTGCTATCGGCAAAGAAAATCACGGCGATGTCGCTCGGCTTGACCGCCGCGCTATCCACCACGATGGGGGAACCGGCGGCCGCCGGCACGCCATTGGCGGCGCCCACTTTGTCGACCGACGCCAACGCCTGGTCGAGCGCGGTCACAAAGGTCTCAAAGCGCTGACCCGTCACCTGCAACGTGCCGACCGTCGTCGCCATCGTCGCCACATTTGTGCCCTGCTGCGCCAGGTCCGTGCGCGTCTTGTCGACCTGGTCATTGGCGCTGGCCAGCCCGGTGCGGACATCGGCAACCTGCTGTGACACTGTATTGACATTCTGGCTCACAGCGCCCACGTTTTCGTTGACACGCGCCAAATTGGCTTCCATAACGGCCAGCCGCTCCGGGTGAATGAAGTTCAACGTACCGCCGTTGATCAACGCCAATACCAACAGGGTGGCCAACATTCCCAGCACGGCGCCGCCGATAGCCGCAAAAAACATCGACAGCGAATCCTGGCTCGCCGCCTTATACTCGAGTTCCGGCGCTTCTACCTTGCGCTCCACCGGCTTGATGTCAAGCGATTCGTTTTGGACGCTCATAAGACTCCTTCGTGATTGAACTTGCAAATACGGATAAAACCACCGCGGTTTGGCACGCACAGCGTAGGTCCGCCGCGTGCGCTGGCCGGATCAACGCAATTTGAGGGCAGAGACGCCGGCGTCTCTGCCCGCTTCCACCGGCACGGTGAATGTGCAAAACGACACAAACAGCAGCCATGAAGTTTACTCGTTGCGCGCTGCGCGAGTCAAGCCAGATAGCCTACAATTGACCAATGAATTCCCACGTTCGCCTTGCGCTTCGCTGACGGTTTGCCCCGCACGGCTGCCAATCACGCGTGCGTATCCAGAATTTTGCATTGACAACCGCGCCCACAAGTAGAGTACAATGACGCTTCATGCCAACGATCAGCGCGATCCAACCCGCCACGGCGGAATTTCTCCTCTCACCCGATGGCCGCGCCGCCGTCGATGCACTGCAGGGCGCGGCGCTGGGCGATGCGCACGCGCCCGCACTCCTGGCCGATCTGCGCCGCCGGCTGACCCCGGCGCAGGCCGGCGCCGTGCTGACCCTGGCGCGCCTGCGCCAACGCGCCGCCGCCAAGTTTCCCGCCGCCCATCAGCTCTTCTTCACCGCCGAAGCGCTGGAGCAGGCCACCGCCTGGCCGGTCGCCTGCCAACACGCTGCCTGGATCGACCGGCACGCGCCGCCTGGCCCCGTGCTCGACCTGGGCTGCGGCATCGGCGGCGACCTGCTGGCGCTGGCACAACGGCGCCCGGTGATCGCCTACGAGATCGACCCGGTGCGCGCCTGCTTCGCCCAGGCCAATGCCGCCGCCCTGGGGCTGGCAGATCGTGTGGAGGTGCGCCAGCAAGACTGGGTGGCGGCGCTCCAGGCAAACGCCTTGCCCAGTGCCGCGGCCGCCTTTGCAGACCCGGCGCGTCGCGTCGAGGAGCGACGCATCTTCCGGCTGGACCAGATGCAACCGCCGCTAGAACCTCTCTTGGCGCTACAGCAGCGCATCCCGCTGCTCGGCGTCAAGGTCATGCCCAGCGTGGCGGACGCCGACCTGCCGCCTGCGTGCGGCGTCGAATTTATCAGCCACGCACACGTGTGCAAAGAAGCCGTGCTCTGGTTTGGGCCGGCGCGCTGGCACCCCAAATGGGCGACCGTGTTCGTCGGCGCCACCGTGGTGCCGCTTGCCGGCGATACGATCGCACCGCCGCTTGGCACACTGGCGCCTGGCAACGTGCTCTATGAACCGGACCCGGCCCTCATTCGCGCCGATTGTCTCGCCACGCTGGCGGAGCGCTATGACGCGCACCTGTTCGATGCGCAGATCGCCTATCTCGTCGGGCCAGTCTGGAAACCGGATGGGCTGGCGCAGGCGTTTGCCATCGACGAGGTGCACCCCTTCAGCCTGAAAGTGCTCAACCAGCGGCTGCAGGCTCTGCACATTGGGCGCGTCGAACTCAAGAAACGCGGCTTCCCGGTGGAACCCGAGGAGTTGCGCCCACGCCTGAAGCTCGTGCAGAGCGGGCGCGACGGCGTCGTCCTCTTCACGCGCCGTGGCGACGAACGTCTCATGATCATCGGCCGGCGCCTGGCGCCAACTGTTCTCGAAAGGGTGTGATCCCATGCAAGCAACGAAGCTCGACCTGGCGACGACGACCGGCGAAGCCATCGCGTTGGCTGGGCGCGTGGGCGCCTTGCTGGTGGCGCGCGACCTGCAGTGCGCGACCGCCGAAAGCTGCACCGGTGGGCTGATTGGCCACCTGCTCACCGAGATCGCCGGCAGTTCGGCCTTTTTTGCCGGCGGCGCCGTGGTCTACAGCTATGTGGCCAAAGTGGGCGTCCTCGGCGTCGACCAGGCCACACTGGAACAGGCGGGCGCCGTCTCCGAGGTCGTCGCGCGCCAGATGGCGCAGGGCGCCCTGCGCCTCTTCGCGGTCGACGTGGCAGTGGCTGTCACCGGGATTGCCGGGCCGGGTGGCGGGCTGCCGCACAAACCGGTGGGCACCGTCCAGATCCATCTCAGCGCGGCCGATGGCTATGAACGCGGGGAGCACTATCATTGGGCCAGCGACCGCAGCGGCAACAAGCTCCTCAGCGCCGTAGCAGCCCTGCAGATGCTGCACGATTATCTTCAAGCATACGCGCGTGTCCCCGAAAATCACCCTGCGCAGAAATGACGGACACGGCCAAATAGGCTACAATCGCGGGCATGGCAATTCTAGTAAGCTGAAAATGCTTAGCCGCAAAGAACACAAAGAACACAAAGATATTTTCAATGTGGGTTGTGCCCCGCAGGGGAATGACGACTGAAGCGAGACAATCATGGTTACTGAAGTTCTAGTCAATGAAGCAGTCGACGCGCTGATCCGCGTCATGCCCAACGGCGATGTGCAGCCGACCTCCTTTATCTGGCGCGACCGCACCCACTATGTGGGCGACATTGGGCGCACCTGGGAAGAGCGCGTCGACGGCAAGTTCGTGCGCTGCTACCTGATTCAGGCGGTGGACCACAACACCTTCGAGTTGTACTGGGATCCCGCCGGCAACGTCTGGACCGTGCACCGTGCCTGGTTGCGCGCGGCGCTGGCATGACCGGCGGCAACGCAGTCCCCACCGTCAACACAGCCCAGATCAAGGAAATCGACCGCCTGATGGTGGCCGAACACCACGTCGACCTGCTGCAGATGATGGAAACCGCCGGAAGGGCGCTGGCCGTGATGGCGCGCGAACTGCTCGACGGCGACCTTGAGGATCGGCCAATCGTCGTCTTGGCCGGCCGCGGCAACAACGGCGGGGGGGGTCTGGCCGCCGCCCGTCACCTGCTCAACTGGGGCGCCTGGGTGCAAATCATCTGCAGCTACCCGCCCGAGGCCTATACCGGCGCCGCCGCCCATCAGCTTGCCGCCTTGCAGTCCATCGCCGCCCCCCTCGCCTGGGCGGAAGAGGGGTGGGAGTTGCCGCCGGCCGACCTGGTGATCGATGCCATCATCGGCTACGGGTTGCGCGGCGACCCACGCGGGCCGGCGCGCGACCTGATCCAACTGGCCAACAGCAGTGTGGCGCCGATCCTGAGCCTGGACACCCCCAGCGGCGTCGACACCCACGACGGCCGGCTCTTCACGCCACATATCCAGGCCACGACCACGCTGACCCTGGCGCTGCCCAAGCGCGGCTTCCGCCGTGCGGAAGCCGCAACGGCGTGCGGCGATCTCTATCTGGCCGACATCGGAGTGCCGCCGGCACTCTACGCCCGCATGGGCATCGAGGTGCCAGCCCTCTTTGCCCGCAACCCCATCGTGCACTTACACGTAGTGGATGGGGAGATTTGGCGCCTGTAGGGCGATTGGGTCAATCGCCCTACAGGGACGGAGCGGGCGATTTATCAAATCGCCCTACAACTGGGGTCTTTCGTGAATCAAGGCATGGTTGCCGGTGGTATCGTTCAATTGATCGGGTATGTGCTCGTCATCCTTGGTCTGGCGGGGTCCGTGCTGCCGTTGCTGCCGGGGCCGCTGTTGATCTGGCTCGGCGTGCTGGTGTGGGCCTGGGGTGACGGGTTTGTGGAAGTCAACTGGCTGACGGTCACTGTGCTTGGCCTGCTGGCCGCCGGCGCATGGGCTTCCGATCTCTTTTTCACCACAACGCTCAGCCGCCGCGCTGGCGTCAGTTGGAAGGCGATTGCCGCCTCCATCGTGTGCGGCATCCTGGGCGGCATTTTCCTGAGCGGACTGCCAGTGGTGGGCACGCTCTTTGGCGCGATGATCGGCGCACTGCTGGGCATGCTGGGCATGGAGTTGATCGACAAACGCAACGTACGTGCCGCGCTGACCGCCGTGCGCGCCTATGTGGGCGCCAGCCTGCTCTCGACGCTCTTTGAGGTGGCCGTGGCCCTGCTGATGGTGGGGATTTTCGTCTGGCAGGCCTGGTTCTAGCCAGCCAGTTTTGGGCAAGCAAGCCGTGGGTGCTTCTCACCCGCGGAAAGGAATGCGGGGCATTGCATGCGAGCAGTGGTGTTTGTCAACGGCGAAGTCTCTGACTATGCGATGCTGGCGCGCTGGGTGCAGCCGGGCGACTATTTGGTGGGCGCCGACGGCGGCACGCGTCACATTCTGGCGCTAGGCCTGAAGCCCGATGTCGTCGTCGGCGACCTCGACTCGCTGCCGCCGGCAACGGTGGAGGCACTGGCCGCACAGGGGGTTGCGATCGAGCGCCATCCGGTCGCCAAGGATCAGACCGACCTGGAACTCGCCCTCGACCGTGCCCTGCATGACGGCGCCGGCGAGATCTTGCTGCTCGGCGCCTTGGGCGGCCGGCTCGACCAGACCCTGGCCAACGTACTCATTCTGGCCCAACGCGCCTGGCCGGCGACAATTCGCCTGGCCGAAGGCAACCAGGTCGCCCAACTGCTGCGCGGCGGCGACCGCCTCGTGTTGCCCAACACCGTGGGCAGCACCGTAAGCGCCCTCGCCATCAGCCCACAAGTAACCGGCGTCACCTACCACGGGCTGGCCTATCCGCTGGTGAATGCGACCTTGACCCTGGGCAGCACGCGCGGTGTCAGCAACGTGATCAGCGCTTCGCCTGCCACGATTACCATCGCGACGGGTTTCCTGCTGATCGTACATACTGTCGAACCGGGATCGGCTGCGTCGATTTGATTGGTGGGCTAGATGGACGGCGGCGGCGCAGGGATACCGTCGCCCGCAGGCAGTGGTGACGACGGTTCAACGGCACGCGCGGCGGCACGGCGCTCATCGTTGGCCAGCAGCGCAGCACACACCAACGCCAGTGCCAACCCGGCGACCTGGCTGGTGCGAAACGGCCCGACGGTTGGGGCATTGGCCACAAACCCATCGGCCACCAGGTGGGCCAGGCCGTAGCCCATCCCCGCGATCAATACCGTGCGCCCTGGCCGCTGCCCGTCAAGGGTCGACCACGCAACGACCAGCGCAGCGATCAAGCCAATCGCCCGATAGAGTCCCACGGCATGTTGCATCTCGCCGAAATAGGGCAACGCCCACGGCCGGTCGCTGGGCAAGCCGGTCACGCTGCCGGTGAGAAAATCGCCCACGCTCAGAATTGCGCCGGCCGCCAGCACACCAGCGGCGAAGGCCGCGGCCATCTTGACCGGGTTCACGGCACGGCGCAGCAAGTAGAGGTAGCCGAAGAAGATCGCCGCCGCCACGCCCGGCCAAAACGCAAATCCACTGGGCCGCGGGCTGATGATCAACTGCGGTTCCGGCGCGTACACATACCAAAACTGGATTACATTCCAGAGGCGGGCTACAATGACGCCCGCCAGCACCGCCAACAGCCCGGTGTTCCAGACATCGTCGGTGCGCAGGGCAAAGCGCCGGCCCACACGCGCCGCCATATCGATGCCTAGATAGACGGCCAAGAGGGCAAAGATGGGGCCAGTCGGCAGGGTTAGCGGGCCAAAAGGAATGGCTGGGTACATAGTGATCATCAACCGTGAATCAAGAAAGGATTGTCATCCCATGCGTATACTCGTCACCGGCGGAGCCGGCTTTCTCGGCAGTCATCTCTGTGATCGGCTGTTGGCCGAAGGCCATGAAGTGATCGCCATGGACAATTTGATCACCGGCTCGACCGATAACATTGCGCATCTAGCCGGCAATCGCGCTTTCCAGTTCATCCACCACAACGTCACCGAGTATATCTACGTCAAAGGACCCCTGGACGCCATTCTACACTTCGCCAGTCCTGCCAGTCCAATTGACTACCTGGAGTTGCCGATTCAGACGCTCAAGGTGGGCAGTCTGGGCACACACAACGCGTTGGGACTTGCCTTGGTCAAGGGTGCACGCTTCCTCCTGGCCAGCACCAGCGAAGTCTACGGCGACCCTTTGGTCCATCCGCAGCAAGAGAGTTATTGGGGCAATGTCAACCCGATTGGCCCGCGCGGCGTCTATGACGAGTCCAAGCGCTTTGCCGAAGCCATGACGATGGCCTATCACCGCTCGCACGGCGTGCAGACACGCATCGTGCGCATCTTCAACACCTACGGCCCGCGCATGCGCCTGCGCGACGGTCGCGTCGTGCCTAATTTCGTGAGCCAGGCGCTGCGCGGCGAGCCCCTCACGGTCTATGGCGAAGGCAAACAGACGCGTAGCTTCTGCTATTGCAGCGACCTGGTCGACGGCATCTACCGCCTCTTGCTGAGTGACGAAAGCGATCCGGTCAACATCGGCAACCCAACCGAACTCTCCATCCTTGACTTTGCGACCATCATCAACGAATTGACCGGCAACCCGGCCGGCATCCGCTACGAAGCGCTGCCCGTAGACGACCCCAAGCAGCGCCGGCCCGACATCACCAAGGCGCGCACGATCCTCGGCTGGGAGCCAAAGGTGGCGCTGCGACAGGGGATGGAGCAGTCGATCAACTGGTTCCGCGACCGCGTCGGGTAGATGCAAACACACCTGTTCGGCCAAACGGGTCTGAGCGTCACCCCGATCGGCCTGGGGCTCGCCGCCTTAGGCCGGCCCGGCTATATCAACCTGGGGCATGCCGACGACTTGGGGCGGCGTTATGACCCAGCCGCCATGCAGACGCACGCCCATACCGTGCTCGACGCCGCCTTTGCTGCCGGCGTGCGCTACTTTGACGCCGCCCGCTCCTACGGCCGCGCCGAGGAATTTCTGGGCAGTTGGCTTGCGAGCCGCCAAATCCCGCCCGGCGCGGTGACCGTAGGATCGAAGTGGGGGTACGTCTACACGGCCGGCTGGCAGGTAGACGCGCCCGTGCACGAAGTCAAAGAGCATTCGCTGGAAGTGCTGCGCCGGCAATTTGCTGAAAGCACGGCACATCTGGCGCCGTACCTCCGTCTCTATCAAATCCACTCTGCCACCCTCGAAAGCGGCGTGCTTGCAAACCAGGCTGTGATCGCTGAGCTGGCGCTCTATCGTGAACGCGGCCTGCACATCGGCCTGAGCCTGAGCGGCCCGCAACAGGCGCGCACGTTGGCGCGGGCCATGGCGGTCACGGTCGACGGCCGGCCGCTCTTCACCGCCGTACAAGCGACGTGGAACTTACTCGAGCCGTCGGCCGGCGCCGCGCTGCAAGCCGCACACGCCGCCGGGATGGGCGTGATTGTCAAAGAAGCGCTCGCCAACGGCCGCCTCACCGCTCGCAACGATGATCCGTCCTTTGCCACGCGGCGTTCGATGCTGGAGAATGCTGCGGCCGAACTGCGAACGACTGTCGATGCGTTGGCGCTGGCCGCCGTGCTCCAGCAGCCGTGGGCGGGTGTCGTGCTCAGTGGAGCAGCCACGGCGGCGCACCTCCAGTCAAATGTGGGTGCGTTGGTTCTTGACTTGAGTCCTGAACTCCAGACGCGTCTTGCCGCGTTGGCGGAGGAGCCGGCTGCCTACTGGTCGCAGCGCAGCCGGCTCAGTTGGACCTGACCCCAAAACACTACCCAGTCGCTTGTTGTCCTTGATGATGATACTGCAAACGCGCCGACAGATGACAGCACTAGATCTGGCAAACACGCTGGAGGTTTCCGTGCGCACGCTGACGCTGATCTCCGATTCACTGGTTGATGCGCGCCGTCAGTTGCTCGGCCTTGGCGTTGCCGTCGAAGTGCTGTCACCTGAACCCCTACGCCTGAGCCTGGTGGACTTTGCGCAGCAGATCGTGCGGCACTATCACGACGAACAGTTCGTTTACGCAACAACCCCAACACAGGTATAATTGGGTGAACAGTTGAACCACTTTGTCGGGAATCGACAGTGGCTATCGGGTTCGGATAGCCACTGCGGAGGGTCAAACCGTTTGAACAAAATGAGGGTAGCGACGAATACTCCATGCACACGTTGACTGCACGGGTAACCATTGATCCTGAGATCTGTCATGGCAAACCGGTCATCCGCGGTTTGCGATATCCGGTGGAGATGATCCTGGAAATGCTCAGTGCAGGCATGACCACCGAAGAAGTGCTGGCAGACTATGCCGACCTTGAACGAGAGGACATCTCTGCCGCACTGGCGTTTGCCACGCGTCTCAGCCAGGTGAAACGGCTTGAGTTGATCAAAGATGCCGATTTTGTGAACTCCTTTCACATCAGCGGCCGTCCGTCCAAACTACTGCTGATATCAACTGGCAACATCTCCAACGCCGACCTCGAAGCCGTGATCCTGCCGAATCTGGCCGCGCTAATTGCGGCGCTAGAAAAAAATGCCTATGTCGAGTTGAGCCGCACAGCCTTGGTGGTGCACGCCTAGCACGATTTCAGCACGGAAATGCCATAGTCAACCGCTATCTTTCTCCTTTCCCCTCCATCCCGGTTATAATCCTCCTTATGAACCAGGATCATATTCGCAATTTTTCGATTATCGCCCACATCGACCACGGCAAAAGCACGCTGGCCGATCGCCTTATCCAAATGACCGACACGGTGACCGAACGTGAGATGCGCGAGCAACTCCTCGACTCGATGGACCTCGAACGCGAAAAAGGCGTCACCATCAAGGCCAGCGCCGTGCGCATGATCTATAAGCATGAGGGGCAGGAATATGAGATCAACCTCATCGACACCCCCGGCCATGTAGACTTCTCATACGAGGTGCACCGCGCCCTGCAGGCCTGCGAAGGGGCCGTGCTTGTCGTCGATGCCTCGCAGGGCATCCAGGCGCAGACCATGGCGCATCTTTTCGCTGCGCTCGAACAAGACCTGACCATCGTACCGGTCATCAACAAGATCGACCTGATCGCCGCCATGCCCGACGATGTGGCGCAGGAGATCGAAGACCTGCTGGGCACGCCCGCCGAAGATATCCCACGCATCAGCGCGCGCTCCGGTCTCAACGTGGCGTCGGTGCTCGAACATGTGATCCGCGAAGTGCCGCCGCCCAGCGGCAACCTGCACCAGCCCGTGCGTGCACTCGTCTTCGACTGCCGCTACGATGCGTATAAGGGCGTGATCGCCTACGTGCGCGTGGTGGACGGGTCGATCCAGGGCACGCCGCGGCTCTTTGCCATGAACTCGGAAAAGTTCCTGGATCCGCTGGAGATCGGCGTCTTTGTACCGGTGATGCTGCCGGTGGCCGAATTGCATGCCGGCCAGGTCGGCTACATCGCCACCGGGCTCAAGACGCTGCAAGATATCGGCGTGGGCGACACCATCACGCTGGCCGCACAGCCGGCGACCGAGAAACTGCCGGGCTATCGCCCGCTCAAGCCCATGGTCTTCGCCGGTCTCTATCCGACTGATGCCGACGACTATGTCACCCTGCGTGATGCGCTCGAAAAGCTACAACTCAACGACGCCGCGCTCACCTACGAGCCGGAAAGCAGCCAGGCGCTCGGCTTTGGCTACCGCCTGGGCTTCCTGGGTCTCTTCCACATGGAGATTGTCCAGGAGCGCCTCGAACGCGAGTATGATCTGGACATTATTTTCACGGCCCCCTCGGTGGAGTATCAAGTGCTCAAGACCGATGGCACCTTGATCGCCATCGACAGCCCGGCCGCCCTGCCCGACCCGACCGAGATCGACCATATCGAAGAGCCGTGGTGCGAGCTGCGCGTCTTTACGCCCGACGAACATCTCGGCGCCGTGCTGGACCTCGTCATCAAACGCCGCGGCGAGCTGAAAAACCAGACCTGGCTCGACGCCAAGCGTGTCGAGATCGTCTGTATGATCCCCCTCACCGAGATCATCGTGGACTTCTACAACGAGTTGAAGTCGCGCACCAAGGGCTACGCCAGTATGGACTACACCCTGGACGAATATCGCGCCTCGGACATGGTCAAGCTTGATGTACTCGTCAATTACTTGCCGGTCGACGCCCTCAGCATCATCGTCCATCGTGACAGCGCCTTTCACAAGGGCCAGCGCCTGGTCTCGAAGATGAAAGAGATCATCCCCCGCCAACAGTTTGAGGTGCCCATCCAGGCCGCCGTCGGCACCAAGGTCGTCAGCCGCGCCAATGTCAAGGCTATGCGCAAAGACGTGCTCGCCAAGTGCTACGGCGGCGACATTTCGCGCAAGCGCAAGCTGCTCGAGAAACAGAAGGCCGGCAAAAAACGCATGAAGATGGTGGGCGCCGTCGAGATCCCCCAGGAAGCTTTTATGTCGGTGCTCAACCTGGAAGACGATTAGGCGCGCGGCTCCATGCGGATTCTCGTCACGGCCGACCTGCACTACCAACCTGCGCAGCGCGCGGCCTACGTCGCCTTTGCGCAGTGGGTGGAGGATCAGGCGCCCGATTGCCTGATCCTGGCCGGCGACGTCGGCCATCCCCTGCGCCTTTTTCGGCGCGGTCTGCAGTTGTTTGAGCGTGTGCGTTGCCCGCGGCTACTGATTGCCGGCAATCACGACGTCTATCGCAGCGACCACGGCAGCCGCGCCCTCTGGGAAGCGCATCTGCCGGCGGTGGCGCACGAAGAAGGCTTTACCTGGCTGGAAGATGCGGCGATTCGCTTGGGGACGGTCGGCATCTGCGGCACGCTGGGCTGGTATGATTACTCGACGCGCGCCGCCTACCTGCCCTATGGCGCCGACGACTATCGCCAGATCAAACGGCTGGTCAACCATGACGCCGACTATGTCGATTGGCCGTGGAGCGACCGGGCCATGGCGCGCTATCTGGCCAAGGGCTTTGCAACCCGGCTGGCCAGCCTGGAGGACGACCCCGCAGTACGCCAGATCGTGGTCGTGACCCACATGCCGATCTTCGCCAATGCCCTGCCCGACTACCCAGAGAGCGAAATTTATAGCCTGCAGCGCGCCTACCTGGGCAACTTCACCTTGGGCGACCTGGTGCGCCGATATAGCAAGGTGAGCCATGTCGTCAGCGGCCACCTGCATCGCCACGGCGCATGGCGCGTCGAAGGCGCCGAGCAGGCCATCGACTTCCGCGTCGTCGGCAGCCAGAAGGGCCAACCGGCGGCGGCGCTGCTCACGTTGCCGGGTTGACACAAATCCAGTGCACGACCGCCGCCGTTTGAGCTGCAACCTGACGGACGATAGATTGTCGTCGCCTCCCTCATCGTCTGGCTCTTTGTGATCCGCTTCACCTGGCGACGCCATCTGCTCGAACACTTCTTTGACCTGCCCTGAACGCAAGGTATTCGTAATCTATCGCAGCAAAAATACGACAAAAGACGTACAAAATTCATGGGTTTTGGTCTGCGCAATTTGGGCAATTCTGTGCTACAATGTCAAGCAGGGTCGGCTGTGGTTGGACCGTCCACCGGTACCAGCCTTCGGGGGACAGCCGACCCTTTTCCTTGCCCACAGCACAACAACACAGCATGGAGCACCCAGCATGTGTGCTAAGATCCTCGTAATCGACGACGACCCGACCCTGTCCGAACTAGTTAGCTACATTCTCAAGGCAGAAGGCTATACGACAGTCAGCGCCAACGATGGCATGGCCGGTCTGGCGAAATTCGCCGCCGAGAAACCCGACCTCGTATTGCTGGATGTCACGATGCCCAAAATGGATGGCTTTGAGGTGTGCGAACGCATCCGCCAGAACGCCGATACGCCTATCATCATGCTGACGGCGCAGGGCAATGAGGATCACATGGTACGCGGGCTCGACCTGGGCGCCGACGATTATGTGGTGAAGCCCTTCGTGCTCAAGCCCTTTCTGGCCCGCGTGCGCGCCAATCTACGCCGCGCCGGCGCCCCCTTGATGGCGCCCGACAAGGTGACCTATCGCGATGACTATCTCACGGTCGACCTGGAAAACCGCCGCGTGCTGATCAAAGGCGAAGCGGTCAAGCTGACCCCCACCGAGTTCAAGCTGCTGGCGACTTTGGTCAAGCACAAGGGGCGCATTCTTGAGTTCCGCCCGCTGCTCGAACAGGTGTGGGGCTTCGAATACATCGACGACATCGACTATCTGCGCGTCTATATCTGGCACCTGCGGCGCAAGATCGAGCCGGATCCCAAGAACCCCATCTATCTATTGAATGAACTGAACACGGGCTATCTCTTCTCCCCGCAGCGCTAAGCGGTCTTGGCACGCTCGCGGCGCCAGTTCCAGAGTTCGTTCAACGACAAGGCCACCACAAGCCCAATCATGACGTAAACCTGCACCATCACGACCTGCACTAGCGTGTCGTGAAAGAGGATGATTCCCGTGACCTGTACGACGCCGGCCGCCAGGGCCAGATAACTGCCCGTGCGCTTGCCCAGAGACAGGCCATACGTGATAAAGACATTGGCGAGGGCAAAGAGCGTGGTGGCCGTCGCATAAACCCAGAGCAACGGCGAAACCGGCAGATAGGCGGCGCCAAAGAGCACCCCCATGACCAGGTCGTCCCACCAATAGCAGACGCTGACGACCACGATCGAGGCGACACCCACCAACCCCAGTGACATCCACAACAGATGGCGGTGCGGCTTGCCTTGTTCGTGGCGCTGCGCCACGCTGGGCAGCAAGACCATGACCACCGACCAGGTAGCGAAGAAAACGATGCGACCCACCATGGCGAGTGCGGCATATTGGCCGGCATCGGCCGGCGCATAGTAGTGTTTCACCAGGAGCACATCGCTGTTGTTGATGATAATCTGGCCCAAAAGCGCAATCGTCACCGGACCGGCGTAGGCCACCGCCGTTCGCTGCAGAGGGCGCGCATACCCCGTCGGCGGCGGCAGTTTCAGCCGTACCTGCCGCGCCACTAACCAGGTCGCCACGAAGGAGAGGGTGAGCGCGGCCACTGCGCCGTTGACGGCAAAGCCGGCCCAAACCAGGACGACGCCCAGAAATAGCCGCGCCCACATTTCGGCCTGATAGGTGAGCGCCAGCCAGGGAAAGCGCATTTGCCCTTGCAAGATGCCTCGATCCACCCCCTGCGCGAAATAGATCGGCACGCCCACGCCCAGGATCACGAAGGGCCACGGCGAACTCGTGTGGAAGAATTGCGCCCACAGCGGCGCGCCAACAATCATGCCCAGCGCGCCGGCCAGCCCCAGCGCCCACGCCCAGCGCACCCCCCATTGGCGCAGACCGGAGAGTGACGCCAGCTGATCGCCGGCCTGGTAGATCGCGCTAAAGCGCGCCGCCACGGTCTGCAGGGTGGCGGTGATGAGCGTGACCACCAAGAACAACGTGATGATCAGGCTGACATCGGCAAACGCCGGCGGGCCAAGCCAGCGACCCATCAGCAGGTTGAATAGATAGTTGCCGATATTGACGATCGTCGTACTCACCAATAACAGTGCGCTGCCCGTCAAGAGCCGGTTGCCGCGCAAGGGCAGACGCCAGCGCGCCCGCATGGGAGCAGCGTCCGGGGTCGGCGGAGAAATAGGCGCTGGGGACAGGCTCATGGCACGGCCTCCTACGGCTGGACAAATTCGAAAATGCGGTCGAACTGCGTGAGTTGCAGCGTGCGCCGCACTGGCTCGGAACGCGGCCACACCAGGCGCACGCGCCCCCCGATCTGGCGGCAACGACGCAGCAAGCTGACCAGGGCCGCCATGCCGGCGCTATCCATGAAGGGCGTCTGCGATAGATCGATGATGAAGTCGCTCACGCCGCTCTCGATCAGTTGATCCAATTGCGCACGCAGCACCGGCGCGCTGAACGCATCCAGCCGATCCTGGGGAGCAACGGTGACCGTGCGCTGCACATGCTCGTTGATCACGATATTCATGGGTTGGCTCCTTCGCCGTCAAGCCGGCCAGCCGCATCTGCCTCCACACCCAACCGTTCGGGGAGCAGGGGGGCCACCGCCAGGCGCTTGACCAGCCGCCAATGACTGTGCGTGTCCGTATGCTCGTACTCAACACTGTCCATCAATTGGCGCATGAGAAAGATCCCCAACCCGTGGATCGGTGGGTCGGTCAAATCGGGCGGCGACCACTCCGTGAAATCGAAGGCGTTGGCGCCCTGGTCTTGGCTGGTGATTTCGACACGCAACGGGTCATCCAGCAGCATAAAGTTGACCACAAACTCACCGGACTCGCCATCATAGGCGTGCTGGATGATGTTCACGCATAGTTCGTGCACGGCCAGCCAAAGATTGTACTGGACGATCTCCGCATCCTCGAGGGGCGGTGCGCAGTCGATCAGATCCTGAATGCGCGTCTCCAACTCGGCAAGCTGGCCCACGTCGGTCGGCAGGACTACTACAAACGATGTTATCGCGCTCACACCTCACTCCTTCCCTTTGAGGATGATCAGCGTCTGGTCATCCGACTGTTCGCGACCATGCACAAAGTCGGCGATTTGCGCCGAGATGTGTTCATAGAGCGCTGCCGCCGCCATGTTGGCGGCAGCGTCGACAACGTCCACCAGATGCTGGTAGCCAAAAATTTCGTCGGCCGCATTGTGGGCTTCGGCAAAGCCGTCCGACGAGATCACCAGCAGATCACCCGGCCCCATCGCCAAGGTTTCTTCCCCATAATCCGCCTCGTCAAAAATCCCAAACGGGATGCCGGTGGCTTCCACGATGCTCGCCGTGCCGCCAGCCGGCACGTAGATCACCACAGAGTGACCGGCGTTGGCATAGGTGACGGTGCGTTGGCTGGGCGAGTAATAGGCCACAAAGACGGTGACCAATTTGCTCACTTCCGTCAAGTCGTCGTAGAGCCGCCGGTTGGCCAGGGCCAACACCGCCGCCGGCGACGAGATGGCGTGCGTCGTCTCGCGCAGCATCGTGCGCACTGCGGCTGTCACCATGGCCGCCGGCAGCCCTTTGCCGCTGACGTCGGCTTCGACGACGCTCAAGCGACCGTCCGGCCGCGGGTGCACGTCGTAGAGATCGCCGCCGACCAGCCGCGCCGGTTTGCAGTTGGCGACGACATCGACCCCCGTAACCGTGCCCACCGTGCAGGTCATCAAGGTACGCTGGATCGTGGCAGCCTCGTCCATTTCCACATTGGCCCGCTCCGACTCCTCTTGGCGGCCGATGGTGCGGTTGCGTTGAGTCTGGCGCAACAAGGCGCTGACGCGAGCTTTGAGCTCCGCCATTTTGAACGGTTTGGTCAGGTAGTCGGCGGCGCCGGCGGCAAAGCCGGTCAACTTATCGTTGAGTTCGGCGCGCGCCGTGAGAAAAATGACTGGGACGGCGGCCAGCGCCGGCGACGTTTGCAGCGCACTGCAAACCTGGTAGCCATCCATGCCGGGCATCTGCACATCGAGCAGGATGAGGTCAGGCGGCTCGTGTGCACGCAGTTCTTGGAGTGCCGATAGGCCATCACCCGCTTGCTTGACCGCGTAGCCTTCAAAGGTCAGTTCAAACTGGATCCATTCACGCAGCGAGCTGTCATCTTCCACGACCATGATCCGTGCGCTCATCCGACGGTCTCCCTTACAGTCCGGCGATTACTGCGCTTTGCGCACTTTCCTCGCTGTCGAAAATGCGAAAGGCCTTGTCCATGCGCGTGAGTTCAAAGATAATGCGCACGGGCTGGCGCAGCCCACACAGCAGCAATTCCCCGTTGCGCTCGCGGCATCGTTTCATCCCACGCACCATCACCGCCAGCGCGCTGGAATCGACAAAGTTGACATCCTTCAGGTCGAGAATAATGAAGCGCGCGCCGCTGGCTTGCAGATTGTCGATCTCCTGCTGCACCTGCGGCACCTGATGCGCATCGAAGCGGCCGCTGATGACGATGGTCGCTGCCGCACTGTCGCTGTGTTGCTTGGTCGTAGCCATAAATCTCTGCTCCTTTTTGGGCCTGGCGGCAAGCCAGGCTGCTCTAGTTTACAAACCCATTCCCAGCCGAAACCCTGGTTTTAGCCACCGGTCAGACACGCGCCGCCCGCGGCTGGCTGCCAGCTGTGCCCGCTTGATCGTCTGGCGCCGAACGCCGTCGATGCGCCGCAATGATGCTGTCAAAGTGCAGCACATACCAGTCCACCACATCACTGATCGGCAGACCGCACGCCGCCATATAGTTGCGCATGCCGAGTTCGCGCCGGCGATCGTCGTTGTCGAGAATGTTGGCAATCGCCTGCGCCAGACTGGGCGCATCGTCCGGTGTGAAGAACTCGCCGTCGTAGCCCTCTTCGGTAATCACTTCGGCAAAATCGCCGATGCGCGGCAAGACCGCCGCGCGCGCATAACTGCCCGCCTGGTGCAAGACACCGGAGCTACCGGTCGTGCTCGTGTACGGAAAAACAGCGACCGCCGCCTCGCCAAAGATGCGCGGAACTTCCTCTTCGGCCACGTAGCCGGTGAAGCGCACATTGGGCAGATCGGCGTACTGCGCCTGCACACTCTGCAGATAACCGGGCGCGTTCGGGCTGTCGGTGCCGGCAATCACCACCTCCAGATCGCTGCGCCCCCCCTGCTCCAAGATGCGCAGGGCATCGAGCAAGATCTCGACCTTCTTGTAGGTGCCAAACTTGCCAAAGGCCATAATCTGGCGCGGGCCGGGCGGCAGTTCAAAGGTCGGCTCGGGGAAGTGTTCCTCAAAGGTGCCGTGCGGCGCCAATAGCACTTTGTCGGTGTGATACTTGGCGGTGAGAATTTCGACGTACTTCGGAATAGTGACCGCCACCTTATCGACGCTGAGGATAGCGCGCGTCACCAGATTCCCGGCTATACGGATGACTTTCTCCATGATGGGCTGGCTGGCAAAACCAGCTTTGCGCAGATCGACGGTTTCCATGATGTTGTGCAAAAGCACCATCGTGGGGAAGCCGGCCAGGTTCACGAGCTTGGGCGCCAGCAGCCCCAAACTGGCCGGCACTTTGCCGGCGCCGAAGGTCGCAAACTGCAGGTTGAACAACACCACGTCGGGCTGATATTGACGCACCACCTGCCCAATTCGCCAGGCATTGCGCACATCGTCGAAACGCCAACAAGGCACGATGTGCAGGGGTGCTTCCTCCAGTTCCGACGAAGCGGAGGGATAGGGGACGCCATCCGGCAGTTCATCGACCAGCAGCGTCACCTGGCCCACTTCACTCTTTTGGCGCAGGGCACGCACAAAGTGGTAGGCATATTCATTGAGCGAGCCCTTTCCGGGCGGATAAGTCGTCACAATGGCGACATGCATAGCGTGCCTCCTACGAATTGCTCCGACGCTTGACGCGACCGGCAGGATTATTTATTGGCATAAACGCCCTTGAAGTCATTGGTCTTGATCCGCCACATGTCTTTCAGAAAGCGCTTGATCTCCTTCTTGCTGTCCACCTTCGACCCCGGTGCGTCGATCCACGTCACCGGCTGCTCCCCGATCTTGTAGCCCCACTTGTTGGCCAGGTAGAGGATCTCCAGATCAAACGAGAAGCCCATAATGGTCTGGGCGCCAAAAAGACGCTGGGCAACTGCGCACCGGAAGAGCTTGAAGCCGCATTGGGTATCGCTCACGTTGAGATTGAAAATGGGCCGGATCATCCCGCGCAACGTGGCGCTCATCGTGCGGCGCAGCAGCGAGCGATGCGCTTCCTGCGCGCCACTGGCGGCGCGTGAGCCAATCACAATGTCGTAGTCTTGATCGATCTTCTGCAACATGGCGCCAAGCTCTTCGATCGGGGTCGAATTATCGGCGTCGGCAAAAAGCACGACCTGGCCGCGCGCGCTCAGCATGCCGCGCTGCACGGCGCTGCCCTTGCCGCCATTCTGCGGCGCCTTCAAGACGCGCAAATTGGTCAGCTCGAGTTCGTCACACAAGGCCACGGTGTTGTCCTTCGACCCGTCATCGGCAATCAACAATTCCCACGGTTTCTCCAGGTTGCACACGTAGGCGGCAATGGCGCCGATGGTGGGCACGATCCGCTCGGATTCGTTGTAGGCCGGAATCACGATCGAAAGATAGGGCTGGGCGGTGAGCGGCTCCGCCTTCCAGCGCAGATAGCGCGTGTAGGTGTCGCCCGCCATGTGCGCGGCTGTGGCGGCTGCATCGCCCGGCACGGCTTGTGCATTCGGTTGGCGGTCAACCGGCTCAGCAGCAGCCGTTTGGCCAGGATCCAATAGGGCCGTGTTGGCTTCGGCCACTGCAACTTGTTCTTGAACCATCATCATGACTCCTCCTGTTGATATGGAGATAAAACCCTCATCTAGTTTGAGTCAAAAAGGTACGGTTCGTCATCGGCAATTTAATGTAGTTATCTTGATAAGATCGTTTGATTGTCGCAATTCCGCGGCCAAAAACTGACGAAGTCCTTACGGAGCGCCGGCCGTCACGGCGCGGCGAGCAGGGGAGCCGCCGGCTTTGGACTGCCGTCTGTGCGCAACATGCCCCAATGGGCCTGTACCGCTTTCTGCCACGGGAAACGGTATTCGCCCAGCGGCACGTTGGTGAAGTCGAAGAGCGCCCAAATCAGCTCGCCGGCCGTTTGGTACGCCCGTTGTTCGGCCAGTATGGCCGCCACATACTCCGCTTGCCGCGCTTCCGTGGTACTCGCCGGCCAAAACCAGTCCCACGTCGATCGACCATATTCGCTCAGGACAAGGGGTTTGGCGGGCACCGCCGCGCGCAGGCTGGCCAACTGGGCGCCGTACTTGGCCGGGTCGCCGTAGGAATGATAAGAGACAAAGTCGACAACATCCGCCAAGGCGACGGCGGCCTCCGGCGTGGACCACCCAATCGTGACCAGATGGTGTGGGTCAAGCTGGCGCACGCTGCGCGCCACGTGCGCCAACCAAGCCTGATTCAGCGCCACGGTGTTGTACGCTGCATCGCGATCCGCTTCATTCTTGAGATCCCAGGCGAGAATATTCGGGTTCCACGCAAACTCCGGGATCAACCCTTTGAGGTGCAGATCATCGGCGCCCCAGGTGGCAATGTCGTGATCCGTGCGGTGATCGAAGAGGGTCACGATCACCTTCAAGCCATGCGTGCCGGCCTGGGTGAGAAAGTCGTGCAGATGCTCACGCTGGCGCGGGTCGACCGTTTCGCCGCCAAAATCGGTAAACGGCACAAAAATGCGCACCGAGTTCAGCCCCAGCTCGCGCGCCTTGGCCAGGTCGGCCGCCGTTTGCGCCGCATCATAGTTCTCCCAGAAGAGCATCCACGGCGTGGCGCTCGGATAATAGTTGGCCCCGCGCACGGGAAATACCTGCCCATCGAGCACCAACTGGTCGCCGGCCACCGCAACGGCGCCCGGCATTGGCCCCTGGGGTTCGGGTGGCAGGGTGCCTGCAACCGTGACCGGCCCCTGTCGTCGCCAACTGCGGATGCGCCAGCGCCCCTCTTCTTGCACCATGACCACGTCGTACACACTCGCCGTCTCGACGATGTGGGTGTCGTCACGGTTCTTGCCCACAAATTGCTGCACAAGATGTGCGTCGCGGTCCGTAAAAGCGACCGTGGCGCCGTCGTCAGAGTAAAAAGTCAACACCAAGGCATGCGAAATGCTGCTCTGCTTCAGGCGCCAAGGCGAATCCACCGTCGCGCTGACGACCCCGGTGACCTGGGTCAGGGCGGGACCCCCAAAGTAGGTTGCCAGCCCATACGGGCTGCGCATCTGGTAGGAGACGCCCAGTTGCGCCCACGCGCGCAGATAGGCGCCGGTGATCTCCTGGCGCACCACCGGCTCCAGCGGGCGGCTGGCACTCGCCACCAGCTCATCCGGTAACCAGACCACGCGCTTGACCAGGTCTAGCGGCACCGTCGGTACGACGTTGAGCGCCAATGCCGGATTGGCGCCCGTACCGGTGATCACGATGACTTGCGAGACCAACGCCATCACGCCAAAAAAACCGGCGACTACCAAGGCAAGCAGAAGAATGCCGATGATGCGTTTCAGTTTGTGTTTCTGTATCATGAGCGATTCACCCATTGCAGACTTCTTCTGTCCCCCAAAATCCGGTTAGCGATCGGTGCGCGGATCCACTGCATCCGGCAGCACAAAACTCCTGGCGGCTGTGATGCCGGCGACCGTGGCCTCTGCCTGATAAATGCCCGGCGGTTTTTCGCCGGCGTAGAGCGTCAGCGACGCCAATCCGTAATGTGTCAGCGCCACCAGGATCTGTTGCTGGCCATAGCGATCCGTAATCACGAATGTCACCGGCGTTTCATCGGCGACCAACTGCCCCAAACTGCCGATCACCGGCCCGACCGTGAGCACGACGGCGTCGTCCTGGTGCGTTGCCGTCAACTCGAACGGCTTTACCATCTCTACCGCCGTAAAAGTCACCGTCACCGGCGCGCTTGCCATGCCCGCCACCAGCGCGCGCACGACTTGCGTCGTGGGTTCCAGCGAAGCGCGCAGCACGGTCGACGCCCTGCCATCCAGCGTACTGGCGGGCAGCCACCGCCGTGTGCCGTCCGAACCCGTGACAACAAAAGCTACGTAGGCGCCATCTAGCAGCGGGTTGTGAAAGCGGTCGGCCAACCGCCCCGTTTGCAGCAAGACCGTGGTCTCGCCATCCGCTGGCGCCTGCCGCGGATCGGCGACCAGGGTGACCGTCAGGGGTGTGCCGGGTGTCACGCGCACGGTTTGCCCCGGGCTGTGTGCATTGCCGGAAGTTGCGGCGGCCGTCAGCGCGCCGGCGATCGTGCGCGTGGCCACGCGCACGGCGGCGAACAGGTTGGAAGTCGTGCGCAAGAAAAGATCCTGAGCGGCGGCCGTCGTTCCACGCCCCGGTTGCTGGGCACGGATAACCACCACGGTGCCATCATTCGCCGCATTGCCAAAACTGTCCACGGGAACGGCCACGACCATGGTGCCGTCGTCACCGCCCACAGGCGCCGAACGCGGCCCGGTCAGCGCAAACAACGGATTGACCGCCGCACCCGGCACGATCACAAGCGCCGTCTGCGTGCTGACAGTGCCGGCGGTCGCCTGCACCATCACCGCACCGGCGGCCTGCGTCCATTGGGGCGGGATGACAACCTGAACCTCCCCAGCCACCAACTTGCCGGTGCGCGCGATCGGCCCGTCGGTGCCTTGTGCCGTCACAAAGACGGTCGTGCCGGAGACCGGCGGTTGGGCGCTGATCGTGAGCGTGAGCGGCGCGCCGGCCGACAAGATCGCGGGAGCGCCAATCGTCAATGCAACCACCGCTGGTTCGGGCACGAGGAGCGGCTTGGCTGTGAACCGGCGCACCCCCATAAAGACCGCGCTGCCGGCAAGCACCAGCACGAGCGCTGCCGCCACCCACCAGCGGGCGCGCCGCCACCGCGGCGACCCGCCCCCGGCGGTACGTCGCGGCCAACCAATCCGCATGCGTTGCTTGCTGCCCTTCCCACCTTCTAGTAAATCCGCCATATCAACGCTGACCCGCATAATAGTTCACGCTAACCCGGGCATAGGCATAGCCTGACGCCGGCGGCAGCGGAATAAAATCGTCACGTAGGTGCGCGACCGGTGCGGTCCCGGCCGTAGCGGGCGCCATCGTGGGGTCGCGCAGGCCTACAGAACCGAGATCGCGCGCCGGCGTCAATGCCATCGCGAAATCCAAACTGCCCTGTGCCGGCACCCACTCGCGGGTATAGGCGTGATCCACCCACTGCACGTTGCCGAGATCGTCATACAACGTGACGACGACGTGGGGCACCACGGCAGACCCCAACCCGCTGTTGACCAATTGGCCGCGCAGGGTGAGAGCGCCGGCCTCTTCCGCAAAGCGGATGTTCTGCATGCCCACCTCGCGATCCAAATCGTACTGAGTGACGACGGCTTTGGGAAACACGTTGTATGCGCCCAATGTAGTGCCGGTGGACAATGAATAAACGGAGCTTGCCCCCGGCATAAACGAAAGCGATTTGCCGGCGTCCTCCAGCGCCAGCCCAGCAACCCCTTCGAAGTCGACGCGAAAGGGCGCCACCTCATAAGGCAGCACCTTGTGGATAGCAACGTCGGTGGCGTTATACCAGGTGAGCTCCGCACCGGCATCATCATAGATGGTGGCCCGCACGGTCAGATCGGCGGGGTCGGCATCGGCATTGAGCACTTCGCCGACGACACTGAATTGC
>Ga0105047_10002973_pt1 | contig 30031 bp, 27 predicted proteins | sample MAT04_FD_78384 | JGI IMG/M metagenome (GOLD analysis project Ga0105047, IMG submission 78384) | Freshwater microbial communities from Lake Fryxell liftoff mats and glacier meltwater in Antarctica - MAT-04 (megahit assembly) | ecosystem: Environmental > Aquatic > Freshwater > Ice > Liftoff... | reverse complement strand
GGTCGGGTTTCGCGCGGGGGAATGCTGCCCGGCAGGTTGGGTCTTGCGCCTGGTGCCGTGTACGAACTACCGGGCGCCAGCGTTGGATTGGCCGCGGGTAACGGTGAGCGGAACACCCATTCAGAATAGCGGGCCTTTTCGATAAAGTCTTTGTCACGAAGGGCAAAACCGGTCAGCTTGATGGGTTGGTCATCAGACAGGCTGTAAACACCCACCAACTGTCCGCCGGGCAACCGCGTCTCACCCCATTTGTTGGTGTTCGTGATGGGGTCAAGGTAAATGCGTCTGAGGTAGTGTCCTGTCTTGTCCGGCGTCCTGACGTCTTCCAGCAATTCATCCAGTTGATTTGGAAATCGGCGGTTCGCGGGTGGCGATGCAAGATAAAACTGGGTGATGGCCCGGCGAATTTGATTGCCCGCAAACAGCAGCTCCTGTTCTTTCTCACGTTGCCGCGACTGCGTCCACACCTCGGACACCGCACCAAGGCTGATACCCACAACGGCTATGCCAATGAGCAGGCCAATGTAGACAAAGCCTTTGTCATTACCACTGTGCATACGGCACACCATTTGAGCCGGCACCTTCTGCACTGCTGCGAATGTTGTATATCGCCCCGGCTTGTCCATCAACGGGCGCTTCAAGAATCCAGGCGTCCGCGCGCTCCAGCACCGGATCCCAAGGCAAGGTACGCAGATAGTGCTTGTTCACCAAATCGTCTAGCTGGTCAGGGTAGCGCCCGGTGTCGCTATGAAACTTGTCCAACGCATCCCGGGTTGAGGTCAGATTGGCCTTGAGCACGGTTTCCTTGCTGCGTTCAATCGAACGGAAGTACCGGGGGGCAGCCAGCGTCAGCAGCAGGCTGACAATGGTCATCACCACAATCAACTCAATCAGGGTGAATCCGCGTTGTGCCAGGTTTGCGAGTCGTTTCATGCGCATCATCATCACCATTGGCGGTAGGCTATGCCATTGAGTCCGATGCGTTCCGATCGGGAATACACATCAAAGACATCAGCCCCGGGCTGCGGATTTTCCGCTGAGCTTGCATAGCTTCTGAGACCCCAACTGCCTTTTGGCCCGTCACCTTCAGGCGCAAACGGATCCGTTGGAATGCGGCGCAAAAAGTAAATCTTTTCTGATTTGTTGGGACTTTTGGCGTCGATGACGCCACTGACCAGCACATCAAGATTGGGTGGGTAGCCGGAACCCTTGGTTTCTTCAACCACGCGGCCTTCATCGACCGATTGTTTGTATGTGTCCAACGCTGTGCGAATCTGCCTGAGTGATTCCCGAAGTTCCTGCTCATGGCTGCGTTTCGCAGCCAACTCCAGCATGGGAAACGCGATGGTCGACAGCAGCCCGACGATGGTGACCGTCACCAACATTTCGATGAGCGTAAACCCCTGTGGTCGACGCATGTTGCGCGTCAGCATCATGGCTTGGGCTTGACATCCATCTCAACCGGTGCCAGTTCGGATAGCGGCTGACTGCCGTTCTCAATGGTGTTGAAGATGGCCTTTTCAACGGTGAGTTGCGTCGGGCCGATAGGTGCCAACACTTCAAACTGCAAGTTCGCCAGTGGTCCGCCATTGGCAGGCAGGGTCTCACCACGGCCGGCCGCCAACTCGATACGGACCGTGTTGTTGCCATCAGCTTCGCCAGTAAATCGGATGCCCTGTGACGCATTCTTGGTGCTGTCGGCATCGGTCACATTGATCAGACGCAGCCGGTCCGCATCGAAACTGATCGTGGTCTCCAGGTTGGTGGCTGCGGTCATTGGCGGGAAGGCCACCGCCACACCAATGGTTTGACCGGCGATCACGTTAGGAGGCACAACGAAAGTCAGTGGTTTTACGGCCGCAGTCGTTGCCATGGCTGCTGCCGCTGCAGGCGCAACTGCTTGGCGCTGCGCTTGTCCAGCTGACCTGGCCGCAACCGCAGCCCTTGGGGCCGGGGCCAAAGCACCCGCAGCAGGTGCAATGGTGGGTGTTGCTGGTTGTGGCAGAGCGGGGCGTGCCGCTGGAGCCGTTGCTACACCCGTGGGCTGCCCGGCAACAGTGGCCACCGCCTGCAATTTGGGACTGCCCACATTGCGAGCGCCAAAACGCATGTTGTTCTCGGTGCCTGACCACATCTCAAGCAAGTCGCTGTCAATCTGGCGGTTATTGCGGACAATGCGCGGCGTGATGGACATGATGATTTCTTTTTTGTTCTTGGTATCGGTTTGTTTGCCGAATAAGCGCCCCAATATTGGTATGTCAATCGCGCCTGGCAGTCCTGAGATATTGCTTTTATCTTCATCCTGGATCAAGCCACCGATAACCTCGGTTTGCCCGTCTTTTAGCCGCAAGACAGTGTTCATGCTGCGGGTGCCAATTGAATAGGCAATGGTCCCCAACTTGGCAGCGTCGGCATTGGGTGCACTGGCGGAACTGACTTCCAAAGCCAAGCGAATGGCCACTTCTCCATCGGCGTAAATGGTGGGCTCAGCTTCAATTTTGATACCCACCTCCACATATTGCACGCTGGTGTTGTAGACCGCACCGCCCGTGGTGCCCGTGGTGGTGCCGCCAGACCCAGGTACGGCTGCCGTTGATATGACCGGCAGCCGATCACCAACCAAAAACTTGGCTTTCTCTTTGTTGCGGACCCGGATGCGAGGTGTGGCAAGGGTGTTCACATCGCCATTGGTTTGATTGGCAGTGACCGTGATGCCTGAATTCGATACAAAGTCGTTTCTTCCAAGAGACTTCAGAGCGTCGATAGTCAGGCCCGCCGAACCGGCGGTGAAACTGGTGGGCAGGTCAATGCCCAATGCCAGCAAGCGGTCCCGTGACACCTCCATCACGTCCACCTCCAACATCACCTCCGGCTCGGGTTGATCCATGGCCGAGATCAACTTTTCAACCATGCGAATAATTTGAGGCGTGTCACGCACGACCAGGGCATTGGTTTTTTCGTCAACAAACATGTCCTTGGTCTTGGTCATGGTCTTGACCATTGCCATGACATTTTTGGGGTCGGCATTGGTCAAGGCAAAGCGCCGAATTTTCAACTCGGCGTACTCGCGGGACTTGGTCTCGGTGTCCGGGTACACCAAAAGCGAGTTCTCACCCATCACGCGCTTGGCGGTTTGGGTTTGCATCAAGATCAGGTCAATGGCTTCTTCAACCGGTGTGTCGCGGACAAAAATGGTCACCTTCAGGTCACTCTTGACGTCTTTGTCAAACATCACGTTGATCCCTGTGGTGCGGGCAATCGCTTCCATCACCATCTTCAGGTTGGCATCCCTGAATTGCAGGGTGACCGGCTTTCGGCCTTTGAGGTTCAGACCAGGGCCGTTGAGTGAGCGACTTTTGGTGGCTTCGGTAATTTGATCCCGCAATTGCAACGCCCTGACGTGCGCGGGGTTTTCAATAAGCACGGTGCTGATCAAATTGGAGGCTTGATCAAAGTCACCCTTGCCGTACAGAAGGGCTGCCTCGTCCAGGGTGGCGGATTGCTTGCGTAACAGACTGACTTCAGTGGCAGCTTGTTGGGCACCGACATGGCCCGGATCGAGAGACAAAACTCGGGCGTAGCGTTGTGCTGCGGTATCCCATTTTTGATCACTACGGGCACGGTTCCCCTCGGTCATCAGCTTGGCAGTGACAGCATCGCGTTGCCTTAGCCAGTCGGTTTTAAATTGACCATTGCCAGGATCGGCTTGATAGGCCTGTTGAAGTTTGTTCAGGCCTTCTTCGAGTCGGCCTTCGTCTACCAGTGAATTTCCTTCACGGTGATAGCGATCTGCAGCACAACCTGCCAGAACCAGCGAAAGAAGCAAGGGTGAAAGCTTCCAGAATGTCAACGGAATGGATTTCACTGGGAACCCCCGGTGGATAAAGATTGTGAAGAGCCCAAGGGCAGATAGGTAAAGACCACGGTATTGGGCTCAATGCGTTCAAGCCGGTAGGTATTTTCGAGCACATCACCAGCCGAAGCCGTGATGACGCGATCGCCACGGGTCATGATGACCATTTGCAGGTCGCCCTCCGTGTATTTGCCCAAAAAGACAAATGGCAGGGGTGGGGCAGAGGGTGGTGGTGGAGGTGGTGGCGGGGGCGGCGGTGGCGGCGGTGGCGGTGGCGGTGGCGGGATGAACCATGAACTCTTGGACAGCAATCCCGTAGCTGCGTCTTTGGCCAACGCAGGGCGCTCAGCACTGCTTGTTGAAACGCCAAACAGGCTTTCAGCGGCGGGTGCAGAAGCGGCGGGGGCAGTGGCCCGGGCACCGGCAGCAGTTAACTCAAGTTTGCCCAGCTTGGCTGGCTCCGACACATCAGACTCGCCTTGAGGGGCAAACCAGATCAAACCCGCGGTTGCAACGGCACCAAGCACCATGGCAATATGCAACTTATTAGGCGTCATGGCTGCGAATCTACTAGCAAAACAAACACCAGCCTGGCCTCAATCTGACCATCGTCAACCTTCTCACGTTTAAAGGTCGCGTTTTCCAGCGCGATGGCGATATTCTGTTGAAGCACTGCATCCATGAACTGGATCATCTGTTTGAACGACCCTTTCACTGGCAAGGCCACACGGTATCGCACCAGACGATCGGTGCCTGACTTCACCACAGCATATTCCGCAGTCTCAAGCGTCAGGCCTTCCTTGTCAGCGGCCTTGAAGATTTGCTTTAGCAAGTCGGGGACCTGCAACTCAGTAGGGAAATTTTTGTAAAACAGCGCCAATTGCTCTTCCTGTCCTAACACAGGGTTGCTTGGCAAACTGCTTTTTTCAGCTTCTTGCTGTTGCAGGTCGGCTATTCCTTGGGTGACGCGAACGAGTTCCTGCTCGTCTCGCTGAACCAGCGTCAACCATGTCAGCACCGACGCGACGATCAGCATCACCCCGACTGAGCCGAGCAAGCCCAACCGATCGAGCCAGTGCGACGCCTGCCTTTGCACAGTCACCCAACTCATGGCTTGGTTCTCCATTTGGTGGACATGCGAAACCGGATCGGGTTTTCTGGGACATTGCGGTTGATCAGGTGGGACTGAAGCGCAACTTCTGAAAACTCGTCGCTGACTTGCAATGCAGAAACAAAATTAAGCATGGATTCCGGATTACGTGCTTCCGCAACCACGATCACTTGCCCCTTTTGGGTGTCTGGTTCAATCGAAATCAGCGCCACCTCGGTACGCACGGAAGATTCGCCAAGCGCAACAAAAAAGCGGCTCCAGGGTAAATTTAGTTGGGAAGCCACGCCTTGTGCACTGCGCCAGGCCCGAGCCAATTCCGCAGGTTTCATGGTTGAGACAGTAACCTTGCTGCCCATTTTGCTACGCTGCTTTTGCATCAAATCGCGTTGTGTCTCGAGTTCGGGCAGCAGCACCGTGCGTTCAAACATCAGAACGCCGGCGATCGCACACAGTCCGACAAGCAACAACATGGCTCGCGTCCACAGCCAGGATCTGGGTACGGCAATCAGGTCAAAATAAAATGACTTCATGCTCGCATCTCCAGCGGCGCAAAGACTGGCTCAACGGCTTTGAGCGGGATAAACCGGACGCCCGGCATTTGCGGTAATTCGGTTTGACTCAAGGCAGGCGCATTCAACGCCACACTCACCGGTTGATTGGCGTTCAGACTGACGCCGGAAATGGTCAATTCCTGATTCAATAGGGCGACAAGGTCGTTCGGCGATTGGCTGGTGTGGCGCACGGTGTTGACCCAGGTCCAGCCTTGCGAGTTCCAACTGCCAATGCTGGCTGAGTCGTCTTCCAGGTGAACCATCCAGCCGGTTGGCGGCAGGGCTTTTCTGTGGTTCATTAACGCACGGGTGAAACTGGTCTGGATGGACTTCACTTCGGGCAAACTTTGCGAAAAATTATTCGTCAAGAGAACGTATAAAGACTTGGGTATCGCCACCATCAGGCGTGACTCGCCTGGGCTGGCCAGGCTGAAAGCAAGATGCCAATTGCTGCTGGCATTGGCGCCATAGACATCGTCAAAACTTAACTGTGCAAAGGCAAGATCTTCTTCGGTGGTGCGAAGCTCCTCACGCCATGGAAACGCCGCGTACCTCACCAAACTATCAGCCAACACTACCCGAAGCATTTGTGGTTTGAGCGCCGTGCAAAGTGCAGCGCATGCTTTGCTCAGCCCCAGCCAAGCATCATCAGCGTGCACAACGGCATCGGTTTTTAGTGCAACTTTGGCGCGGCCGCCCATGCCCGATGATCGTGCCCCTTTGACGCGATTGGGTGAGATCGTTAGCGTGACAACGTCAGGCGATAAAAGTGACACGGTTAATCTCGCTCAAAGTGGTTTCACCCCGCCGTACAAGTTCCAAGGCGGACTCGCGCAATAACCGCGTGCCGTTTGCCTGGGCCGCCTTCTTGAGTTGGCGTATAGGTGCACGGGCGATGATCAGTTCACGAATTTCGTCGTTTAAATTCAGAATCTCGGCAATGGCTTTTCTGCCTTTAAAGCCGCTCCCACGGCAGTGCCCACAGCCCTTGCCAGCCCTGAAACGCCAGTTTTTTACATCGTCTTCTTGAAGGCCGGATGCTTTCAACAGATCCAAGTTTGGATGGTCTACCGCAATGCAGTGTGTGCAGTTCACACGCAGCAATCGCTGCGCCAGCACACCGTTGAGGGCCGACACCAGGCTGTACATGTCGACGCCCATGTGCATGAAGCGGCCAATCACATCAAACACATTGTTTGCATGCACCGTGGTGAATACCAAATGGCCGGTGAGTGCGGATTGAATGGCAATCTGCGCGGTTTCAGCGTCGCGTATTTCACCCACCATGATTTTGTCGGGGTCATGGCGCAGAATCGAACGCAGACCACGGGCAAAGGTCAGCCCCTTTTTTTCATTGACGGGGATCTGCAAAACGCCGGGCAACTGGTATTCAACCGGGTCTTCAATCGTGATGATCTTCTCTGAGCCATTGTTGATTTCGGAGATGGCCGCATAGAGGGTGGTGGTCTTCCCGCTGCCCGTGGGGCCCGTCACCAGCATCATGCCGTAGGGTTCGGAGGCAAGTCGCCGAAGCAGTTGGGCGACATCCTCGTCAAAGCCAAGGCTAGTCAATTGCAGGCCTTTTATCTGGTCACTCAGAGACTGCTTGTCCAGAATACGGAGCACCGCATCTTCGCCATGGATGCTGGGCATGATGGACACCCGCAGGTCGATCACCCGCCCCTGCAGACTGACCCTGAAGCGACCATCCTGAGGCGTGCGACGCTCAGAGATGTCTAGTTCAGACATCACTTTGATTCGGGAGATGGTTTGCTCGGCAAGTTCCGCCGTTGACACTGAGCCCACTGTACTCAATACGCCATCCACCCGGTACTTGATGACCATCCCAACGGTGGTTGACTCCAGGTGAATGTCACTGGCGCTGGCGCGCAAGGCATCAAAAATGGTGGAGTTGACAAACTTGACAACCGGGCTGACATCCTCGCTGATGGCGCGAAAGCTCAATTCTTCTATTGAATCGTCTGCCGCAACGGCTGCCGCATCGCGTGAGACCAGTGACTCCATGGCCCGCAGGCCACCCTCTTGTTTGGTCAGCCAGGCAGTGATGTTGCTGCGGTGGGCGATGCATTTGCGCACCTCAAAATCAAATCGCGCACTTGACCACTGCCGAAGCTTTTGATCGAACGGGTCGGAAACCACCAGGCTCATCTCACCACTTGGGCTTCGCAGCAGCAAGCACTCGTGGCGCAGCATGTCGCTGAACGAGAGCACATCCAGTGCAGGTTCCAGCGCATGGATTTGAGGCATGCTGAGCACAGGATAATTCAGCTGCCGACCCAGTTGCTCGGTGAACCGCTCGTCGTCCAGGGTCATGTTTTCCTGCAACACCTCGACCAATGGTCTATTTGCACTAGAGGCCTGAGACTGCGCCAAGCGCACCTGATCTGCAAAGGTTAGGGATGTGTTGTCTGTCACGGGGTTCATCGGATACTGCCTGCCAGTTCGAATATGGGAAAGTACATCACGACGACAATGAAACCAATCACCAAGCCGATGAATGCCATCAGCAGGGGCTCAAACAATTTGACAAACCAATCAATCCATTGACTGATCTCGTTGTCATAGAACATGGCAATGCGCTCCATCATCTCACCCATTTTCCCGGTACGTTCGCCAACCCGTAGCATACGCGCAGATACCGCCGAGGTCAGCCCGGTTTGCTCCATGGCTTGGGAAAAAGGCGTGCCTTGTCTGATGAGTTGGGTCGCCGCAGTCAATCGTTGGTGCAGTGCGCCTGGAAGCAGGCCCACTACCAAATCCAACGAGGCCACGGCCGGCATCCCGCCGCGCAACAACATGCCCAAGGAGCGGTAGAACCTGGCCAATTGGTAAATCCGGATACGTTCACCAATGGCAGGAATCTTTTGCAGCCACTGCACCATGGTCGCTGGCGTGCCCGGTCTGTTTAGCCACACCGCCAAGCTCACTGCCAAGACTGCAAGGCCTGCCAGCAGTAGTACGCCGTAATCTTGCGCAAAGTGCCCCCATCCAATCAGCAGTTTGGACATCCAAGGCACTTCGCCACCCAAATCTTCAAAAATTCGCGCGAACCGTGGGACCACATAACCCAGCAAGAAACCAATGACCAGGGTTCCCACCACCATCAACAACACAGGGTAGATGCTGGCACTAATGATTTTTTTCTTGACCGAGTCCAGTTGGCTCTGGTACGTCACATACTTACCCAGGGCCTCTGACAATCCACCTGTTTTCTCGCTGGCGCGCACGGTGGCGACATACAGCAACGGAAATGTGTCTGGAAATTCGGCCAGGGCATTGGAAAACGAACTGCCCTCGTAAAGATCGGCCACCAGCTTTTCCAGAATCCGCTTGCGATCCTGGTGTGTCTCTTTTTCATGCAGTGTCTCAATCGACTCCACCAGCGCCAAACCTGCATCAAGTAAAGTCAGCAACTCCTGACTGAACTGACCCAAGGGAAAGTCGCTGCGCTTGGATCGTCTGCTTGACAAACTGAAAGCACTGCCACCTTTTATCGACACTACCCTCAGACCGCGCTCTGCGGCTACTTTGATAGCTTGTTCCTTGCTCGGCGCGTCTAATGTGACTGTGCGTACATTGGACGACTTGTCGATGGACCGGACCGCGAACTTCATAAAGTGTGGTGAGTCGTAGGTTCGAGTCGCATCAAGCGACTATTCCCAACTGCCGATGTCCGCGTTCTCACCTGTGCCGCCGGGAGCGCTGTCTTTACCCAATGAAATGATGTCGTATTCGCCCTTGGTACCAGGGCGCTTGTAGATATACGCCGCTCCCCACGGGTCAAGAGGAACACCCTTTTTCAGGTAGGGGCCATCCCACCGTGCTTCCTCTGTGGGTTTGACCATCAGAGCCTGCAAACTCTGTTCGGTGGTGGGGTAGTGCCCCGTGTCAAGCCGGTACTGATCAAGCGCTTTGCCAAAGGACTCAATTTGGGCGCGCGTCACTTTGACTTCTGATTTTCCAACCTGCTTGAAGTACATGGGCGCCACATAACCCACGAGCAAGCCGATGATGACCATCACCACCAGCAACTCCAGTAGCGTGAAGCCCCGTGCCAGGCGCCTAGAAAATTGCGTCACGTCAGCTGCTCTTTTGTGATTGCAACTCTTTGAAAACCTGTTCTGCGCTTGGGAAACCCTCAAGCTGGACCCAAGACTTCATACCGCCACTATTCACAAAGATCAATGGCGAGTGGTTCATTTTGTCGCCACGATAGGCACCAAACGCTTTTTGCGCAGCAATGCTGCCTTGAAGCGTGCCCGTGAAATGCTGCCACTGGGGTTTCGCATCAAACTTCTTACTGTAGGCCAAGATACGTTTTGGCGTGTCGTATTCAGGATCCAGCGAAATCGAAATAATCCGGGCATCTTCCAGATCTTTGCCAAGCAGGTTTTGAATGCCTGCCAAGATCTGACTGGTCACCGGACAAACGGTTGAGCACGAGGTGTAAAAAAACGCCAGAACAGTGGGTTTGTTGCCTTCAAGTTCTTTACTCAGCGTAGTCTTGGTACCGTCTTGACGCACCAGCGGTGTGGGCGTGATCTTGACGTTGACCATGCTGCGTTTGACCGCTTCAGACATGTCGTGCCCGCTATGGGCGTCCTGCGCCCAGGAATAACCGTTGCCGATGACTGTCAAAGCCAATATCTGCGAGACGCGGGCCAGCGCATTGCGGCGAGAGTTATTTTTAATCTGCATTTTCAGTTCCTTGCTTCAAGCCCAAGACTTGACTTGATTTGGTCTTCTATCAGTTGTTAAGTGCTCTTTAAATTTGCGCCCAAGTATGAATCAGTACCCATACATCCCTTGATATGTTGCCCGGTTGATCATCTGATAGCGCCGAGTAATGGCCGGGTTGGTTACTTGCCCGGTCGCCACCTCGGAAAGCATCATCGAACGGTAACTATCAAGTTTCGCCTGCAAGGGTGTCGTGGGGGTAGGCGCCACAGGGACGACTGTCGAACCAATCGTCGTCGTCGGGACAGGGGCGTTGGACACCACAGGAGATGCGCCGCTGGTGCTGCCTGTGCCGCTCGTACCACCGCTAGACGCAGTACCACCGCTAGACGCAGTACCACCGCTAGCCGCAGTACCACCGCTAGCCGCAGCAGTGCCACCCGTCGTACCACCTGAATAGCCACCGCCTGAATAGCCACCGCCTGAATTTATTGTTGATCCCGAATTCCAGGAGTTTGCACCAGCAGATCCACCACCGCTGGCCATCGTTCCACCTTGTCCGTTTTTGGAATCAGCTGCAGCTGTATCTGTGGTGCTGTCCGCGTCCTCTTCACTGTCTACCCACACCTCTTCTTCAATGCCGTCAGCGTTTTTGATTTTCTTCAGAACTTTCTTCTTGACTTTGGGCTGCACTGCAGACGCAGTTTCTGCCACCGCAGACCGGGCTTCATTGGCCGAAGGGGTCGACTTGTTGGTTAAATCAACCGAAATCGGCAATCGAACTGAGCCTTCCTCTGGGATGTTGCTCAGTTCGATCGAATCGGTGTCACTTTGGCGTTGGTACACCGCCGTCGCCGAAGGCACTGCCGCTACGGGTGCTGGTGAAGTTGCTGGTTTGGGGGGGGCCGCGAAGGCGGCACTAAGGCCCATGGCGCCGATCAAAACCAACAATTTGCCAGGGAATGTTTGAATGTGTTTCATATCAAGTCCTTTCGTGGTTGCCTCAAGGCACTATCCAGGGTGTCAATGCGACCAGACGCGCAGAGGCGATGTCGTCCTTTTCATAGCCCACAATGTAGGCACCTTTCGACGCATAGCGCTGACCCGGGCCCAGCGACAAGCGCGGGTACACCGTGGTGCCTTCACGCAAGCCCTTGGCATGTTCCGCGTAACCTGCGGCGCCAAGAGGCACCAGTTGCGGGATGCTGCCATTCATGGCCTTGCGCTGGATGCGTGGGCGCAACAACCCTTGGTCACGCATTTCGTCTTCGGCCTTGCGCGATTCCCGCTGGCTGATCATCGTCTCAGCGCGTTCGATCAAGTAGTCACGGTACAGGTTGTCCAGCATTTCAGCCAGGGTATCGGTCAACATATTCATGGCGAAATACACTTCAGATTGCAGCGCTTCATCTACCAGCGCAATGCGCCGCAGTTTCAACCAGATGTGCATGTAAGCCACATTGCGCTCACGCACCAAAGGCATTTCATAGGGGTAAACCAGCCGCGTGGTAGCCCGCAGGCTCTCTGGCAAGAAGACCGATGTGGCACTTAGTAAGCTACCAGATGCATAGCGTTGAGCTGATGTTTTTTCTAGGGTTGGCGCCAAAAGTCTTAAATCATCCGGGCGCAACCAAAGCATCACAGTGTCATTGGCGTCCAGGCTCTTCAGGCTATTGGCCAACTGCGCGGGTGCGTCAGTCGCAGACCATTGGTCAAGGTCAATGGTCTTGATTTGGCTTGCTGCGAGTTTCTTTGATTTGCTCAACTCGTTGCCCAACAACTGGGCGGCAGCCAAACTCGCATCTTTGCCACGTGCCACCTGCACCAGCTGGCCATGGATGGGGTTCTCGCCCAAATAGCTGGCCAACACTTTTGCTTCTAAATCCACACCGTGGGAGAAGTAGAAGCTGTAGCGCGGTGGCTGACCGTCATGCCGTGGTGGCGCGGCCACGCTGGGGAACCAGCAGGGTACTTTTTCAGACTCGCAAAACTGTTCCACTGGCGCCCAGGTGCCATTGGACATGCCAGAAACCAGGGCAAAGACGGGGGCGAGTTTGTAGTACCCACGCAACTGTTCACCCCAGGATTCGGGTGGTCCGGTCAGTTCCCACACGTCCAGTGACCATTTATTTTCGGTGCCCAGCACCAGTTCGGCTGCTGTCACCATGTGCCGGCGTGACGAATTGCTGATGACGGTGCTGCCATTTTTTTGCATCACCACTATGCGCAACATGTCGAGCATGGCTTTCTTGCGTCCAGCCTCAATACCGGGCGTGATCACGGTCGCAAAGTGAATGGTTCGGTCTTTCACGCCAGGCGAAATGGTGGCTGACAATTGGCGCAAATACGCAATCAGCGCCTTCATGTCGTCGTCGCCCAAGGTAAAGCGCGGCATCAATGCGCTCAGCGTCTGTCCATTGCTGCCCATTCCAGCGCGAATGGCTAGTGCCAACGTGTCGTCGTTGTGCGGATCGCGCCTCAAGCTCATGCGCTTGCCAATGCGCGGGTCCATGGTGGCCATCGGCTTTTCACCCTCTTCCGGGAACAAAAACCGCGCAGAGATGGGCGCAATCTGGATATCGCTTTCCACCTGACCCATGCCGCTGGGTCGATGGCAATGGGTGCAGGCCGCGTCTGCACCCCTCACCACTGTGCCATCCAGGCGGTTGCCTACCAATTGACCATTGTTGGCAAGCACGCCTCCTTCGTAAATACGATTACCAGCAGCCACCAGTTCGTCTTGCGATTGGGCTGAGGCGGCCAAGGGCAGACTCAGAGCCAACACACCGCCTGCAATCCAGGCCAATAGGGACTTCATTTTGGGCATATACGTTTTCATAAAGCGCACTTTATCCACCACTGGGGGAACTACTTATTGATCGCCGTCAATTCAACATCAAACACCAGTGTTTCGCTGGGGCCAATGTCATTGCCAACGCCACGCACACCGTAGGCCAAATGGGGCGGAACCACGATTGTCCAGCGCGAGCCCACGGGCATGATCTTGAGGGCAGCCTTCCACCCATTGATCAACTGCGATATTTTCAACGTGGCGGGTTTGCCTGCCGGGGTGGCGTCAAACTCCGTGCCGTTGATCAGCGTGCCGCGGTAGTTCACCTGCACAGAGTCGTCGTCGGTCGGTTTGGGGCCGTTGCCAGCTTTCACCACCTTGTACAGCACCCCAATGGGCATGGTTTGCACGTTGGCCTGCTTGCTGAACGTTTCACGGTATTCATCGCCACGTTTCTTGTTGGCGGCTTCGGCTTCGACCCGGTTGTTAGCCATATTCCGGCGCATTTCGCCAACCAATCCGCTCATCAAAGAGCGGATTTCGGTCTCGGTCATCACGGTGCGGCGGTTCTCCATCACGTCTTTCATACCCCGAAGGACGATGTCAGGGTTGATTTCAACGCCGTCTTTTGCCAGGTTGCGCATGGTGCTGACACCAATGGCGTAGCTCAGCGCGTCCTTTTGGTTTGAAAACGCAGTCGCTGCTGCTGGCTCAACAGCTGACGCGGTAGTCGCTGGTGCAGCGGCAGTGGCTGTCTGCGCCAATGGTGCGGTGCTGGTAAACAAACCCACAACAAGGCACGTTGCCAATGCGCTACGGTTTAAAAATGCTTTTTTCATTTGGGATTCTTTCAGAGTGTCTTTCAAGATGTGGTACGGAGTGAGTGGCTACGCGAAGCGACATTCTCTCGCCTGCCGCACAAATAGGTTCTGCTTAGTTCGTGAAGGCGTTTATAAACTCTTTCCCTTTTCTATACCGTCGCGTCGTGGCGGTATAGAAAAGGGGGTCGATGGTCTTTTGTCCATCGACCCCGAGTCGGACGATGCAGGCCACAAGAAGTGGCTGGCATCGTTACGCCAGGTCAGGGCCTGATCTGGGTGTAGGGTGCGTAGGCGCTGGTGCCGCCAGCGTTGACCGCCCTCACTTGGTAGCGGTAGTTAAAGCCGCGCAACACGTTGCTTTGCGTGTAGCTGGTTGTCGTCAGGCCAGTCACCACGTTGGCATAGTTGCAAGTGGTGCCTAACAGCGTGCAGCGCTGCAGGGTATAGCTTGCGACTGGGTCCCCCGTGGTTGGCGCAGTCCAACCGACCGTGACTCTGGCCTGAAGGAAATTCTGGTTCGTCTTGGACGAAGTCATGCCGGTCGGTGCGCCAGGTGCGACAGGCGGCGGCGGGACGTTGGCAACCGTCAGGATCGTCTCGCTCGTACCGGCCGCACCTGTGGCGGTGACACGGTAACGGTAGGTTGCGTTGCCCGGCGTGGGGGTCACAGTCTGCTTCGTGCTGTTGGCAGGAAGATCGCTGACCTTGGTCCACACATTGCCCGTTCCGCTGGTCGAGTAGTCCACCATGTACTTGAACTCAGTGGTTGCCAAATCAGTCCAGGTCAACGTGCTGCCGGCGAGCGCCAGTGCGGCTGGTGCGATCGGCAGGGCTTCGTTGGCATTGAACTTCATGGGGCGCATGAAGTCGTTTTCTTCGTGACCCAGGATGTGGCAGTGCCACACATATTCCCAACCGAAGTTGTCCATCGTGTTGGTCACAACCGCCGGGTTGCCGGTGAGCACGTCTACCTGAGTGAAGCCCATGGGTACATCAGCCGGTTGTGATGGGTCACGCAAACGCACGCTCAGTGGCAAACCAAAGCCTTTCAGGACAGGCTTCTTGGCGCGCACTGCCACCACGAGGTCTTCCAGCGGATTGAAACGCACGGTTTCCTTCCAGCCGTACTCGTTGTCCATGGGTGGCTTGATGGTGCCGTCCCAGCCGATGCGGTTAATCACTTGCACGTTAAACAGGTGGAAGTGCACTGGGTGTGCGTCCACGCCGTTGTGGGTGATCTTCCATATCTGGGTTTCGCCATCTGAAAACTCTTCCGTGGTGGGGTCCACATAACCCAAGGGGATGGTGGTTTGCGTCAGCGCGCTGGTGAATGGCACCTCAATACCCAAAGTGGCGTTCATGCGACCGTAGGTGGGGTCAAACAATTCCTGAATGGCCTTGTTCTTCACCAAGATGCTGCCACCGGCATTCGTAGCGACCGCCTGGGCTGCAATGCCACCAACAACCGGGTTGCCAACTGCATCCACGGGCGCCGGGATGGCGACCAAGGGCAGGCCGGTATAGCCAGTACCTGCGTTCACCAACGTGATGTCAAAAACAGATCCCGTGACCGTGACCGTGGCCGCTTGAGCGTTAGCGCCGGTGGGGGCGGTGATCCTGACTGTCACCAGGTTCATGTTGCTGTAACCTGCACCGCCAGAGAATTCTGGGTGGTTGGGGTCATTGGACACCAGGTCAATGCGGGCGATGCTCATGTCTGTGCCAGACACGGTGGCGGGCGTGCCAGCGGCAGGTGCCGAGAGAGACACCAGCGGTGCCGTGACGTAGCCAAAACCAGGGTTGGTCACAGTGATGCCAGTGACCGCGCCTGCACCATTGATCGTTGCCGTACCTGTGGCCTGGACAGCGCCTGGGATACGGCTTTCAGGTAAGGAGAAGGTGACAGTAGGTGCGGTGCCGTAACTATTGCCAGCGTTGCCCACGGTGACTGAATTGACCTGCATCCGTGCCACCGCAGCGGCGCCAGTGCCGGTACCGGTATTGACAAAGGTGACTGTGGGCACAAACTTGAAACCGCGGCCCGCGTTGATCACGTTGACATGGTCGACACGCAGCGTGGCTGTTGCTGTGGCTTGAATACCATTTGGCCCCGTTGGAGGTGCAATGTTTGGCACAGGCGGCGTAAGGTAGCCGCTACCGCGCAAGATAACGCCAGTATTAGCGTCTTTGCCCATCACAATCTTGGTAAAGCCCGCATTGGGCGTGCCCGGTGTGAAGCGGAAGGTGGGCTCTTGCAAGGTACCCGTGAAGATGGTCGCAAAGGCCTTGGTGCCATCCGCTTGCGGCGCGTCGCTCCAGTTTTCGCTAAATGCAGCGTTGTAGACCGATTGAGCCACGATGGGCTTCTCTTGCGATACGGCATAAATCGTCGGCAAGGCCGTTTTCATGGCGGGCACGTCCAGCGGTGTGAACGAGGCGGTGACGCCGCCAGTTAGGTTGGTAACGGCGAGTTGAGCTGCAGCTTGCGTGGTCGTTGCGGCGGTCATAGCCGATGCGGCATTGGCGGCGTTAATCACAGCCTGGGCTTGCGCTGCAACGGCCGTATCGTAGGTTGCTCGTGCATTCGTGGCCACAACACCAACCAGATAGAGATTGGAACTAGATGCCGTCAGGGACACCAAGGCCACTTGGTAGGCACCTGAGGTCTGGTCAAGTGGAAAAGCGGTAATGAATGCCACATACGTAGCTAAAGCCGAGTCCATTGCGCCTTGAGCGGCAGTCAGATTGGTAGTGGCGGTTTGCAGAGCAGTTGTGGTCGTTGCCAGCGCACTGTTAGCGGCTGTCACTGCGAGATCAGCATTTGTTTTTGCCGATGTAGCTGCGGTAAGCGCCGTGGTGGCGGCTGTAAGGCGAGCTTGAGCAGCGGCGAGGGTATCACCCACCTTGATTTGCATCAGGGTGCGGGTGTTGGGTCCAAAGCCGGCCTTGGGCGTTTCAACACTGCCCACAGCGGTTTCGTCAGGCTTGCCGGTCCAGTGGTCATTGCGTGGGTCAAAGGCAGGCACGGGGGCTGGTGCGTCGCTGTACATGATCAGCGTTTTGCCTTCATAGCCACTCAAGTCCACCACAAAGTCAGCGCGCTCGGCGTTGCCCATGAGCAGGCCATGGGCAAAGGTGTTGAGCACGGTGATACTGCGGCGGTTGTACTCATACTGCATGGGGTTAGCGGCAATTTCAGCAACCCGGGGCAGCAAACCACCCTCGTTACCAATCTGGTACATCTTGGGGCCAGCCGTGGCAGGGTCAGGCACGCCACCGTCACGTCCGTCAGTCGGCCACCCCGATGGCCAGCAGGTTGCGGCTGCATAAGGTGGGGCAATGTCCACACCATTGGCGTCTACACCGCAGGCCGGAATGCCGGTGGCGGTGATCGGTGCAGCGGGGACCATCTTGACTTCGGTGTTGTCGGCCACCGTTGCGGTTGCACTAGCGCCTGATGCACCTGTAGGTCCAGTGATCGTGACGGTGGGCAGGCTGCCGGGCACGCTACTGTAGCCTGTGCCGGCATTGGTCACTTGAATGGCGGTGATGGCACCAGCCGCATCAATTACTGGAATGGCGGTGGCTCCGCTACCCACGGTGCTGTTGATCGAGACGGTGGTGGTGGCGTCATAGCCGGTTCCGCCTGCGCTGACGTTGATGGTTGACACCGCGCTGTCGGCTAAGAAGAAGCTGAGGTTCCAGAAGCGGTCGTTGGAGGCATTCAAAATCTGGAAGCGCTGGGCACGGGCTTCCAAAGTGGTGGTGGGGTAAGCCACTCCGTTGATCACCGGTGTGTCCATCCAGGCTTCTGGGGTCAGGGTCACGTCGTCAACACCACCTGTGGGCAGGTTGTAGAGTGCAGGGAACACCGGCCAGAAATAAGGGCCCCAGTCCCAACGGCCAACCGGGTTGGTACCGTCCAGGCCGTTGCTTGGGTCTTGGTTGACTTCATACACGTGCGGGTACCACAAGTCACCCTCGTTCTCGCCCCAAAGAGGCTTGCCAGTCAAGGGGTGGTTGCCAGAAGCATCCACGTGGGCATTCCAGCGGCCGTCTTGCAGCTTGATGTCAGCAGGCACAAAGGTCTTGTCCTGAATGACCATGCGAATGATGTCTTTGGGGAAGCCAGGGATAGCTTGCAAAGCGACATCTTGCACGCCATCAGTCAGCACATAAGGTGCTGCCATGCCGGTGTACACGTTCAGACGGGTCAGGCCGTAGCTGTGGTCGTGGTACCACTCCATACGCGGGCTTTGGCCGTTGGGGAAGTAGTAAGTCATGGCGCCGTCGCCTGGGTCGTTCATATCAGGCACGTTGATAGCGCCTGCACCACGCAGGAAGGTGTCCACAGGCACGGTGCTGCCGGCAGCGGTCATTTCAGAGCCCAAGACGGTGCGCTCGCCCGCCGGTGTGATCCATTGGTGGGGGGTGCCGTCACTGATCCAGGGGTTGTCACCGCCGTGGAGGTGAATCAAAGCACGGTTTTGGGTGTAGCGGGTGACGCCATCGGGGCCAACGCCAGCACCGGCAATGGTCTCATCTGCAGGGACGAAGATGTCACCGCGGCGGCCCGCTGTTGCGCTGTAGCGCCCCACAGGCAACAGGTTAAGGAACTTAACCCGTGTAGGAACGTTGCGCTGGGCGACAATGGCTGGGCCAAGGTAATGGGGGTTGTCATAGGCCAAGGCCTGAACTTTAGCGCCAGTGAGCTTGCCATTGGCATTAGTCGCTGCAATCATGATGGCAGAGCCATCGGGGTATGTCAAAGGAACGGATTTGCTGCCGGGCAAGGTTCCACGGCCGTTGCTTGCAAGGTGGTCAATCTGCACATAACCACGCAGCCGGGTGGCGTTTGCCAGATCAGAGTGCAATTTTTCGGTGTACTCGACCACAGCAATTTCATAGTAGTCGTCGATGGTCACAACACCTTGCGGGTCAACCCAAGTTGAGACTTTGGCCAAAGGGATGTACTTGGATGTGACGCCATCAGACAACTTCGTCGACGTTGCGCCCACCAGGGGCAGCGGATCAACGAACTTGCGCAGAGCCGCGCCGGTGTCGCCGGTGTAACCAGGAATCAGGGTAGTCGCTTCTGGCGGAATGTAAGCACGCTGGCCCTGGGGTGAGTGCGCATAATATGTTTGGGCACGGATCGGACCGCCATCAGGGCCGTTGGTGTCACCAAAGCCGGCTGCCGCATTGGCAGCGCCAGCGGCAAGCAGCATGGAAAAAGTAAGACAAGCGTGTGCGACCGGACTGCGACGCAAATTGGTACGGACGTCCTTTACGGTTTTCAGATTCATGGAATGCTCCTCATTAAGTCAAGATTTCGGTGTTTAGAAGTCGATTGCAGGACTGAATCAGTCCTTCGTTTTCTGACCGGTCAACTTGACTGAGGCCATTGGAGGGAAAGTTTACAAATGTTTACAAAGGATTACTTGCTTCCTCGCTTGACAACTATCAAGTTCTCAAATAGTGCCAATTCCGCACGCTTTTCATGTGTGTTTTTTGCAAAATTGCATGCCATTGCACAACTTCATCCGAGTTTTTGACGAAGTTCGATAGCCGCCTTGATTCAAAAAGCGGCATATCGATTCGAAGAACTGGGACTTTTGCAGGCGCTTTGTTACAACGCGTGCTGAGACTGGGAAGCTACCAGATGGCCGGGTAGCTTCCCGCGGGCAAGGTCTGCTCAGCCTTTAGGCAATACGGCGTAAAGCATCATCGGGCTGAACAATTCAACGCCAACTAGGTAGCGGCTAGTGGCACTTTCGCCAGGAGTGTCAGCATGTTGAATCTGGCTACACCAGGCAACTCGGCCAAACACTTCAACATTGACATTGACATGGGCATCGGCATACGCAATGCCAATTCGTTCAGAAATGTCAACCGGCTCGTCAACAAAACAGCTGAGTCCGGACTCAGATATATTCATCAGCCGACGGATGACAAGTTTCCGACCTTGATAGAGCATGGAAAGTGACCCCATCGGGGTCTCTCCAACGGAAATCCGTGGCACCAGCCGTTTGTCATGTTGTTGCATTGTTTGTGTTGTTTAATTACGTCAGAAACGTTCGTGTTGTAAATTTGTAAGCTGTCCGATACGACTTTTGCAAATAATGACGCGGCCCGGGAGAATTCTGAATTTTTGAATAAAAGGTATTGTAGAAGTGTCGACTTTGACAACACTAGATTTGGTGCGACGAGCGTCTTTTTTTAAGCACTTGTCAGAGGAACAGGCGATCGCTCTGATGGGCGAGTTGGAAAAGCGTTCCTTTAAAAGATCTGAGAACCTTGTTGTTGCCGGTCAAAAATCGGATGTGATGTATGTCATTCTTTCAGGAACAGCCAATGTGACCATCAGTCACAACCAAGACCGTCGACTGGTGCTGGCAACTCTGGGTCCTGGCGACTGCATTGGCGAAATGAGTCTGTTGGACAACCAGCCGCATTCGGCAACCGTCATTGCAACCAAAGATGTGGATGCGCTGATGCTGACACGCGAAGGTTTCAATGGTTGTGTGCAGGCAAGCCCGAAGATGGCGATGGCGGTCATGCGCGGCCTGGTCGGTCGGTTGCGTAAGGCGGACCAAAAGATTCTTTCGCTGGCGATGTTCAACGTGGTTGATCGGGTCGCACGCTATTTGTTTGAGATCGCTGATGATCAGAATCAGGGGCAACTGGTGATCAAAAAGAAGTTGTCACACGCGGCCATTGCGCGTGAGGTGGGTGCCTCACGCGAGATGGTTAGCCGGGCGATGAAGGGTTTTGAATCCTCGGCATTCATCATGAAGACGGAAAGCGGCAATTTGCTCATAACAGAGAGGCGCACCAAGCTTCGCGTATGAAACGAGTGTTGTGCCTGTTGATGCTGTTAGGCCTATGCGCTTCGGCTGCGTTGGCACAGATTTATACGGGTGTTAGCGCAAGCGGTGCCATTGTGCTGTCCAGCAATCCTGATGAGATTGCCAGTCTCTTGTTGATTGCCGCACCACCCCCTGTTCCGGTGCAGCCGCAAGCAGTGGCAAATAGCATCGCAGCGATCAACATTCCAGCTGATTACGTCCCATTCATTCATGAGGCTAGCCAAACTTACACCCTACCGGCGGAACTGATTCACGCTCTGATAGTGGTCGAATCCAATTACAACCCGCGTGCCCTGTCGCCAAAGGGTGCACAGGGCCTGATGCAATTGATGCCGGCGACGGCCAGGCGTTTTGGTATTGACAACAGCTGGGACCCCCGTCAGAACATTCTTGCTGGCAGCAGGTATTTGCGCTGGCTACTGAACTACTTTGATGGTGATCTGGAACTCAGCCTTGCCGCCTACAACGCCGGAGAAGGTGCCGTCGTAAAAGCCGGTCGGAAAATTCCACGCTTTACCGAAACGGAAAAATATGTGCCCCGAGTTTTGTCAATATATGAAAAAAACAAAAAGATGACCTAGATGACCTCTGCATAACTCGATCAGAGGGAGAAGGTTGTGGCATAGGCTGAGCTGATGGCACGTCAAGCAAGGCGCCCAAAGGTTGCCTACGGGTACTTCTATCTTGACACCATGTGATAAATTGCGGATGTAAGCAACAAGATTGCTCACAAATTCCGGTGCGTTTTTTACAACCTGCTAATGGAGAAATAACATGCACAGAAAGTATTTCATCGAAGCAATGGTCGCGGGCCTGCTCATCGCGTCCATGCCTGCGCAAGCCGAAGTTTCGGTAAGCGCCCCCTGGGTCCGCGGCGTTGTTACCGGACAGACCGATACAGGCGCATTCATGGTCCTGAAGAGCAGTCAGACCACAGAACTGGTCAAGGCGGACTCGCCAGTGGCGAAACTGGTCCAGATTCATGAAATGAAAATGGATGGCGACATGATGCAAATGCGCCCGGTCAAGGGTGTTGCCCTGCCCGAGGGGAAGGATGTGGCGCTTAGACCAGGTGGTTACCACGTGATGCTGATGGGGCTGACAAAGCCTCTCATCAAGGGTGAATTGGTGCCAATCACCCTGACGTTCAAAGACAAAGATGGCAAGACTGAGTCTGTTGAGGTCAAGGCTGAAGTTCGTGACCTGACAGCGCAAGGCCAACCTGGCATGATGAACCACATGAAAATGACGCATTGAACGGGGAAGCACCATGCGCCGAGTACTTTTTTTTGTGGCCTTGCTAGTTGCCCTGTCCAATTCAGTCTGGGCGGCGAAATACCAGGGCAAGGACGTCAGTGCTCAGAAAGTCGGCGGATTGATCAATATGCTCGATCAAGACGGGCAGCGGCGCAGTTTGGCCGATTTTCGCGACAAGGTTGTTGTGATCTATTTCGGCTATACCCGTTGCCCAGACGTCTGTCCGACAACCTTGTCGACCATGGCCAGTGTCATGAAACTGCTTGGGCCCTCTGCCAAGCAAACACAGTTGCTGTGGGTCACCATCGATCCTGAACGAGATACACAATTGCTTTTGAAAAACTATGTGTTGGCATTCAACCCTGATTTCATTGCTCTTCGTGGTACGAAAGAGGAAACCGATGCCATGGCCGATGCCTTCAAAATTGGTTATCAACTGCTGCCCTACAAGGGGTCGATACTCGTAGACCATTCAGCCTTTGGTTACATCATTGACCGGCAAGGGCGTACCCGTCTGAAAATACCCTACGGCATGGCACCAGAGCAGATCGCGTCAGATATCCGCGCATTTTTGCCAAAAAGGCCGCCCAACGGAAATTGACTGAGCAGATTTGCTTCGCGTGATGGCGGCATTGGCCAGCACATAGGCACCTCATATGAAACCGTTGCATTGTGCCAGCCCTGTTGCCCTGACGCTTCTTGCGCTGCTCTTTGCCATGCCTGTTGAGGCAGCGGAGATCTACCGCTGGACTGACAAGCAGGGCAAGGCGCATTTCTCTGATGTGGTGCCTCCAGAGTACAAGGACGTGGCCAAACCTATGACCGTTACGCCCCCGCCGTCACTCGAAGACCAGGGCCGCGCCATTGAACGCGCTGCGAAAGACAAAGCGCGTGCGACAGAAGCACCAGTGATCGCAGCCCAGCCCAGCGCCAGTTCCCCAGCACAAGCTGCAGCGGTGCCACCCACCGCCAAGCGCCCACCGGCGGCGCCCACTGCCGACACCGATTGCGACACTTGGCGCAGTCTCTACCGCGAGAGCCAGGCGTGCTTCGGCCCCTACAGAACGGCGCGAGGTGCCACCAAGGCAGAGGCATTTGTGCACTGCACACCAGTCACCGAGCCGCCAATTCGCTGCGGTCGAGACACACGTTGACCACCGATAGGCCTGCGCCCAGCCGTTGCCGCCCGCCCGCCTAACCCAGATTCACCGGCACGAAGATGCGTTGGCCGTCGCGCTGCACCAGTAGCGCCAACGTTTTGGGGTGTTTGTCGAGTTGTTGGCGCAGTTCCTGGACAGATGCCAGCGGCTTGCCGTTGACGGCCAGCAGCACGGCGCCTTCCTGAATGCCTGCGCGTTGAGCGGCACCGTCGGTGCCTTGCGCCAGCAGGCCTTGTTGCACGCCGAGTTCATGCAGCTCACTCTTGCTCAGGCTGCGCAATGCCAAGCCAATCTGCGGTGTGCCGTCTGCCTGGTCGCCCAGGTTGGCTTGCGCCTGGGCGTCGTCTTGCAGCGCGCCCAGGCGGGCATTCAAGGTGGTCCAGCCATGGTCGCGCCAGACTTTGAGTTTCACGTCCTGCCCGGGCTGGGCCATGCTGATCAGGCTTGACAACTCGCCCGAGTGGCGCACCGGCGTGTCATTCACCTGGCCAATCACGTCGCCCGCCTTGAGCCCGGCGCGCTCGGCCGCGCTGTGCGGGCTCACCTGCGAGACCACCGCGCCATCCGGGCTGGCCATGCCAAATGAGTCGGCCAGCGACTGCGTCAGGTCTTGCACCTGCACGCCCAGGCGGGCGTGTTCGACCTTGCCGGTTTTCAGCAGCTGGTCTTTGACTTGCAAGGCCACGTCAATCGGCACAGCAAAGCTCAGGCCCTGAAAGCCGCCGCTGCGCGAGTAGATTTGCGCGTTGATGCCCACCACCTCGCCGTTACCGGCAAACAGCGGGCCACCCGAGTTGCCGGGGTTGACCGCAGCGTCGGTCTGCAAAAACGGCACTGCGCTGTCGCCCGGCAGCGACCGGCCCTTGGCACTGATGATGCCTTGCGTGGCGGTTTGCTCTAGCCCGTAAGGCGCGCCAATGGCCAGCACGCGGTCACCCACCTCGACCTCGCTGGCATGGCCCAGGCGCACCGTGGGCAACTGCTTGGCGTCCACGCGCAGCAGGGCCACGTCGGTCACCGGGTCAGCGCCGATCACCTTGGCGGCAAATTCGTGCCGGTCGGCCAGGCGCACGGTGACCTCTTTCGCGTCGCGCACCACATGCGCGTTGGTCAGGATCAGGCCGTCAGCGCTGACGATGAAGCCCGAGCCCTGCCCGGAGAAGGGCTCGCTCTGGCTGCCACCGCGCTGCCCCAAGCCTTGGGGCAGGCCGGGAATGCCACGAAAGAACTGACAAAACGGGTCATTGCCCGCTGGCCCGGCTTCTTCTGCCGACGCTTTGTGCATGCCCGAGACGGTGATGCCCACCACCGCCGGGCCAAAGCGTTTGACGATCTCGCGGTAGTCTGGCACCAGCGCGCGGGCATCAGCCAGCGGCACCGTATTGGGCACATCCGCCTGAGGCTGCAGGTTGGTCGACGCGGTGATGACCGGCGTGGCAGATTTGCCACCGAGCCAATGCGGCAGGTCGAAGGCAGATGCGCTGACGGCGGCGAACGCACTGGCGGCAACCAGGGCAATGGCGGTTTGACGAGGTAGTTTGGTCATGAGAGTCTCCACAAAAGGCCTGCGCCGATTGCGCACACCTGGATGATGGCGACCGACCATGAGGCCAGTGTGAGCGCAGCGTTAAGCGAGGGTTAAGCGGTTTGTGGCCACTGCACGCACACGCGCAGTCCGCCCATCTTGCTGTCTTGCAGCAGCACCTGCGCGCCGTGTTGCTGCGCGATGGCCCGCACAATGGCCAAACCCAGGCCGCTGCCGGGGCTGTCGCTGTTGCCGCGCCGGTAAAAGCGGTCAAACACGCGCTCGCGCTCGGGCGCGGGGATGCCGCTGCCGTTGTCTTCCACCACCCAGGCCGGGCCTGAGTTGGCCGATGGGCAAAGCACCGCCACGCGCACTGCGGTACCCGGCGGGTTGTGCAGCAAAGCGTTGTTCAGCAGGTTGCGCAGCAGCGTACCGAGTGCCAGTGGCTGCCCTTGGATCTGCAGCGGCGCCGGGGCGTCTAGCGTCAGCGTGGCATGGCGGCTGTGCGCCAACGTGGCAGCTGCAGCCAGTTGCTGGCGCGAGAGTTCAGCCAGGTCGAGCAGCTGGATGGGCTCGCTGGGTTGGGCCTGCTCGTTGCGCGCCAGCAGCAGCAATTGCTCCACCAGATGACTCATGCGCGCCACGCTCTCCGTCATGCTGTGCAACAGCTCGGTGTTGGGCTCGGGCTGGGCTGGTGCGGTGGCTGCACCGATTGCGCCGGATGGGTTGTGCGGCGTCGGTGACAAAGTTACGCTGCGTTGCCCAGGCGTGTTGCAGGCGCGCCAGCAGGCCGTTGAGCGCAGTCACCAGCGGGCGCAGTTCCTGAGGCAGGCGTTGCTCGGGTAACCTATCAAGGAAATTGGCTTCCCGCCCTTGTATCTTCTGCGTGAGTAGCTGCAAAGGTTGTAGCATGAAACCGGTCAACCACCAGGAAGCGGTCAGCAGCAGCAGCGCCACCCAGGCCACCGGCTGCAGCGCCTGCAAGGCAGCATCACCGGCCATGCGCTGGCGCGCTGCCAGCGGTTGCGCCACCTGGATGATGCGTTCGGGCGTGACCACGCTGTAGGCACGCCAGGTTTGCTGCGGTGTCTGCACATCGGCGTAGCCCAGCGCGATGCGGTTTGGCAGCGTCTCGTGCTGGTTTGAGGCGTAGATCATGCGCCCGTCAGACGACCAGATTTGCACCACAAAGTCGAGCCGCTCATCGGCCAGAGCGCGGGCATCGCTGACCTCGCCGTGGTCGCGCAGCGACAGCGCCATCTGCATCAGCTGGTAGTCAAACTGCGCCTCGCTCTGGCGCAGCGCGCGCTGGTAGCTGGCCAGCCCGGTGACCACCGCGCTCAGCGTCGACAGTGCCAGCAGCGCCAACAGCAGGCGGGCGCGCAGTGAACCCAGCCATGCATGCGGCAGGTGCGCTGAGGCGGCGGTGGCTGGCGACGTGGACTGCGGCGCGTCAGTCATGCGGCGGCGGCTGCTCGGGCTTGGGGTTCAGAAAGTAGCCAACCTCGCGCATGCTCTGGATGAAGTCTGCCCCAGCTTGCGGCGCAACTGGTGCACATAGACGGTGACCGTGTTGCTCTCTACCGCGTCGCGCCAGCCGTAGAGCCGGTCTTCGAGCTGGCTGCGTGTTAACACCGCGCCGGGGCGTTGCATCAGGGCCTCCAGCACCGCAAATTCTCGCGCCGACAGCAGCACCGGCGCGCGCCCTTGCGTAACCTGGTGTGTGGCCGGGTCCAGTTGCACACCGCCGTGCTGCAGCACTGGTTGCGCCTGGGCGCTGTGGCGGCGTATCACCGCGCGGATGCGTGCTGAGAGCTCGCTGACCTCAAAGGGTTTAACCAGGTAGTCGTCTGCGCCACTGTCCAGCCCGTCCACCCGCGCCTGAGCGGCGTCGCGCGCGGTGAGGATGATGGCCGGCGTGGTGTTGCGGCGATCGCATAGCTAACTCAGCAGGCTCAGGCCGTCGGCGTTGGCGGGGGTGTCGGCGCGCTCGGGCAGGCTCAGATCGAGCAGGATCAGATCAAAGTGTTCGCAAACGCAAGCGCAAGACGGCTCAGGCAGAGGCCAAGTCGCGCACCCTGTCCACCGCGTGGCCTTGCGCCTGCAACACCGCACGCAGGCTGCTGCCAATCCTGCGGTCGTCTTCTAACAGTAAAAGTCTCATGCGTTCAGTACCCCGTGGATGCCCCGAGCATTTTGCACGAGCGGCGGCTCTGGCGGCGGCCGGGCCAGTGCGCACTCCGGCAAAATGCTGGGCATGCCCCAGCCTGCGCTGGGTGCGAACCAACCAAAAGGCTTTGCCATGTTGACCTATTACAACCACCTCCACAGCGATCACGAGGGCAAAGTGGAGATGTTTCGCGGTGCCCTGGTGCCGTGTTTTGAAGTGCCCGCGCGGGTAGACCGGGTGCTGGCAGAGCTCAAAAAACGCAAGCTCGGCACCGTTTTGCCGCCCAACCCGTTTGATGACAGTGCCCTGCTAGGCGTGCACAGCCAGCGTTACCTGGACTTTTTACGTGACGCTTGGGACGACTGGGTGGCGCTGGACCCGGCCAATGCGAAGCGTGATGCCTTACCTTCGGTGTGGCCGGTGCGCACCCTGCGCTCAGACGTGTTGCCAGCCAACTTTGCTGCGCGCATGGGGTTGTTTTCGATGGACGCGGGCTCGCCGCTGACCGATGGCACTTGGGACGCTGCGCGCGCCGGGGCCGACTGTGCGCTGAGTGCCGCGCTGGCGGTGGCCGGTGGCAAGCGCGCGGCATTTGCCCTGACGCGCCCGCCCGGCCACCACGCCGGGGCAGACTTTTTTGGCGGCTACTGTTTTCTGAACAACGCCGCCCTGGCGGCGCAGGCCTTGCGCGAGCAGGGCTTGGAGCGGGTGGCTATTCTGGACATTGACTACCACCACGGCAACGGCACGCAGGCCATCTTTTATGAGCGCGCGGATGTGTACTACACCAGCATCCACGGCGACCCGAGCACTGAATTTCCGTTTTACCTAGGCTACGCCGATGAGCTGGGTGCGGGTGCCGGGCTGGGTTTCAACCGCAACTGGCCACTGCCGCGCGGCAGCGGTTTTGAGGTCTGGCACGCCACCTTGCAGCAAGCCTTGCAAGGCATTGCCGAGTTTGGCGCGCAGGCGCTGGTGGTGTCGCTGGGGTTGGACACCTTTGTGGGCGACCCCATTGCCGGTTTCACGCTGCAGACGCGAGACTTCCTGCAGGTAGGCGCGGACCTGGCCAGAGCCGGACTGCCCACGGTGTTTGTGTTTGAAGGCGGCTATGCGGTGGCGGATGTGGGCGTTAACGCGGTGAATGTGTTGGAGGGGTTTGAACGGGGTTGAAACTGCGCCAGACCCTGAACAATGGACCAAACCGTTCACAGCTACATCGTGGGTGAGTGAATTCACCGTGCATGCACGATGGGAAAGGTGTCGATCCTATTCAGGTCAAAGGTGTCGGTTTTATTGATCTGGAGGCTGCTCAGACGACCCCAAAAGCCGGTGGCAGATTCGGCAAACTGGTCAATGGCGCTGGCCATGCGGGCCAGAAAGCTGTCGCTGCCACGCACCATGTGCACCGTGTGGCTGCGCGCCTGGTCGAGCAGGCTGGCGTCATCCGCCACTGCGCGGGCGTCCAGGAAGATGGCCAGATTCATCTTGCCGTCAGGGTCGCCGTCCTGAATCAGGGCGTCGAAAAATTCGGCGTCTGCGGGCAGGGCTATCAGATCAAATCGGGCTACAGCCCTTACTGGTAAAGCGCTGGGTGCTATTGAATTTAATAAAGTGTCCCGCAAGTCGGTGGTGGTGAACATGCCAATGCGCTCGGGCACCGCCTGGGTGGCACCTGCAGGCAAGAAAAAAGGACTGAAAGCCGGGTGGCTCGCAGTCCTGATGGATTATCACCAGGGCAAGCCCTGATGAAGCTGACAGCGCGGCTTAGTGGCCGGACGCGCCAGCGGCGCCAATACCGGTTTCAGAACGCACTTGCTGCGCCAGGAAACCATCACGGTCTTGCTTGGCACGGGCGCTCTTGTCCATGATGGAAAAGAACCAGATGCCGACAAAAGCGATGGTCATGGAGAACAACGCTGGCGAGGTGTACGGGAACAGCGCCGAACCCTTGGGGTTGCCCAGGGTGGCTTCCCACACGGAAGGCGACACCACGGTCAAAGCCACGGAAGAGATCAGGCCCAAAAAGCCGCCGATCACGGCGCCCTTGGTGGTGCAATCTTTCCACAGCACGCTCATGAACAGCACAGGGAAATTCGCCGATGCAGCAATCGCGAAGGCCAGCGACACCATGAAGGCGATGTTTTGCTTCTCGAACACGATACCCAGCGTCACGGCCAAAATGCCCAAGCAAATGGTGGTGATCTTGGAAATACGCAGTTCGTCAGCGCTGTCGGCCTTGCCTTTTTTGATGACCGTGGCGTAAATGTCGTGGGACACAGCCGATGCACCCGACAGCGTCAAGCCAGCCACCACGGCCAGAATGGTCGCGAAAGCCACAGCAGAGATGAAGCCCAGGAACACGTTACCGCCGACAGCGTTGGCCAGGTGGATAGCTGCCATGTTGCCGCCGCCGCGCAGACCGCCCTTGATCGGATCAATAAACTCGGGGTTGGTCAGCACAAAGGTGATGGCGCCAAAGCCGATGATGAAGGTCAGCAGGTAGAAGTAACCGATCCAGCCAGTAGCCCACATCACCGAGGTGCGCGCAGCCTTAGCGCTAGGCACCGTGAAGAAGCGCATCAGAATGTGTGGCAAGCCAGCGGTACCAAACATCAACGCCATACCGAAGCTGATGGCCGAGATCGGGTCTTTCACGAAGTTACCTGGTCCCATGATCGATTGACCTGCTGCTGCGGCTACTTCGGCGATCTTGCCGTCTTTCAAGGCCAGGTCGGTCTTGATCTGCACCGCCGAGGCAAACATCGCTTCAGGGCTGAAACCAAAGTGCCACAACACCGACAGTGCCATAAAACTGGCACCGCCCAGCAGCAAACACGCCTTGATGATCTGCACCCAGGTGGTAGCGGTCATGCCGCCAAAGAGCACGTAAACCATCATCAGCGCGCCGACAATGATCACGGCAATGTAGTACTCCAGACCGAACAGCAGTTTGATCAGCTGACCTGCACCCACCATTTGGGCGATCAGGTAAAACGCCACCACCACCAGCGTGCCCGATGCCGCGAAAATACGGATGGGTTTTTGCTCGAAGCGGAAAGCGGCCACGTCGGCAAAGGTGAACTTGCCGAGGTTACGCAGGCGCTCAGCCATCAGGAACGTGATGACAGGCCAGCCCACCAAAAAGCCGATGGAGTAGATCAAGCCGTCAAAGCCACTGGCCATCACAGCTGCCGAAATGCCCAGGAAGGATGCCGCCGACAT
>Ga0105047_10002972_pt1 | contig 30035 bp, 24 predicted proteins | sample MAT04_FD_78384 | JGI IMG/M metagenome (GOLD analysis project Ga0105047, IMG submission 78384) | Freshwater microbial communities from Lake Fryxell liftoff mats and glacier meltwater in Antarctica - MAT-04 (megahit assembly) | ecosystem: Environmental > Aquatic > Freshwater > Ice > Liftoff... | reverse complement strand
GACGAGCCCGCTGCCGCGGCCGGCGTTTGGAGATGCGACTGACCCGACGAACCCTTTGGCGATGCTGGCGCGGGCCGGTGCGGCGATTCCGGGCGCGGTGACGGGGGGCGTGGAGCAAGTTGCGGGGAGCACGAACGAGGGCGCCCGGGGGCTTTCGCCGGCGATCAACATCGTGGTGGTACTGACGGTGCTGTCGCTGGTGCCGTCGATCATGCTGATGACGACGTGCTTCATGCGGATCGTGATCGTGCTGGGGCTGCTGAAGCAGGCCTTGGGCACGCAGCAACTGCCGCCGTCACAGGTGATCACCGGGCTGGCGCTGGTGATGACGATGGTGGTGATGGCGCCGACGATCGACCGGATCAATACGGAGGCGATTGCGCCGTATCGGGCCGGGCAGATCAGCGGGTATGACGAGTTGTGGGACAAGGCCAAGGAGCCGATCCGCGATTTCATGTTTGACCAGATTGAGCGGCAGCAGAACTACTCGTCGCTGATGATGGTGATGAACTACCGCGGGATTGATACGTCTGACCCGTCGAAGCTGACACGCGATCATGCCGACATGCTGACGCTGATTCCGGCGTTCATGCTGAGTGAGCTGAAGACGGCGTTCTTGATGGGGTTCAAGATCTATCTGCCGTTCCTGGTGATTGACATGGTGATCAGCTCGCTGCTGGTATCGATGAGCATGATGATGCTGCCGCCGGTGCTGATCTCACTGCCGTTCAAGCTGCTGCTGTTTGTGCTGGTGGACGGGTGGGCGCTGATTGTGGGCGGGTTGATGCAGAGCTTTGTGGTGCGGTCGGCGCAGACTGCGATGGGGTTTGCTGAGTTTGGGTTTGCGTAGCGGGCGGGCACGGTGCGGAGCGTTTCTGGTGCGTCATTGAGTTGCTTGGATGTTTGCGTTTGGCGTTTTGCATGCTGTACGACGAAGCCATCCTTGAATCAGTCAGACAGGCGCTGCTGGTGACGCTCAAGATCACGGCACCGATTCTGTTTGCGGGGTTGTTGGTGGGCATCGTGATCAGCATCGCGCAGGCGGTGACTTCGATTCAGGACCAGGCCCTGACGTTTGTGCCAAAGCTGCTGGCGATGCTGCTGGCACTGGTGGCGCTGCTGCCGTGGGTGGTTCGGAGCATGGTGGAGTTCGCGACGGCGATGTTCATGTTTCAGTGATGGTGTCGGCTCTCGTCAAAACCGTGATCACACTCTTTGAACAAATCGGACCGTTCATGTTCGTCGTGCTGCGGCTGGGCGGTGTGTTTTTTCTTGCGCCAATTGTGAGCGGCGTTTCGATTCCGTACCAGGTTCGCATTCTGCTCACGTTCGGGCTGGGGCTGGCGGTGTTCGCATCGGTCCCGCGGGAAGTGATTCCCCCACTGCCGACTGATATATTCACGCTGGCGGCGTGGGCCGTGGGTGAGACGATCATCGGGTTTTTGATTGGGCTCTTGGCGATGATTCCGCTCACGGCGCTGCAACTGGGCGGGCTGTTGATGGGCCAGCAGATCGGGCTAGGCCTGGCGCAGATCGTGAACCCGTCGCTCGAGACGGATTCGGATTTGCTGGGCGAGTTGCTGTTGTATCTGGGGCTGGGGGCGTTTCTGGCGCTGGGGGGCTTTGAACTGGTATTCGTCGCGGCGGCGCATTCATTCACGCATTTGCCGATGGGCGGCTTCTCGCTGGCGGCGGCCCCATATGAACTTATTCGCGGTTTGATCGGATCGGGATTTGAAATGGCACTGCGGGTTTCGCTGCCAGTGATGGCGATCCTGCTTTTTGAGACGATTGCATCGGCATTCATCGCCAAGACAGTGCCGCAGCTCAACGTGACGAACCTGGGGTTCGGGCTCAAGATCGTGCTGGGGCTGGCGGCGATGACGGCGGGGCTGGTGGCGATTCATGACGTGACGTTTGACCGAATGGGTGAGTCGCTGGGACAGCTCATGACGTGGGCGGCGGGATCGACCGATGGCTCGGCAGTTGGCTCGGCGAACGGCTCGGTAGTTGGGCCGGCGGGAGGGGCGCGCTGATGGCCGAGGAACTGGGCGAAAAAACGGAAGATCCGACGCAGCGGAGGCTATCTGACGCTCGTGAGAAGGGCCAGGTCATTAAGAGCCAGGACCTGTCGGGCGCGATCGATCTGCTGGGGGCGCTGGTGCTGGTGCTGGTGTTTGGCAACGGGCTGGTGACGGGGCTGAGCGGGATGCTGCGGGCGATTCTGTCGGGCGAGGCGCCGGGCTCGTCGGCGGGCGTGTCGGGCATTCGCGAGCTGTCGCAGTGGACGACGATCGAGACAGTGAAGATTGCGATTCCGGTGATGGCGCTAATGGGGGTGGTGGTGTTTGCCGCGCAGCTGGTGCAGGTGCAGTGGGCCCCGACTACGGAACCGCTGAGCCCGAAGCTTGAGCGGCTTGACCCGATTGCGGGGTTTGGGCGTGTGTTCAGCCGCAAGAGTGCGGCGCGGACAACGGCGGGGGTGCTCAAGCTGGTGCTCATTTCGATCGTGGCGGGAATCTACATCGTCAAGAGCATGGGGGTTGTGGCGTCGCTGCCGCGGCTGGAACTGGTGGCGGGGTTTGTGCGGTTGGGGGACACGCTCTTGCGGATGTGCGCGTGGATTCTGCTGATTATGCTGGTGATCGGGGCGGCGGATTATGCGGTCCAGCGGTGGTTCTTCATGCGTGAGCAGCGGATGACCAAGCAGGAAGTGAAGGACGAGCGCAAGAGCATGGACGGCGACGCGGAGATGAAGGGACGGCGGCTGAGGATCGCGCGGCAGCTTGCGCTTCAGCGGATGCGGCAGGATGTGCCCAAGGCGGACGTGGTGGTCACGAATCCGACGCACTACTCGGTGGCGCTTAAGTATGACGCGGACAAGATGGTGTCCCCCACGGTGGTGGCGAAGGGGGCCGACTACATGGCGTTTCGGATCCGCGAGATCGCGATCGCGAGTGGCGTGCCGATCGTGGAGAAGGCTCCGCTGGCGCGGGCTCTGTATGCGAGCGCGGCGGTGGGGCAGCAGATCAGTCCTGAGCACTTTGAGGCCGTGGCCGAGGTGCTGGCGTATGTGTACCGCATCAACGAGCAGGCGGTGGCGTAAGCCTTAGTGGATCGGGATTTCATGGCTATTTCTTCACCATCTTCGCCAACTGCACCCGGCCCGCTGGGGGTTGTTGCCGCGTATGTCGGGCGGCATCGCGGGCTGATTTTGCCGCTGTCGTTCATCGCACTGATGGTGGTCATCGTGGTGCCGATGCCGCCGCTGCTGATGGACGTTTTGATCTCGCTGAACATCTCGCTGGCGGTGGTCATTTTGATGACCACGATCTATATGAAGGCGCCGCTGGACTTCAGCGTGTTCCCGTCGCTGCTGCTGGGCACAACGCTCTTTCGGCTGGTGCTGAACGTGGCGTCGACGCGGTTGATTTTGACGGCCGATGCGGCGACGCCGCAGGAGGCGCTGGTGGTGGCGGGCGGGGTGATCGAGGCGTTCGGCACGTTTGTGGCGGGCGAATCGCTGTATGTGGGTATTGTGATCTTTGTGATTTTGGTGGTGGTTCAGTTTGTGGTCATCACCAAGGGAGCCACGCGGATCAGCGAGGTGGCGGCGCGGTTCACGCTCGATGCCATGCCGGGCAAGCAGATGGCGATCGATGCGGACCTGAACGCAGGGGCGATTGACGACAAGGAAGCGCGGCGGCGTCGCGAGAAAGTGGGCCAGGAGGCGGACTTCTTTGGTGCGATGGACGGCGCCAGCAAGTTTGTGCGGGGCGATGCCATCGCGAGCATTCTCATCACGATCATCAACGTCATCGGCGGCATGGCGGTGGGCCTGATTGACAAGGGGTGGGATTTCCAGCAGACGGCGCGGGTCTTTACGACACTGACGATCGGCGACGGCCTGACGTCGCAGCTTCCGGCGTTTGTGGTGTCGATCGCGGCGGCGCTGATCGTGACGCGGTCGGGCAGCAAGGAAGAGCTGGGCAGCGAGGTAACGGGGCAGATCTTCAGCCAGCCGACGGCGCTCGTGATTACGGGCGGGTTCCTGTGCTTGATGTCGCTCACGCCGCTGCCGTCAGTCCCGCTTTTGGTGACGGCGGCGGGGCTCTTTACGATTGCGTTTGCGCTCACGGGCGGGGCCCGGGCGGCGCGGAAGCACGCCAAAGAAGACAATGGCCGGACGCCGATGGCGAAGGCCGAGCCACCGCTCCCGGAAACACTGCTGAAGCTGGACACGATTGAGCTTGAGGTTGGCTACGGGCTGGTGGGGCTGGTGGATGCCAACCAGGGCGGCGACTTGCTCGACAGGATCAGTGCGATTCGGCGTCAGTTAACCGTTGAACTGGGGCTCATCATGCCGCCGGTGCGGATCAGGGACAACTTGCAGCTTCGCCAGCACGACTACCGCTTCAAGATTCGCGGAAGCGTGGTGGCGCAGGGCATGACGATTCCGGGCAAGTGGCTGGCGATCGATTCGGGCGTGACGACGGCGAGCATTGCGGGCGAACCGGCCAAGGAGCCGGCGTTCGGGCTGGATGCGCGGTGGATTGAGCCGGCGCAGAAGTCGCAGGCCGAGGCTCTCAACTACACGGTGGTGGACGCGACGAGCGTGGTGGCGACGCATTTGACGGAAGTGGTCAAATCGAACGCGGCGGAACTGCTGTCACGCCAGGAAGTGAGCGAGCTCATCGCGCAGCTCAAGCAACGGTCACCCAAACTGGTGGAAGAGGTGATTCCCTCGATCGTGAAGACCGGCGACCTGCACCGGGTGCTTCAGAACCTGCTTCGCGAGCGGGTGCCGATCCGCGACTTTGAGACGATTGTGGAGACGCTGGCGGACTGGTCGAGCAAGACCAAGGATCTGGATGTGCTGACGGAGTACGTTCGGCACTCCTTGCGGCGGAGCATTTGTCAACAGTACGCGGTGCCGCCTGATCCGACGCAGCAGTTTGCGGCGGGCAACGACCCGTCGCTGGCGGCCAACTTTGGCAAGCCGCGGCTGGTGTGCATCACGCTTGACCCTACACTGGAAGATCAGATCAGCGCGTATGTGGATCGTTCGGCGGCGGGGACGTCGGTGAACATCCCGGCGAGCATCGCGGGGCTGATTACGGATCGGATCATGCAGTCGTTGCAGCGGCTGACGGCGGCGGGGCACCACCCGGTGATTCTGGCCTCGCCAACGGTGCGGGCCGTGGTGCGGCAACTGATGGAACCGCTGTCGCCAGCGGCGGCGGTGCTGGGGTATAACGAGGTGGCGACCGGGGTAGACGTGGAGTCGATGGCGCTTGTCACACTGGGGGACATGGCGGCGGCAGCGGCGGCGTAAAAAAAATAGCCGACTGGTCATCCACATTTGACTCTTCCCGTGCAGGGGTTTGTGCCGATCGCTATGATGAGCTAGCCCGAATCAAAGTTGGTTGCGCGAGGGCAGGATGCCCCGCCAGATTCCCGCCATGGATGGCATGCGATGACGCTGCGAACTTATCAAGCACCCACAATGGCCGAGTGTCTGACCAAGGTCAAGAAAGACCTTGGCAAGGACGCGGTGATTTTGCACACGCGGTCGTTTAAGAAGGGATCGTGGTTTGGGCTGTTGGGGCGGCAGCAGGTAGAGATTACGGCTTCGGTGGATGTGAACGTTCGGCCGGTGCGGGAGCGGCGGCCGACAGTGGGTGCGGGCGGGGGTTCAGCGGGGGGTGCAAGTTCGGGTGCGGCAGCGATCATGCAGCCTGCGGGGCGTTCGGCGGGCCAGACGACCGCCCATTCGGCCGCGCCCGATTCCACACGGCGCGGGGCGACGTCTGCGGGGCAAGCGGCAGTGACGGGTGGGTCGCTTTTGCAGCGGGTGTATGGCACGCGACCGACGCAGCCGGCGGCATCGGCGCTTCGGCCGGTGCGAGCCGATGAACCGATGAACAGCCCGGCACCGGAAGCCGGCGCGGCGGTGGCAAGGGCGAATCAGAGCGCTTCGGCGGGGATGTCGACCGACCTGCGCGAGGAACTTTCGGCCATTAAGGTGCTGCTGGGGCAGATGCTGCAGACGGCAGCGCTGGGTGCGGCGGCCGGGCCAGGCCCGCGGGTGGCGGCGGCGATGCCGGAGGCACTGCTGAGCATGTATCTGCGGCTGATTCAGCAGGATGTGGGGCGAGAGATTGCCGACCGGATCATTGCGGATATTCGCGATGAACTCACGCCGCAGGAACTGGCGGACACGGAGATTGTGCGGTTGTCGGTGCTTCGGCACATTGAGTCGCTGATCACGGCGGATAATGCTCTGACGCCGCCGGTGCGACAGCCGGATGGGCGACCGCAGACGATCGCGCTGGTGGGGCCGACGGGCGTGGGCAAGACGACGACGGTGGCGAAGCTCGCGGCGTCGTACCGGCTTCGGCATGGACGGAAGGTCGGGCTCATTACGGCCGACACGTACCGGATTGCGGCGGTTGACCAGCTTCGCACGTATTCGAGCATCATCGGAGTGCCGCTGAGGGTGGCGATGAACCCTGAAGAGATGACGGCGGCCATTGAGTCCATGGCGGACCTGGATGTCATCTTGATAGATACGGCAGGTCGGTCGCCGAGCGATGACCAGCGGATTGACGAACTGGCGGCCATGCTCGACGCGGCGCGACCGCACCAGACGCATTTGGTGCTGGCGAGTGTCGCCAGCGAGGCCGCGTTGGTTCGCACCCTGACCCGCTTTGCCCCGATGAACCCGACACGGCTCATCTTCACCAAGCTTGATGAATCCGCCAGTTTCGGCGTGCTCATTAATATTTTGCGTCGCACCACCGCCAAGCTGAGCTTTGTGACCACCGGGCAGGAAGTGCCCGATGACATTGAGCCGGGCCGGCCGGAGCGGCTGGCGCGGCTTGTGCTTGATGGGCCGACGGCGAAGGCGGTGCTCAACAGCGGAGAGACCCGCGCGTGAATGCAGGCGAATCGCCATCTGCAAGCAACGGGACGGCGATTGCGCCGGCTCCATCAGCAGCGGCCCCGGCGGCCCCGGCGGCGCTGGGGGCGCAACCGGGGCGTGATGATCAAGCGTCGCGGCTGCGGGCGCTGGTGAGTGCGCTGGGACAGCACTCACAGCAGGCTCAGCAATCGCAGCCAGTTCAGCCGAGCCAGCCGGTTCAGTCCGTGGCGGTGGCGGGGCCGGCGCGGCCGGTGGGCGGTGAAGTATCGGTGGCGCGGGAGGTTGGCGGCGTGAGGCCGGAGGTGCTGATCTCGAACGCGAAACCGAGCGGCGGGATGTACAGCGTCACGATGCCAATCGGGCCGGAGGGGATTTCTCTGGCCGACTCGAAAGCGATGGGGCGAGGGATTTTGTCGGGAAGGCCTGCTGCGGCGATGATGCAGCCGGCGCGTGCGCCGGTGATGCCTGCGGTGGCGGCGATGCCTGCGCGCACGGCGAAACTGATTACGATTGCGTCGGGCAAGGGCGGCGTGGGCAAGACGATGCTGGCGGTGAACCTGGCGATTGCGCTTTCGCAGCGGCATCAGCGGGTGACGCTGTTGGATGCGGACCTGGGCACGGCGAACGCGGATCTGCTGTGCGGGCTGAACCCGGCGGCGCGGGTTGAGCATGTGCTGGAGACGGGGACGGCGGGTCGGCCGGTGCCGCATCGCACGCTGGCGGACATCGCGCTGGATGCCCCGGGCGGATTTAAGCTGGTGCCGGGCTCGGTGGGGCTGGGGAAGATGGCCGATCTTTCTGAGCCACAGAGGCGACGGCTGGTGGCGGGGCTGCGCGACCTGGAATCGCTGGCCGATGTGGTGCTGATTGATGCGGCGGCGGGAGTGGGGTCGCTGGTGACGACATTTGTGACGGCGGCGGACCTGACGATTGTTGTGGCGACGCCGGAGCCGACGTCGATCGCGGATGCGTACGCCCTGATCAAATGTGCTTCGGTGGAAAACCCTATGAATCCGCCGCCGATGGTGCTGGTGGTGAACAACGCGCGCGATCAGAAAGAAGCGGCGGCGGTGCATGCCCGGATCGACGCGGTAGCGCGAAGGTTTTTGTCGATTCCGATTCCGCTGGCGGGATGGATCGCGCATGATCCGCAGGCGATGCAGGCGGTTCGTGCGCGGCACCCGCTGCTGTTGCGCTCGCCGCATTCCACGGCGTCGGTCTCGATCACGCGTCTGGCGGGGGCGATCGCGCGTCACTTCAAGCTTTCGCCGCTGGCGGCGATAGTTCCGCCCAATGAGCCGGGGGCATTGCACAGGCTGACGGCGTGGCTGGCACACTTTGCATCCTGATGGCCGGCACTTTGGGACGAGCCGAACCGAACAAGTATCGATCAAAGGCGTGGTTTGCGCCGGTTTGGGAGGATTGTGCGGATTGGGTCGACGGCGGTTTTACTCTGGCCTCATCGTTGCTCAACAGTTCATGGCGTGAAGCCCCGAAATACCGGGGTCAAGTCGCTATGGCCATCGCTGCGCCCGGCCGTTCGTGCTGGGCACAGCCGGAGATCAAGAACCCGTGTCAACTGGCGGCTCAGCCAAAATCGTTGCTTCGTGTGTCGGGCTTACGGGCTTCGCGGTGGCGATGATCGCGGGGGCTGGTGCGGACAACCCGCTGGATGTCACGATCACGCGGGCGCTGTTCTCGCTGGTGGTGTGCATGATCATCGGGGCGATCGTGGGCGCGGCGGCCGACGTGGCGATGAGCAGCGCTATTGAGCAGCTTCAGCGCACGGGCGCGACCCCGATCTCGAGTGAAACAAAACAAGTACCGAACGACGCAGGTGGGTCTGTGTCGGAAAAACAAGTCACAAGTTAGCCACATTCACTTTTTATGACTTGCTCGACCGTCCACGAGCGAGTAATCTATTCAGTGTTCAGATCCCATGGACGGGTTCCCTGAACGACAACTCTCGCAACGGACATTCGTTTCGTTGCTCGTTCCAGCACTGGTCAAGGAGCCGACCATGCCTCGGATGACTGCACCGCTTTCACGCCCTATCCCATCCCCCCGCACTGGCAGCCGAACGGCTGCCAAGTCGTCTGCGCGCTCGACCGCCAAGGGCGAGCCGAAGCTCCGACTGAGCACCTCGCTCGATCAGGTGCCACTCCCCGAACTGTGGGTGCGATATCGCAAGTCGAGCGATATTGCGATCCGCAACTACTTCTGGGAGAAGTACATTCACCTTGTGCGATACATCGCCGAGAGGACATGGTCGCGGCTGCCCGACGAGGTCGATCTGCACGATCTGATCTCGGCGGGTCAGTTTGGGCTGATGGACGCGATCGACGCGTTTGACCCGGATCGCGGGGTGAAGTTTGAGACGTACTGCGCCAACCGGATCAAGGGTGCGATCCTCGACGAGCTTCGGGCTATGGACTGGGTGCCGCGGCTGGTTCGCAGCCGGACCAACAAGGTCGAGGGCGTTGCGAATCGCTTCATCATGGCGAACGGACGTGCTCCGACCAAGTCTGAGTTGTCATCGGAGCTTGGCGTGAACGGCGAGGAGTGGGAGAAGATCGACAAGGACAGCAAGGCGGTCGGCACGGTTTCGCTGTCGCGCAAGTGCTTCACGAGCGACGGCAACAAGGACGTGCTCGAGATCGACGTGATCAATGACGAGTCGCAGGTGAACCCGCTGCAGGAGAGCCAGCGTCGCGACATCAAGGAACTCATCACGCGCGGCCTGTCGCGCGCCGAACGGCTCATTGTGGTCCTCTACTACTACGAGGAAATGACGATGAAAGAGATCGGGGCCACGCTCGATCTTTCGGAAAGCCGGGTCAGCCAGATGCACTCGTCGATTCTGGCCCGCTTGAAGGCCCAGATGCAGCACAAGGCCAAGGACATTGATCCGGCCGTGGATGACTGATCGACGGTTGGCAGGTCGTCGGCGTGCGAAGTACTGATGCTCCAAACCAGGCGGCCGCCCCATTGCGGGGCGGCCGCTTGTCGTTCTACGCTTGGGTTCATGCTCACGGTCGTTGCAGCAGTTGCGCTTGGTTCGAATCTGGGTGACCGCGCGCAGCATCTGGAGCGGGCGGTGGTGGCGATCGGGGCAACTGCGGGTTGCAGGGTGAGGGCGGTGTCGCGACCATTTGCGACGGCGGCTGTGAAGACGGGGGTCGCTGATCCGGGGGGGGAGTTCCTGAACTCGGCGGCGCTGGTAGAAACGACGCTCGGGCCGTGCGAGTTGCTGGCGGCGCTGGCTCGGGTGGAGGCGGAACTGGGGCGAGTTCGCGATGGGCGAGAGGGCGGTGGGCCGCGGGTGATTGATATCGATATCGTGCTCATGGGGCGGCTGGTGATGGCTCCGGAGCCGGGCAAGGGGCCGGTGATTCCGCATCCGGGGTTGCAGAGCCGCGAGTTTGTGCTGGCGCCGCTGGCGGAGATTGCTTCGGACATGGTGGTTGCGACGCTGGGACGGACGGTTGGCGAGCTGCTGGCGCGGCTGCGTATGCTGGAGACATGACGGCCATGGGTTACGCTGATTTGATCTCGCTGGTGTCGCTTGTGCTTGGGTGCGCTGCGCCGTGTGCCGGGCAACCGGTTGCGCCCGGGGAGGGGGCACCCCCGGCCCCGACGGCACCGCTGCAACTGGATGCCGCGGCGGGGCTGAAGGAGATCACGCGGGCGTATCGCGGTGGGGCGACGGCGGAGCGGATGGCGCTGACGCTTCGGGAAGGCGTGAAGGTGGTGCGGCGCGATGAGTTTGTGTGCCGGGTGAACCCGCTGGCGGGCAATGAGACGCGCGAAGCGGACGCGGATTTGTCGCTTGATCTTGGGCCGCTGCGGCTGTTTGCATCGGGGGGGATGCTGGTGGTGACGCATGTATCGAAGGCGGAGACGTTTTTTCGCCAGGACTATGACCCGCCGCTGACGATCGACAAGCTGGCGACGATCGTGCCGCCGTTGCTGCTGCCGCAGTTGGCGTTTGCGCTTTCAGCGGAGCCGCCGACGGTGCTGGCCCCCTACTTTCGCGGCGTTCGGTGGCGGGGAACGACGATCAATCCGGCGGATGAGCAGCCGGTTCTCACGGTGTTGGGGACGACGGAGCGGAATCAGATTGTGATGGTGTTGGCGGATGGAAAGACGGGGCGGCTGAAGTCGATGAGCATTGGGTTGGATGGCGGGGGGGGCGGTGGAGCGGGGGTGGCTCGGACGCTGGAGGTGACGGTGACGGCCGTAGCGGCGGAGCCGGCGACGAAGTGGATGCCTTCGCTGGCGGGGCGGAGGATGGTGGGATCACTGGACAAGCTCACCGCAGCGGTGGGCGTGCCGGTTGCGATGGGGCAACGCTTTGCGGGGGTGGTGATGCACTCGGGCGGGCACGAGAAGGTGCGCCTTGAGAACTTGGCGGCGCTTACGGAGGAAGGGGGCGTGGTAGCGCTGGTGTTGTTTGATGCGCCGGATGATGCGGGGCTGGCGGAGGCGGCGGCGGATGCGCGCGCGACTGCGAAGATTGTTCGCGAGGAGGCTCCGGCGCGGTCGGTGATTCGGACGGTGGCGGTGATGGATGCGGGAACGGCGATTACGGAAGCGGTGAACGAGCGGGGGTCGCGGGTGCTGGCGGCGCTGCTGGCAGGAGGGACGGCGGAGACCGATGCGCTGTGGACGACGCCACGGTCGGCGAGTTTGGGGCGGCTGGCGCCGGATTACGCGTGCGCGGTGGTGCTGCTGGGGAACGATCTGACGGTGCGAGGCATGGTGCCGGTGATGATGGATGATTTTGCTGAGGGCGGCACGCTAAGAGAGCGGATTAAGGCCGCGTTCGCGGCTTTGGCTTGGGTGCCTTCGACTTCTTCGCCACCGGCGACCTTTTCGCCACCGGGGCCTTCGAGCGAGCAGCCGGGCGACGTGCCGGAGCGGCCTTCTTCCCCAGAGGGGGGCGGGGGAGGCGGGGGGGGCGGGGGCTGAGGACGGCGTCGAGGCGGCCGGCGGCGGCTTGAAGAATTTGGCGCGCGGAGTCAGCGTTCTCGGTGCGGCTGATCATGACGATGGCGACTTTGACGAGGCCCTCGGCGGCGTCGAGGGCTTGGAATGCGGCCGTGCGCTCGGCACCGGTGATGGTGGAGACGATGCGGGCGGCGCGGTCACGGAGTTTTTGGTTGGTGGCGCGGAGATCGACCATGAGGTTCTCATAGACGCGGCCGCGCTGGACCATGAGCGTGGTGGAGATGATGTTGAGGGCCATTTTGGTGGCGCTGCCGGCCTTCATGCGGGTGGAGCCGGTGAGGACTTCGGGGCCGGTGGGGAGGACGATGAGATGGTCGGCATCGGCGGGCTTGGTGACTGGTGAACAACTGAGAAGCCCGGTGAGGCAGGCGCGAGCGGTGAGGCGTTTGGCGAGGGTGAGCGCGCCGAGGACGTAGGGCGTGGTGCCGCCGGCGGCGATGCCGAGGACAGTGTCGGTGGGCGTGAGGCCGAGTGCTGCGAAATCCGCGGCGGCGCCGGAGGGGTCGTCTTCTTTGCCTTCGCTGCTGAGACGGAGGGCTCGGTCGCCGCCGGCGATGATGCCGATGATGCGGCCGGGGGGAACTTGGAACGTGGGCGGGGCTTCGGACGCGTCGAGGACGCCGAGGCGACCGGAGGTGCCGGCGCCGATATAGATGAGGCGACCGCCGAGATTTTCAGTAGCGCTGCCGGGATGGCCAACATCGATAAACCGCTGGGCGGCGGCATCGATGAAGCGGGTGAGGGCGGGGCGGGCCGATTCAACGGCCTTGAGCACGGCGTGGTCTTCGTGGACGATGAGTTTGACACACTCAGCAACGTTCAGGGTGTGCAGGCCGCGGGTGCGTTGGTTGGGGCGTTCGGTGAGGACGTGGCGGCGGTCGGGCGGGAGAGGATCGGGGGTTGTGGAGACACTGGGCTTGGTCACGAATCACTCCGGGCGTGGATACGGGAAACATCGCGAGGGCCGGCGGGAAATACCCAGGTGCCGGCGACCGGGGGGTTCGGGGTGCCGGTGACGGCGGTGAGCGTGATGGGGATGCCATCGGCACAGAGCGCGCCGAGGACAGCCATGGCGATGGCCTCGCGATAGGCCCCCGGCACGCCCAGAGCATCGGTCGGCTGGACCTTGGCGCTGCAGCAGGAGCCGATAGCGCGCACGAGCGCGGCGTTCTTCAACCCGCCACCGGCGAGCAGGACGCGATCAACAGTTTCCGCCGCCCCCCCCGCCCCCGCCGCTCCCTCCAGTAGTGTCGCCCCCCCGCCCCCACTGGCGACGGCTTTGGCGATCATCTCGGCGATGGCTTCGCAGGCGGTGGCGGCAAGATCGGGGCCGCTGACGGCCGCGCGGTAACGACCGATCCAGCCCATGACCTCATCGCCGGTGCCGAGGGAGCGTTTGGAACTGGCCTGCACGAGGAGGATGGCGCGAAGGTCGTCGAGGGCATCGTCATTCACGGTGCCGGTGAGGGCGGCTGCGCCGTTGTGGTCGTATGGAGCGCCGAGACAGCGGCGGGCGACGGTGTCGAGGAGGTGGTTGCAGGCGCAAACGTCGCCGCCGCGAATGGAGTCGGAATTGCCGGCTGCGGGAAGCACGGTTTGGTTGCAGAAGCCGCCGAGGTTGACGATGGCACGGCTTTCGGCGTAATTGCGGAGGAGGAGCCAGTCGGCGATGGGTGTGATGGGCGCGCCTTGGCCGCCGGCGGCGAGGTCGGCAGCGCGGAGGTCGCTCACGACGGGGATGCCAAGTCGCGCCGCGATGAGGGCGGGGGTGAGCATTTGCCACGAGACGGGCGGGGCGTGGAAGACGGTTTGGCCGTGGGCGGAAATGAACGCGATGTCGCTGGGGGCGAGCTTGAGTTCCATGATGAGGCGCGCGATGGCGGCGGCATAGACGGCGGAGAGGTCGCGCGAGGCGGCGGCCATGGCGGCGGCGGTCATGGGATCCTGCTCGGCGATGCGGCGGAGGCGCGTGGTGAGCGGGCCGGCGGGACTTGAGGCGGAGGAATCGTCGAGCGACAGGCTGACGGCGTGGGCGAAGGTGGCCGTGGCCAAAAGCCCATGGCCAGTGATGCGGACGGCGGCGGCATCGATTCCGTCGATGCTGGTGCCGGTCATGACGCCGATGACGAGCCGCTGGTGCGAGGATGGGGTCGGAGCGGCGGGCATGGTCGAGCGTATCACGGGCGTGGGCAACCGGGCCGGGCGTTGGTACTGCTCTTGGAGGTCATTCAAGTTCGGCGAGGACTTTGGTGAGGAACCCGGCGCTGTGATCGAGGCCGCCGAGGCGGGAACGGAGGAGCCAGAGGCGGCGGTGTTCAGCCATCACGGCGCGAAGGTCGGCGGCGAGGGCGGCTTTGTTGGCGGTGGTGAGTCCGCCGGGGGCGCGGCGCTCTACCGCGCGTTTGGCGGCGAAGCGGGCGAAGTTGATGGTGTGGCGGAGTTCGGCATCGAGCTGAGCGGGAAGGCCGGGGGGCAGGGTGGTGGAGAGGTGCTCGATGCGGTCGAGGGCTGCCTGCCAGCGATTGGCTGCGACGGCCTGACCATCGCCGAGTTTGGTGTGCATGTCGATGAAGATGGCGGATTGATTGCGGAGGCGGCCTTCGACGCCCTGGCGCGAGAGCGGCAGGGCTACCTCGCGGACGGAGAGGTCGGCATCGCCAAGTTGGTCAAGCCAGTCGCCAACGGTGAGCGATGGGTCGGCATGGACGTGGAGGGAGACGGCGCGAGCGTCGGGGTTCGGGTTTGCGGCATCCCACGCGGCCTGCGCGCCGTGGGCGAGGGCGTGAAGGGCGATCGGCCAGTGCTGCTGGTGGCCGGTGTCGCCCCAGTCGCAGATGAGCATGCCGGTCGCGCCGCCCTCAGCGCCGGCCTTGGCTGCGGCGTTGATGTTCTCGCGGCGCTCGGTGGTGCGGCCGTAGATCGAGCGCCAGGAACTGGTGCCGGGGCAGACCCAGGTTTCGCGCTTTGAGGTACCGGCGCTCAGGGCCTTGCACCAGGCGGTGAAATCGCTCACGGGCGGAGGCTCATAGCCCCAGGCGAGGGCGATCATGTCTTCGGGGACGCGGTGGAGTTCTTCGGGGTGAGAGAGGGCGATATCGGCCCAGAACATCGGGCGTTTACCGTGCGTGCGGGCGATGGCGGCGATGGTGCGGACGAAGTCCATGTAGACGGCGGCGCGGCCGCGGTCGGTCACGGCTTGTTTGCTGCGGCCGTAGCCGATGTCGAAGGTTTCATCGCAGCCGATGTTGACGAGGGGGGACGAGAAGCAGGGGAGCAGTTGCGAGAGCAGGTCGCTCACGAAGGCCTCGCTCGCCGGGTCCACCGGGCAGAGCGAGAAAGGGCCGGTGCGGGGCCAGACGTCGAAGACCCAGTCGCCGTGAGTCTCGGCGAGGTGGGCGTAGCGGGGGTGGCGAAACCAAGCGGCGAGGTGGCCGAAGCAGTTCTGGTTGGCGGCGAGTTCGATATCGCGGGAGAGGCAGTAGGCGTCGAGCTCGCGAACCTCGGCGGGGGTGATGGGCGACCAGTCTTTCCAGACCTCGTCGTGACCGGTGTAGGCGAAGGTGTGCTCGGTATAGAGCTGGAGGTGGTTGTATTTGAGGGCGCTGAGCTGATCGACGATGCGGCGGAGTTCGTCCATGGTGGGGACGCGGTCGCGGGAGACATCGAGCATGACGCCGCGGGTGGGGAAGGAGGGTTTGTCGCGGATCTTGAGGGCGGGGATGCTGTGGCCGAACTGGCGTACGAGCTGAGCGAGGGTGGCGCGGGCGTAGCGCTGGCCAGCGGGGGAAGTTGCGCGGCAGCGGGCATTTGATGCATGGCCGGCGGAGGGGCCCAGGATGAGTTCGTAGCCTTGGGGGCCGAGCGGTTCGCCGGCGATATCGGCGAGGTGCTCACAGCGCTCACAGACCATGGCGGCGGGATCAACCCGGACGGGCGGGCCGAGGCGCTCAATCACGAGCGGGCGCGGGAGGAGCAGCAGATCAGCGGTCGAATCGGGCATTGGCAAGTGTGGCCTCGTCATCGGTCGCCGTCAACACGTTCTACGCTTGGGCATGGCTGAATCGATCATTGATTTTCGCTCCGACACGGTGACCCGGCCGACACCGGCGATGCGGCAGGCGATGAATGAGGCGGTGGTTGGTGACGATGTGCTGGGCGATGACCCCACGGTGCTGGCGCTTCAGGAGAAGGTGGCGGCGCTGCTGGGCAAGGAGGCGGCGTGCTTTGTGCCCTCGGGCACGATGGCGAATCAACTGGCAATCAAGGCCCAGACCGAGCCGGGGGACGAGGTGATCTGTCATGGCGACAGCCACATCATTCACTACGAAACCGGGGCGCCGGCGGCGCTTTCGGGGGTGATGATCAGCCCGCTCAGCGGCGCACTCGGGCAGTTTGAGGCCCAGGATGTGGAGCAGGCGGTTCGGCCGTATTCGTCGAGTTTCTCGACGACGAAAATGCTCCTGATCGAAAACACGCACAACAAGGGGGGCGGGTCGGTGTGGCCGATGGACAAGCTGGAGCGGGTGGTGGCGGTGGGCCGGCGGCACAAGCTGAGGGTGCATCTTGACGGCGCGCGGATTTGGAACGCTTGTGCTGCGAGCGGGCTGTCGCCGGCTGATTACGCGAGGCCGTTCGACACGATCGCGTGCTGCTTTTCCAAGGGGCTTGGCGCGCCGGTGGGCTCGGCGATCGTGGGTGATCGGGCCACCATCACGCGGGCGCACCGCTTCCGCAAGATGTTCGGCGGGGCGATGCGGCAGGTGGGAATTCTCGCGGCCGCGGCGATTTATGCACTGGATCATCATCGCGAGCGGCTGGCCGAGGATCATGAGCATGCGCGAGTGTTGGCGGACGCATTCACGGCGGTGGCGGGGTTGAAGCTGGTGTTCCCGGTTGAGACCAACATGGTGTTTGTGGACTTGTCGGCACCGCTGCCGGACGCGGCAACGGTGTGCGCGAACCTGAAGCCGCATGGGATTCTGGCGATGCCGATGGGGAGCAGGCGGATCCGGCTGGTTACGCACTTGGACATCACGCGGCCGATGGTGACGCGGGCGTGCGGGGTGCTGACGGGGGTTTTGAGGGGGTAGGACGGGGGTAGGACGGGGGTAGCGGAGAATCCGGTCATTACCCGGACGTTACAGCCGAATCCCGAATCGTTTGTATACTTCTGTCAGTCGATCACCGATTCAAGCTTTTCTTTGCTCGGTGCAGCCAAATCTTCCAGCTTTTCATGGAGTTTCCGATGCGTCACACTCTTCTGTCTCTCGTCCTCGTCAGTGGCTTGGCCATGCCCGTGCTGGCCCAAACGGCGGCTTCGCCTGTGATCAAGCCCTCGGCCCCGCAGAGCCAGGAAGACGCGGTGAAGGCCAAGCAGAAGCTGATCGAGCAAGAGTTCAACAAGAAGCAGGCCGAAGCGGCCAACTCGACGGCGGTAGCGGGGCTGAAGTTTGACAACAGCTTCCCGGACCTTGGCAAAATCTCTGACGATGCCCGGGTTCCCTACAAGTTTGGCTTCACGAACTCGTCTGACAAAACCATCACGATCTCGAACGTGACCCCGGGTTGTGGCTGCACGGCGACGAACTTCCAGACCATGAAGAAGACGTATAACCCGGGGGAGAAGGGCGAGCTTGAGATCACTTTCGACCCCGCGAGCAAGCGCGGCATCGAGACCAAGCACGTGACGGTGGACACCGATTTCGCGGCGGCACCCCGTGTGGAGCTCAACTTCAAGGTTGAGATCCTCCCCCGCGTCACGATCGAGCCGCCCGCGATCACGATGGTTGAGGTCCGCAAGGGCACGCCGGCCGAGCAGATCGTGTACGTGACGGGCCGCGAGAAGAACTTCGACGTGACCGGCTTCACCATGGCCGACCCCGACTTCATCGTCACCCGCCTTGAGAAGCAGGAGATGAAGGACGGCGACGACACCCTGACCCGCATCGGCTTTAAGGTTGTCGCCAGCGACAAGATCATGCCCACGGGCTTCAACCGCAAGAGCGCGATCCTCAACCTCACCACCAACGACCCCAAGAAGTCGCTGCTGCCGGTGGGTGTGTCGATCAACGTGGTGGGCGCGGCCCGGGTGCTGCCCGACCGTATTCCCCTGCGTATGACCAGCGTTGGCGAGGCGTGGAGCCGCGAGGTGCGGATTGAACACCGCGATGGCCAGTCATTTGAAGTCACGGGCATCGAGAGCGATGCGCCGCAGGACATGCGGGTGATCTTCGACGTTGAGCCCAACCCCAAGGGCATGCCGGTGGGGTACAAGATCAAGGTTGCGGGCGTGGCGCCCGGCACAGTGGGCGCGGTGAACTGCAACATCATCGTGCGCACCAACGTGCCCGATCAAGAGGCCATCATGATCCCCATCATGGGCATGCTTCTGGCTCCTTCGGCCGTGATGCCGCAGGGCGCTTCGGCCCAGCCGGTGAACCTCAACCGGGTAAACCCCCAAGTGAACCCTGCCGCTCCGGCCAGCGCTGCGGCCAAACCTGCTGGCAAGTGATGAAAGGGTGGACCTGATTCGATGTCGGGTGGCTGACTATGCTGCTTAGCTTGCCAGCCACCACTGTCGACCGCCCGCCCCACCACCAACACCCGCCCCGCGCTGACGCGGGGTGGCGTTGTTTCCTGTGACTTCTTTTTGATTACTCAAGGACGGATTTCATGTGTCCATTCTCATGCGTTGCGGGCGGTAGCGGTCCGACGGTGTACAAGGCGCTGGCCATTGCGCTTCTGGCGGGAGCGATTGGCGTGGTGCACTCGATGGCGAGCCCGCTGAAGCTCACGGTGGATGCGCCGACCTCGCTGGACTCACTGCTCATCAGCAAGGGCGAGGGGAACAAGCAGGAAATCGGCACGCCAACGCGGAATGCTCGGCTGGCCCCCACCCCGCCACTCGCCCCCGCCCCCAACGCCGGAGAGGCAGGCGCGGAGGCGGCCCCGAATCCGTCAGATCAGAGAACCCCACAGCCGGCACCCACACCGATGCCGCCAGTGGAGAGCACGCCGACCCTTACGGGACATCCGGCTCCCGCGCCCCCCACTACTCCGACCAATGCCGCTCAGCCGACGAAGGCGGGTGATGCGTCGATGATCACGGTCGAGCAGGCCAGGACGCTCTTTGAACGGGTGAACTCTGCGGGCGACGTGTCGTTCGTCGATGCTCGCAATCCTGAAGAGTTCGTAACGGGCCGGATTCCGTCGGCGGTGAATATGCCCCCGTCGCTGTTCATCGGAGGACAGGTTCCGCCGGACCTTGCGATGATCCCCACGTCGAACATTATCGTGGTGTACTGCAACGGCGGGGATTGCGATGCCTCGAAACTCACCGCCATTCGCCTGCGCGAGCAGGGCTATCAGAACGTGTTTGTTTTCGAAGAGGGCATGACGGGCTGGACGGCAGCCAAGCTTCCGATTGAGAAGTAGGATGAGGCCGCGGCGGGCCTGATTGATCAAGATTCTCCCATGAACACCTCAACGATGCCTTCGAATCCGACCGGCGAACTCCACAAGCCCATCACGCTGGCGGACATCATCGCGCCGCCGGTGCGGGTGGCGCTGGGCGGTCTGCTCATCTTCAGCGGCTACATGAAGCTTGGCATTTATGACTTTGGCGGGAACCTCCTGGTGCTGTCGCCGCTTGACTTTGCGTTCGCCATCAAGGGCTTCAAGATGGGGCTGCCCGATGGGCTGGTGTCGGTCCTGGCGTATGTTGTGCCGTGGACGGAACTCATCGCGGGCGTCTTTATTGTGCTGGGTATGTGGACGCGGGGGGCGGCGCTGCTGGCCCTCATCATGCTGGCCTCGTTCACCTTGGGCGTGATCTCGGTCATCGGGCGCGGGCTTGACGTGAACTGCCCGTGCTTTGGGGCTATCAAACTGTTCTGCTCGGGGGCGATCGGGCCGTGTCACATTGTCCGCAACTCGGGCTTCATGGCGGCGAGCCTGGTTCTGCTGTGGAGCGGCAGTGGGGCGTTCTCTATCGACGCCGCGGCGAGAGGCTGCAAGACGGCTCCGAAGCCGGCCTGAGGCTTTTTGGCCAAAATGGACCGGGTTCTTGCGGGTCAACGGGGCGGGCGAATGGCCTTCCCGAGACGGCTGACCTAACATCACGACCCTTTTTCCGTCGTCCGGCCGTTCCCTTGTGCGGGATCTGGCCGGGCCGAACGACCAAGACGGAGTTTATTGCTTATGTCACAGTTCAACCGCTTTACCCCGATGGCCAAAGTCAAAGTCGCGAAGAAGTCCGCCTCTGGCGACATCTTTGTGGACTACAAGGACGTTGAGAAGCTCCGCCGCATGATGTCGCCCAACGGCAAGATCTACGGCCGCAAGCGGATCAGCGCGACGGCGTCGGAGCAGCGCATGATCGCTCAGTCGATCAAGCGGGCCCGGTACCTCGGCCTCCTGCCCTACACCTCGGCCACGCTCTAATCGGCACGGTCGCGGCGTCGAGCATTCATCCTTCGCTCGCTTCATGACGGAGCTCATCCTTGGCAGGCAAATCCTTCCAGTTCCGCCTTATCACTCCGGCTGGCAAGCTCATTGATGCCCAGGCGACGTCGGCCATGCTGCCGGCGCACGACGGCCTGATGGGCATTCTGGCCAACCGCGCACCGATCGTCGTCAAGCTCGGCCTTGGCGAGCTGAAGGTGGACATCGCCGATGACAAGTCGGGCAGCCGCTCGTTCATGGTCGAAGACGGCTTCGCTCAGATGGCGGCCAACAAGCTCACCGTGCTGGCGGCCCGTGCGGCGGGTGTTGAGACGCTGAGCGAGGTTGACGCCCAGGCCGAACTGGCGGCGGCGGAGGCTCGCAAGCCGGCCAATGCGGCGGACGCCGCTCGTGTGACCCGCGATAAGGAGCGGGCCCGCGTGAAGCTTCGCCTGGCGCGCTCGGCCAAGGGCCGATGAGCCGGAGCGATCGCAGCAAGAACCAATGAAAACGAGGGCGACTATGCGTCGCCCTCGTTTGTTTTTGCGTTGGGGGTTTACTGAAAGGAATGCTTCAGCGGCCGACGCGGATGAACTTGTACTGCTGCATGCCGTTGCTGAAGACACCGATGCGTACGCCGCGGGCGAGGTCGATGCGCTTCATGGCCTCGCGAAAATCGGCGGCGTTGCGGACGGCGAGGTTGTTGAGCGAGGTGATGACGTCGCCGGGGGTGAGGTCAACGAGTTCGGCGGCGGCGCCGCGCTCCACCTTGTCGATCCGCACACCGCGGAGTTGCTGCTCGCGGGCACGGTCGGTGGTGTCTTGAACCAGCGTCTGGCCTTCGAAGCCCAAACCGCCATCGGCCTTGAGAGATGTGACGGTTTCGACCTCGCGGGCCGGCGGCTGAACGGGCTCGCGCTGGGCGATGGTCACGGGGCGAACGACCTTCTTGCCCTCGCGCTGAATCTCAACGTCAACAACTTTGCCGGCGGGGGTGACGCCGATGAAGTTCTGGAGGGTGCCGGCATCGGTGACGATGCGGCCGTCGAAGCGGGTGATGATGTCGCCGGCTTTGAGGCCGGCGCTAAGGGCCGGGCTGGCGGGGGAAACGTCGCTGACCAGCACTCCCTGGATGCCGGAGTAGTCGAAGGACTTAGCGAGATCGGGCGTGAGGTTCTGCATGTAGACGCCCAGCCACGAGCGGCGAACTTCGCCGGTTTCGCGGAGGGAGGTGAGGACGGAGCGGGCGAGGTTGGAGGGAATCGCAAAGCCGATACCGATCGATCCGCCGGCGCGGCTAAGGATGGCGGAGTTGATGCCCACGATCTCGCCGCGGAGGTTCATGAGCGGTCCGCCGGAGTTGCCGGGGTTGATGGATGCGTCGGTCTGGAGGAAGTCCTGGAACTGAACATCTTGCAATCCGCCGCCGCGCTGTGTGCGGCCCTTGGCACTGATGATGCCGGCGGTGACGGTCTGGTCGAGGCCGAAGGGATTGCCGACGGCGATGACCCACTCGCCAACGCGGACTTTGTCGGAATCGCCGAGTTCGACGAAGGGGAAGCTCTCGCCTTCGATCTTGAGGACGGCGACATCGGTGGCGGGATCGGTGCCGACGACCTTGGCGGTGTACTTGGCGTTCTCGCCGAGTTTGACGGTGACGAGCGAGGCGCCCTCAATGACGTGGTTGTTGGTGAGGATGTAGCCGTCGCGCGAGATGATGACGCCCGAGCCAGCGCTGTTGGCGAGTTGCGGCTGGCCCCCACCGCCACCGGGACCGCCCAGGCCGCGCTGGCCGAAGAAGCGGCGCATCATGAGGTCCATCTCGTCATCGGCCGGGCCGAGGACCTGCTTCACGGCCGTGACGTTCACGACTGCGGCGGAGGCATCGGACGCGACTTTCTCAAAGGCGAGTGAGAGGTCCATGGCGCGGGCGATGGCCTGTTCAACCTCGGGCCCGGTCTTGGCGGGCTGGGCGAGCGAAGGGTGGGCGAGCATCAGGCCCAGGAGACCGGTGCCCCAGAGAGAACTCTTGATTGAACGACGACGATCCTTCGACTTCATGGTGTTCCTTGCAGATCGATCCGGTGGCCCCACAGCGGAAGCGGAGGGGCGGTCTTTACTGGATTCCTACGGCGCTGGCAGCCGTCAGGGTTCGGGTAACCACTGCGCAACCGAGCGGTGCCCGGCGTTCGGTGCGCATGCTTGGGCATCGCGGGGACGTGATACGTGAACACAAAGGCCGTGCCAGCCCCGAACATGGTCTCCGTTTGCCTTGCGGTAGGTCTGCGAGCCCGCATTGGCGGCGATGCGACTGTCGGCATGGCACGCGATAACTGAAAAGGGCCTGCGGGAACTGCCAATCTGACAACCTGGAGTCGCGAACTCCGATCAAGGCCCTATGAGCCCGGGCGAGGGACGGGTTTTGCTTCCTGCTTCATGGCATCGGGCTTGATGGAGACCCCGTAACCTTTAGCCAAGACCATGACCCGAGCCTCTTCCCAACCCGGCGACCTCTACTCGATTCTCGGTATCGCACGGACGGCCGACGACGATCAGATCAAGCGGGCGTATCGCGAACTGGCCCGCAAGCACCACCCGGATACCAACAAGGCACCGGGATCTGAAGCGAAGTTCAAGGAGATCCAGAACGCGTACGAGGTGCTCAAAGACCCCGAGCGGCGTCGTTTCTACGACCAGTTTGGGACTGATAAGCCCTCGGGTGGGTTTGACCCGGCGGCGCACGGGCCGGTGCCGGGTGGCGCTGGGGGCCGAACCAACGGGCGCGGCAAGGGACGCAAGGCCTCGGCCGGGCCGGCGCCGGGCGGGTTTGAGTTCAACGTGGGCGACCCGTTCGCGGAGGTCTTCGGCGGCGGATTCGGACGCGGCTGGAAGAGCGGGCGATCGCCGTTCGAGGAGGAACCGCCCGCCAAAGGGAACGATGTTGAGACGGAGTTGAGCATCACGCTGCGCGAGTCGGCGCTGGGTGGCGCGCGGACGATCAACCTGACCAATCCGGGCGGCGAGAAGCGATCACTCGAAGTGACGATCCCGGTGGGAATCGCGGATGGCTCGGTCATGCGTTTGGCCGGACAGGGACATCCCGCGCCGCGCCCTGGGGCGATGGCGGGGGACCTCTTGATCAAGATTCGGGTGCTGGCCGACTCGCGGTTTGTCGTGAGCGGCAATGACCTGGTGACGAATGTGCCGATCGCGCCGCACGAGGCGGCGCTGGGCTGCTCGGTGACGGTGCCGACGCTGGAGGGTGACCTTGTCATGACGATTCCGGGCGCATCGTCGAGCGGGCAGCGGCTGCGGCTGCGCGGGATGGGGCTGCCTGTTCGGGGCGGGGCGGGAGCCAAGGGCGACCTTTTTGCGGAACTAAGGATTGTCCTTCCCAAAGCACTCTCGGCCGAAGAGGTCGAGGCGTATAAAAAGTTAGCGGAGATTTCGAACTTTTTGCCGCGGCCGGCGTAACGGGCGCAGCAGTCGGTACTTTCCATCTTCGTTCTTTGGAGCACCCCATGCTGACGTATTTGATGTTCTTCATCCCGCCCATGCTTCTGGCCATGTGGGCCCAGTGGCGCGTCAAGTCGGCTTATGCGACAGGCCTGAAGATGCCAGCGGCGAGCGGGCTGTCGGGCGCTGAAACGGCCGACATGATCCTGAAAGCCCATAACATCAATGATGTGCGGATTGAGCCCGTGCAGGGGTATCTCTCCGACCACTATGACCCGAAGTCCAAGACGTTGCGGCTGAGCCCGGACAACTACTCGGGGCACTCGGTGGCGGCGCTGGGCATCGCGGCCCATGAGGCCGGTCATGCCGTGCAGCATGCGGTTGGCTATGCCCCGCTGGTGATTCGCAACGGCATTGTGCCGCTGACGGCGGTGGCGCCGTTTGGCATCTTCCTGATGATCGGCGGCATGATAATGGGCGGGGCGGCGGGTGCTGCCAAGGGCGGGATGGGCGAGATTGGGTCCTGGCTGATTATCGCGGGCATCGCCGCGTTCGGCATCATCGCACTGTTCCAGCTCATCAACCTGCCGGTAGAGTTTGATGCCAGCAACCGGGCGAAGAAGCTGCTGGCGAGTGCGAACCTGGTGCAGCCGGGCGCGGAAGCGACGGCGATGAACAACGTTCTGAACGCCGCGGCGTGGACGTATGTGGCGGCGACGCTGGGGGCGGTGATGACGGTGCTCTACTACCTGCTGCAATCGGGCCTGCTTGGTGGTCGCCGCAACGAGTGAGCGGCGGGAGTCTGCCAGTTTGATTGAACGTCCGACGCCCCGCGCTTTCGCGGGGCGTTTTTCGTTCGCGAAAGATTGATCGCCATCGATCGCCGCGGGCGGTCAGACGGCCTGACTGATCCGCGTCATGGGCAGGATGAGGGCGAGGGCGACAAGGCCGATGACGACGGCGAGGACAATGAGCATGAGCGGCTCGATGAGGCGGACGGCGCCTGAGAGGAGCCGATCGACGCGGGATTCGAGCGTGTCGGCGACGGTGGTGAGCACCTCGCCGAGCGAGTTGGCCTGCTCACCAACGCGGATCATTTCGATCACGTCTTCGGCGAACATGCCGCTGGCGGCGAGCGGCTCGGCCAGGCGCTGGCCCTGACGGACGGCTTCGGCGGCGTCGGCGATGGCACGCTCCATCACGCTGCTGCCGGCGGCGTCTTTGGCGATGGCGAGGGCGGTGAGCACCGGGACGCCGTTGGCGAGCATGGCGCCGAGGATGCGACAGAAGCGGGCGGCGGAGATGGCGCGGCTGAGGCCGCCCATGACGGGGATCTTGAGGTGGGCCCGCCCCCACCACTCGTTGAACTGCGGCGTACGGATGCCGGCGGCGATGGCGAGAACGATAAAGGGAAGGGCGATGAGCACGGGAATGCCAGCGGTGCGGACGATGGTGCTCATGGCCAGCACGCCCTTGGTGAGCATGCCGAGGTCGGGCATGCGCTCATAGACGGGGCGGAAGAGGGGAATGAAGTAGCCGAAGATGACCGACATGATGCCCGCGCCGACGATGATGAGGAGGGCGGGGTAGATGAGGTTGCCGACGATTTTGCTGCGCATCTCGGCGGAGGACAGGACAAGCTGGCTGAGCCGGAGCATGACGGGCTCGAGGAACCCGCCGCGCTCACCAGCGCGGACCATGGCGATGTGGACGGACTTGAAGACGCGGGGGCGCTGCTTCATGGCTTCGGCCATGTCGGTGCCGGCGGCGACCTGGGCGGCAAGATCCGCGAAGGACGCGGCGAGAACGGGCGAGCTCTTCATGGAGCCCAGCAGGCTCAGGGCCCGCAGGAGGGGCACGCCAGCGCGGAGGAGGTCGGCGATCTGGCCATACGCCCCTGCCAGAGAGCGGTCGCTCACGCGGCCGCCGCCGCCCAGGGCGGCGGTGACCTGAATCCGCAACTTGGCAAGGCCGCTGGCAGGTGGGCCGGACTTGGATGCGGGACCGCTGGGGTTGCTGTCGGCTACTTGCTGAACAGACAACGCCGTGAGCTTGCGACCAGCCAGATCGGTCATGGCGGCCCCGCGGCTGGGGGCGGCCAGTTCGCCGCTCTGGCGCTCACCGGAGGAACTGATTGCGATGTACTCGAACGTGGGCATGGAAGTGCGTAACCCTATGGCGGCCATCGGCGGTTAGCATGGGGCACTTCAACGCTTCCAGAGCGGCCGTACGCTCTGCTCCCATGACTCCAGCCATTCTTCTCGCGGCCGTTCTTGCGCAAGCGCCCGTAGCCCCGATCGCGCCCACCCCCGCGGCTTTACCCCCCACGCCCCCCGCGACTGCTGAAACGGCTCCGGCTGCCGCCGAGAAGGTGCCGCCTGCTCCGGATACCACGAAATGGGACGTTGCGACCCCGCCGGTGGCGGCGGACGTGTATCACGACGTGCCGATTGATGTGACGGAGGGCACGTGGATGAACGTGGACCTTTCGCCGGATGGAACGACGCTGGTCTTTGACATGCTGGGCGATATCTACACGATGCCGGCGACGGGCAGTGCGGACGGTTCGGCGGTCATGTGCATTGCCGGCGGTCTCCAGTGGGACATGCAGCCACGGTGGAGCCCCGATGGAGGGTGGATTACCTTTACGAGTGATCGGACGGGCGAGAACGGCAAGGGGGGCGACAACATCTGGGTGATGAAGGCCGATGGCTCGCAACTGCGGCAGATCACCAAGGAAACGTTCCGGTTGTTCACCCAGCCGGTGTGGACGAGCGATGGCACGTCGATCATTGCGCGCAAGCACTTCACGAGCCGGCGGTCGCTCGGCTCGGGCGAGATGTGGATGTTTCACGCCAGCGGGAAACTGGATGGGTTGCAGCTCACCAGCAAGGCCAGCGAGCAGAAGGATGTTGGCGAGCCGGCGGTGTCACCTGACGGGCAGTATGTGTACTACTCGCTGGACGCGAGCCCGGGGGGCGGGTTTGAATACGACAAGGACAGCACGGGGGGCATCTACGCCATTGATCGGCTGAACCTCAAGACCGGCGAGACTGTCCGCCTGATTGCCGGGCCCGGTGGCGCCTGTCGGCCGACACCGAGCCCGGACGGGAAGCAGATTGCGTTTGTTCGACGGGTGCGGTATCGCACGACGTTGTTTGTGATGGATATTGCCAGTAGCGAGGCGCGGCCGGTGTATGACAAGCTTGAGCGCGACAATCAGGAGACGTGGGCCGTGCACGGCGTGGCGCCGCAGATCGCCTGGACCAAGGACGGCAAAGAGTTAATCACGTGGGCGGCGGGCAAGATTCACCGCATCAGCGCTGCGACGGGGCAGGCGACGGAGATTCCGTTCCGGGTGAAGGGCACACGGGCGATGGCTACGGCGCAGCGGTTTGCCACGGAGGTGGCGCCGGCGGAGTTTGATATCAAGATGCTCCGCGATGTGCGGGTGAGCCCGATGGGCGACAAGGTGGCGTTCCAGGCGCTGGGGCATATCTATGTGCGCGATCTGGCGGCCCCGGCGGGAACGATTTCGCGGCGACTGACGGATTCGAGCGATGAGTTTGAGTTCTTTCCGACGTGGTCGCGGGATGGGACGAGGATTGCGTTTGTAAGCTGGAATGACAAGAAAATGGGCAGCGTGAAGGTGGCAACAGCGGGCGGCACGCCGGCGGCCACATTCACGGCTACGACAGATCCCGGGCATTATGTTGATCCGGTGTTCACGCCGGACGGGAAGTCCATCGTCTATACGAAGACTTCGGGCGGGTATCTCACGAGTCCCTTGTGGAGCCAGGAAACGGGGCTCTATATCACAGAGGCGAGCGCAGCGCCGAGCGGGGCCGCGGCCGGAGTTCCTGCGACCAATCTCGGCCCCCGGCTGCTTTCACGGCGCGGATCATCACCGCAGTTTGCGGCGGATTCGCAGCGTGTGTTTCTGACCGTTCGCGAGGGCAACTCGGACTCTGATCGGGTCGCGCTCATCAGCATTCCGTTGGGCGGCATCACGCCGGCCGAAAGCGAGCGCACCCACTATCGCAGCGACTGGGCAACGGAATATGCCATTAGCCCGGACGGCAAGTTCGTCGCGTTCGCGGAACGATTCAACGTGTATGTCGCCGCGTTTATCGCGACGGGCCGGACGATCGATGTCGGACCGAAGTCGTCGGCATTCCCGCTGGTGAAACTCACCAAAGAAGCGGGGAGCAACATTGGTTGGTCGGGCGATTCGAGCAAGCTGTACTGGTCGCTGGGCCCCACGCTCTACACCCAGGATGCGCGGAGCGCGATCGCGGCGGTCTCGGCAGTTCCGGCGGCTGATCCGGCCCCGGCAACGCCAGTGGCCGCCGAGACGGCCCTGGGTTGGAAGCACAAACAGGCGGTGCCGACGGCCGCTGGCGGCGGCGAGTCGTCGGTCCTCATCACCAACGTGAAGATCCTCACGATGGAAGATGCGGGCCCGAGCGCGGCCGAACGGGGAATGAAGGTCATCGAGAACAGCGCGATCCTCATCACCGGCAATCGCATCAGTGCGGTTGGCAGTGCCGCAGGGATGACCGTTCCGGCGGGCACGCCAACGCTGGATGGCGCGGGCGCGACAGTGATGCCGGGGATTATCGATGTGCACGCCCACGGCGGGCAGAGTGAGAATGGCATCACGCCCCAAAACAACTGGATTTCGCTGGCAAACCTCGCCTTCGGCGTGACGACGATTCATGACCCCAGCAACGACACCGAGTCGATCTTCGCGGCCAGTGAGTTGGCCAAGGCGGGCGACATGCTGGCGCCGCGGACGTATTCGACGGGAACGATTTTGTACGGCGCGACCGGGGCGTTCAAGGCTGAGATTGACTCGCTGGAGGATGCGCAGTTTCACCTTCGCCGGATGAAGGCGGTGGGCGCGTTCAGTGTGAAGAGCTATAACCAGCCGCGGCGCGACCAGCGGCAGATGGTGATGGAGGCGGCGCGGCGTGAGAAGATGCTCGTGGTGCCCGAGGGCGGCGCGCTGTATATGCACAATATGACCATGGTGGCGGATGGTCACACGTCGGTTGAGCACACCCTGCCGATCGAGAACATCTATGACGATGTGGTGCAGTTCTGGGGCGCTTCAAAGACCGGCTACACCCCCACTCTGGGCGTTGCCTATGGCGGCATGGGCGGCGAGAACTACTGGTATGCCAAGACGAACGTGTGGGAGAACACGCGGCTGATGAACTTTGTGCCGCGGTATGTGGTTGATCCGCGCTCGCGGCGGCGGACTGATGCGCCCGATAGTGACTGGAACCACATCAAGCAAGCGGCGATCGCCAAGAAGCTCATGGATGCCGGTGTTCGGCCCACGATCGGGGCCCACGGCCAACTCGCGGGCCTGGCGGCGCACTGGGAGATGGCGATGTTTGTGCAGGGGGGCATGAAGCCGATGGAGGCCCTTCGGGCCGCGACCATTGACGGTGCCTGGTACATTGGACTCGACAAGGACCTGGGCTCGATCACGCCCGGCAAACTCGCGGACTTCATCGTCCTCGACAAGGACCCGTCGGCAGACATCGCCAACTCGCAGTCGATCCGCTGGACGGTGCTCAACGGTCGCGTGTATGACTCGATGACCATGGCGCAGGTTGCCCCGGTGCAGGTGGCCCGGCCGGAGCTTTTCTTTGAGCGACTGCAGCGGGGCAGCAGTACGCCGCTGGCCCTGGAGGCCATCATGCGGCATGCCTCCGGGTGTGCCGGTTGCGGGCGACCGGGATGCGGGTCGGGCGCGCCGTGAGGCAGCTCAAGACCTGAAAGGAATGACGGATGCGGGCCAGTCTGCGGTCGATCGCGAATGCTTGGTGTTTGCCGGCCGTTATGGTCGTGGGCGGCTGTTCACAGACACCGGTGATCGATAGCACCGTGGTGGACCGCGTTCGCACGACGGTGGGCCCGGAGCACGCCCCGCATGTGGCCGCTCGCTGGAGCGACGACAAGATCTACATGCACGTGGCCGGGTCAGGAACGTTTATTGCTCCGGGCTTGCTGGTGACATGCGCTCACGTGGTGCTGGAACCGCACGACGACGTGTTTATCAACGGCAAGCGCGTAGCGTCGGTCACGCTGGCCCGGGGCAAGGTTCCGCCGACTACGCCCGGTCAAGTTCCCGAAATTAACAAGCCGCAGTACAACTCGGGCGAAGCCGACTATGACTGGACAATCCTGG
>Ga0105047_10002971_pt1 | contig 30037 bp, 28 predicted proteins | sample MAT04_FD_78384 | JGI IMG/M metagenome (GOLD analysis project Ga0105047, IMG submission 78384) | Freshwater microbial communities from Lake Fryxell liftoff mats and glacier meltwater in Antarctica - MAT-04 (megahit assembly) | ecosystem: Environmental > Aquatic > Freshwater > Ice > Liftoff... | reverse complement strand
GGGAGGGAGAAAAACATAATGGTTCTTTTTGCCAGCTTTTGCTGGCAAAAAGAACCAAAAAAATAGAATCTCCCCTTCTCTCCCCGGTTTTTGGGGAGAGAAGGGGGCAGGGGGATGAGAGGGATGGGCGGATGATCTTATGTTACCGCTTATGGGTATAATCCCCCCGGCGCGGCTGTGCAGGTTCAGCCTCAAAGAATCCCTGGAGGAAATCATGCTGAAAGGTCTGCTGCTCAAAGAAAGCTTGAAGGATGAGCGTATTCTGAGCCGGGTGCGCATCACCGCCAGCGAAACCTGGAATGTGCAGAATGCCGCCGAAAACCAACCGGCGGTCTGGACGGCGCTCTCGTTTGAAACGGAGGATGACCAGGCGGTTGCCTTCTGCGCGGAATTGAGCGGGGTGCTGCACGCGCAGGGCTGGTATGTAGACGCCGCGACCACCACCCATACCTATGTCATTTTCCCCGGCAAAGTGTTTTGCTACCCCCGGGGCGATGCGCTCCAACGCGCCGCGGCCCAGCAGTTTGGCCGCAGCCTGGGTATCCCCGAAGCGCAGTTGGATTGGGGCGAATAACCGGATCCATGCTTTCATCAGAACATCACAAACCTGACGCCCGCGTAAGACAGCCCCTGCGCGGGCGTGATGCGTTGGGCCTGGCAGTGCGGAAGCGCTTCATCCAGACCATCCTTTTTTGACTTTACCACACGCTCCGCACCCCCTGCGGGCGGCAAGAAAGATCATTTTTGGGTGGTCCACAATGCGCGAGCGGCTTTTGCATTAAAAACCATAAAGTTTATCCTTACTGAATTGCAAACCTCAAACCTACGGGTTCGCTTGTGGTATTTTGTATTTCCCACTAACATCCGTGGCGTATGCTAAACAAGTACGATCCATTTGTTACAACAAGAGGAGTATTATGAACCGATTTAAAATATCCGCTTTGATCCTGGTATTACTCAGTATGGTTATATTTCCGGCGAGCCAGGTACTCGCGATGAGCGAGACTGAGCCGGCTCTTCAGACCACGACCAAGGGTGCGCAGGCCGCCATCGTTTCCACCCTGTATTACGTGGGAACCTCCGGCAGTGATACGAACCCCGGCACCCTCGCGCGGCCCTGGCGCACCCTTCAAAAGGCCGCCAACACCCTCGTCGCCGGTCAAACCGTCAAAATCCTGCCCGGCACCTACTACGCCCGCTTCGCCCCGCTCAACTCCGGCACTGCCAGTGCTTACATCACCTACACCGCCGATCCCGGCACGGTGATCCTGGACGGCTCCGGGGTCACCCTCGCCGCGGATGCCAGGGGCGATGGCCTGGTGCAGATCCTGGGCAAGAGCTATATCAAGGTGCAGAACCTGACACTGCGCAATTCCACGGTCAACTGCGTCAATATCGCCGATAATACTTCGGGAACCCGCTCGAAGTACATCGAAGTGACCGGGCTGAACATTCAGAACTGCAAAAAGGTGGGGATTCGCGTCCGGTTCTCGGACCGCCTGCTGATCAAAGACAACGTGATCAACCACATCCTCTATTCGTCCGGCATCGGCGTGTGGTGGTCCACCTATGCCACTGTCGATCACAATACGATTACCAACGCCCATTATTACCACGAATGCCAGGGCGCCTACGATGAAGCCCTGACAATTTCCGGGGTCAATTATTTTGAAGTCAAGTACAACACGCTGGATAACACCGAAGCCACCCCCGCCGGTTTTTGTTCCGGTGCCGAGAAGCTGGGGATTGACGTCAAGGAAACCTCCCAGAACGGCTCGGTCTATCGCAACACCATCAAGCACATGACCACCTCGTCCATCTATGTGGATGCCTGGCATGCCGGCGCTAATGGCACCCCGACCCTCAACCGCATCAACATCTACCAGAACTATGTCAGCGATGGCGGCGGCATCACGGTCAGCGCCGAGCAGGCCGATGGGGTGGTTGAGTACATTAACATTTACAATAATGTGCTTGTCAACACCGCATTTGCCGGCATCCAGGTGCGGGCATCTTACGGGAACGGCTTGCGCAAGAATATTAAGATTTACAACAACACTATCTACGGGGCGTCATCCGCAGGCGGCAATGGCGGGGCAGGGATTTATGTAACCACCGCCAACCTGGGCAGCAACAATAGCGATGCCCCGGTGATCATCCGCAACAACATCTCCATGTTCTACTTCATCGCCTCTAACAGCGGGACGATGGGGCAGGTCGTGGCGGCCAATGCGACGATCGCTTCCAAAATCTCGGCGGACCATAATCTCGTTTCCGGCCCGCTGAAGTGCTCGCAGAGCTACCCCACCTGCGTGGAGGTCGGCAGCCGCATCACCGCGACTCCGGCCACCGTCTTTGCCAGTCCTGCCATCTTCAATCTTCATTTGAAGATCGCTTCTCCCGCGATGGATAAGGGCGTGGCGACCAGCCTGTTTACCAATGATTTCGACAGCTTTACGCGAAGCCTGACCTATGATATTGGCGCCTACGAATATCGTTAAGCGCTGAATTCAACGAAAACTCGAAGAACAAAACAAAAAGACCGCTTGAGTTTGTGGTGTGTTGCGTGGCACAAACTGCTCAGGCGGTCTTTCGTATGGTTATGTACCCATTCACCCGCCGGAGTCACCACGGCACACCATGCGCCAGGTTGTGTTCATTCACCTCAATACACCTCAATAGGAGTTGACACAGCGCCCAACTCGGCCTATACTATGTGCACATCGTCACAATTGAATTTTCCTTCGGGGCAGGGTGCGCGCCACGCTTCACGGCGCAATTCCCGATCGGTGGTATAACCCACGAGCGCCACGCTGCGCGGCGCATGATCCGGTGAAACTCCGGAGTCGACGGTATAGTCCGGATAAAAGAAGGAAACAGCCATTCCGCACCGCGGCTGGTTTACTTTGCCCCGAGCTTTTTTGCCTTGGGGTTTTTTGTTGTGCCGGAGAGGATGCTTTCAGCGATGACGCCGTCAAAAAAAAGCAGGTGGCAGGTTTTTTTCAAAGGGGGCCGCTGGTTGGCAGGCATTTCGCTGCTGCTGCCACTCCTCATCTGGCAGGGCGTGGCCCTGTGGGGCGGCCAGCCGGCTTTTCTGCTGCCTTCTCCCTGGCAGGTGGTCCTGCGTTTTGGCGATGTGCTGGCCAACGGCAGCCTGCTGTACCACACCGGCTTTACCCTGTTGGAAGTTTTGCTGGGGCTGGCCCTGGGCAGCGGCCTGGCCACCGTCACCGGTTATGCCCTGGCGCGCTCGCCGCTGCTGGAACGCTTGCTTTCACCCTACCTGGTGGCCAGCCAGGCGGTGCCGGTGGTCGCCATCGCGCCGCTGCTGGTGATCTGGTTTGGCCCGGGGCTGTTCTCTAAGGTGCTGGTCTGCGCGCTGATTGTCTTCTTCCCGGTGCTGGTAAACACCGTGGTAGGGGTGCGCGCGGTGCCCCAAAACCTGCGCGACCTGATGCACACCCTGCGCGCCTCGCCTTTTCAGGTGCTGCGCCAGCTAGAAATTCCGGCGGCGCTGCCGGTGCTGCTGGGTGGGCTGCGCATTGGCGCCACCCTTTCGGTGATTGGCGCGGTGGTGGGCGAATTCGTCGGCGCGGACCGCGGTCTTGGATTTTTGGTCAATGTGGGCCGCGGCCGCTACGATACCGCCCTGGTGTTTGTTGCCATTCTCACCCTGGTGGCGCTGGCCTTGCTGCTGTATGGCGGCGTGGTGCTGGTAGAGAAGCGCCTGCTGCGTTGGGAAAAATGAGGTTTTCCACCATTTATCCACAGAAAGCTGTGGAAACTGTGGATAAATGGGGATAAAAGAGGATAAATGAAACGTTTCGCGTTACTCTTCTGCCTTTTGTTGGTGGCCTGCGGGCCCCAACCGGCTGCCCCCACCCCGTCCCGTGCGACAGCCTCGACCACTCAGGCTGTGGTTAATATCCGTCTGCCGGTGGGCTATATCCCCAATATCCAGTTTGCCCCGCTGTATGTAGCGATGGAGAAGGGCTATTATCGCCAGGCCGGGTTGGAAGTGACCCTGGATTACAGCCAGGAGACCGACGGGGTGGCCCTGGTGGGGGCCAACAACCTGCAATTTTCGGTGGCCTCCGGTGAGCAGGTATTATTGGCGCGCGCCCAGGGGCTGCCGGTCAGCTATGTGCTGGCCTGGTACCAGCAGTTTCCGGTGGGGGTGGTGGCCGGCACGCAGCAGGGTATCCGCACCCCGGCCGACCTCAAGGGCAAGCAGATCGGTATTCCCGGCCTGTACGGCGCCAGCTACATCGGTTTCCGCGCCCTGCTGGATGCCGCCGGGTTAAAGGAAAGCGACGTCATCCTCGATTCGATCGGCTACAACCAGGTGGAAGCCCTGTTGGCCGGGCGCGAGCAGGCCGCCGTGATTTACACCACCAATGAGCCGATCCAGCTTCAGGCGCGCGGTTTCGCGGTGGATGTGGTGCGCGTATCGGATGTGCTGCAGCTGGTGGGCAACGGGCTGATCACCAACGAAACGACCCAGAAAGAAAAGCCCGAGTTGGTCAGGCGCATGGTGCAGGCCACCCTGCAGGGCATTCAAACGGCCCTGGCCAACCCCGCCGAGGCTTACGAGATCTCTAAAAAATATGTCGAAGGCCTGGCTGCCGACGACCCGGTCGTGCAGAAGCAGATTCTGGCGGCTTCGATGGACCTGTGGAAAGCGCCCAAACCGGGTTATTCGGACCCCAAGGCCTGGGAAAACATGCAGGGGATCTTGATCAAGATGCAACTGCTCAAAGGCCCGTTGGACCTGAGCCAGGCCTACAGCAATGCCTTTTTACCCTGAGAGATTGGCAGAGCCGATGACAACCCGCTCCTCTTTCCCGCTTCGGGTGCCCGATGGGGCATATGTTCCGCCCATTCTCACCGTCACCCACCTGGGAGTAACCTTTCCCGACAGCACCGGCGGCCTGGAAGCGCTGGATGAAATTAACTTTTCGGTGTGTCCGCAGGAGTTTGTATGCGTGATTGGGCCCTCGGGCAGCGGTAAATCGACCCTGCTGCGCGTACTGGCCGGGCTGCTGCGCCCCACGCAAGGCGAGGTGCTCTTCTCGGTCGCGGATGATGCGCAGTTTTCTGCCGGGGGTGATGTACCCCTGCGGGCGGCTGAAGCGGCAGTGCCGCGGGGACGAGGCACCCCTCCGGGCAGCCGCATCGGCGGCGGTGTGGCTGCGCCCCGCCTGGGGGTGGTCTTCCAGCAGGCCAACCTGATGCCCTGGCGCACGGTGCTGGAAAATATCACCCTGCCGCTGGAACTGCGCGGGGTTGAGGCGGCGCAGGCGCGCCGCCTGGCGGCGGAATGGGTCGAACGGATGGGCTTGCAGGGTTTTGAACAGGCCTGGCCGCGCACGCTTTCGGGCGGCATGGCCCAACGTGTGGCCATCGCCCGCGCTTTAATTGAAGATCCCGATCTGCTGCTGCTGGACGAGCCTTTTGGCTCACTGGATGCCCTGACCCGCGAGCGCATGGGCAATGACCTGTTGGAGTTGTGGGAAAAGCGCCGCAAAACAGTGATCATGGTGACGCACTCGATCTCCGAGGCGCTGCTGCTGGCCGACCGCGTGCTGGTGTTTTCACCGCGCCCGGCGCGCGTCAGCCTCGATCTGGCGGTGGATCTGCCCCGCCCGCGCAGCGAGGCGCTGCGTTACACCCCCCACTTCGGTGAATTGGCCCGCCAACTGCGCGCCGCGATCGGCTGAGCCCGGGCGCGCGGGCAGCAACCGTTGCAGTGCCGTTTATCGCACCCGCGGCCAATCCAATAACAACACCTCGGTCAGTAGGCGCGCGTTCACATTCGCGCTCAGGCGCGCCAGGCCGCGTTCCAGGTCAGCGGTGCGGGTGCGCGCCTCGGCCAGGCTCACCTGCCCCGCCACATGCCGGATTTCATCCGTGCGGTCCAGGTTGATCAGCGGCACCGTCATGGCTCCCGAAGTGCCATGGCCCTCATGAGCCGAGGTCGCCCCGGCGGTTGTCAATAGCACGTCGCGCCAGTAGGTCAGCCAAATCTGGTACATTTCGGGTAGTAAAGCGGCTTTTTCGCGGCTGCGGGTCACCCGGTCGGCAAAGGCAAAGCGCTGGCGCATGGGTGCGGCCAATAACTCGCGCAGTTCGTCCAGCCAGGCGCCGCGCCGTTCCAGCAATGCCGGGTCGTTCACCAGGCGCAGGGCGTAGCCCACCCGCCCGCCGCTCAGGTGTGCCAGGCGGCGGGCTTCCTCTGGCGCCTGCCCCCAGCGCTCATTCAGGGCCTGGGCCAGGCGCTCCACCGGCAGTGGGCGCAGGCGCAGCACCTCGCAGCGCGAGGCAATCGTGGGCAGCAGGCTTTCGGCCGTGTCGGCCGTCAGCAGCAAGATCACTTTGGCCGGGGCTTCTTCCAGGGTTTTCAGCAGGCCATTTTGGGCGCTGGCGTTGGCTTCCTGAAAGCGGCGCAACAGCGCCACCCGGTAGGTTGCCTGGTAGGGCATCAGCGACAGGCTGCGCTGCACCTCGCGCACCTGTTCCACTTTGAGCACAGCGCCCTCGGCCTCAGATTGGATGATGCTCAGGTCGGGGTGCTGCCCCTGTTCAATCTGGCGGCAGGTGCGGCAGGTACGGCAGGGCTGGCCCGGTGCGGGCGGCTGCGGGCAGTTCAGCGCCTGCGCAAAGCGCAGCGCCAGCGTGCGCCGCCCCACCCCGGGCGGCCCGGTGAACAGGTAGGCGTGGCGCGCTTCCTGCCGGGCAATGTGTTGTGACAGCAGCTTTGCCGCCCATTCGTGGCCGATGACATCCCATTCCATGCGCTAATCCCGCTCTTTCGCTTACAAATTACACCCGCAGGGTGCCGCAACTAACCAGCACCGAACGCCCGCCAACCCGAATGGCGCTATCCCCCGATTATAGCACCGGAAGGCGGCGCGCCATCCTCTGGCTCTGGGTCGCTGGGCGGTGCGCCGCCCAGCGATCTTTTGCGCCGCTCTCCCAGGCGCTCAAGTAGGATCAGCAGGCTATCTTTGAGGCCCTGGGTGTCCTCGTCCTGCAGCGCCGCTTCCAATTCTTTGGCAAATTTGCGCAATTGCGCAATCGACCGGCCACCGTCACCAGCGGTGTGCACGGCCTGGGCCAACTCTTTGAGCGAGATATCCGATTTGCGCTGGGCAAGCTGTTCGTCCAACTTGCGCAGCAGGGTCTGAATGCGCTCGATTTCTTCGGCCAGTTTTGCAGTCGCCATGGGCGTTTCTCCTCAACAATAACAGAAATTATTTTCTATTATAAGCCGTCCGTTTCTCCCGGCAAGCTGTGGATAAATGCAGTGCACCTGTGGATAAATGCAGGTGCCGTTAAAATACAGTGGCCGGTTTTGCAGCGCTGCAAAACCGGCCACTGTAAATAGAAAGCGCTTAAACCACGCTGGCAGCCACGCCTTCGCCGTATGCCAACAGCGCCTTAACCATTTGCGGGTTGCGGCCTTCGGCATACACGCGCAGCACCGGTTCTGTGCCCGAAGGGCGAATCAGCAGCCACGAATCATCCGCCAGGATGTATTTGACCCCATCCATGGCACTGATCTCCACGATGGCCTGCCCGCCCAACTCTTTGGGGGCTTCTTCTTTGAGCTTGCGGGTCATCTGGTCTTTGGCCACCGGGTGGCGCAGGCGCAGGTCTTTGCGGTCGTAAAAGGCCGGTCCCACATCATCCAGCAAATCATCCACCAGTTCCGAGAGCTTGCGCCCGTAGGTGGCGACCAGTTCAATCACCATCAGCCCCATCAGCACGCCGTCGCCTTCCGGAATGTGCCCGCGGAAAGAAATGCCGCCCGATTCTTCGCCGCCGATCAGCACATCTTCATTCATCATATAGTCGGCAATATGGTTAAATCCGACCGGGGTTTCGTGCAGCGGCAGGCTGTACTTTTTGCACAGGCGGTCAATCATGCGCGTGGTCGAAACCGTGCGCACCACAGAGCCGCGCCAGCCGCGGTTTTCCACCAGGTGGCGCAGTGTCAGCGCCATAATTTTGTGCGGGTCCACAAAGTTGCCGCGCTCATCCATCGCGCCAATGCGGTCGGCGTCGCCGTCGGTGGCCAGGCCAAAATCGCCCAGGCCGCTGCCCACCGCGCGCTGCAGGGCCACCAGGTAGCGCGTGATCGGTTCGGGGTGAATGCCGCCGAAGCCGGGGTTCATTTCACCGCGGATTTCCTGGATATCGCAACCGGTGCCCTGTAGCGCGGAGCGAATCACACCCCGCCCGGAGCCGTACATCGAATCGACCACCACCCGCTGCGGGTTCTCCGCAATCACGTCAAAATTGATCAGCTTGCGCAGGTGCTCGGTGTAAGCCGGAATCGGGTTAAAGCGCACGATCTTGCCGGCCTCACGCGCCTGGTCAAAGTCCATCAGATTCGGCCCGCGGCTTTTTTCTTCGTTATCGTTGAGATAAACTTCCACCTCACGGCATTGTTCGGGCAGGGCCGAACCGCCGTAGGCGGATTTGAGCTTGACCCCGTTGTAGCGTGGGGCATTATGCGAGGCGGTGATCATGATCCCCGCCGCCGCGTTCAGGTTGCGCACCGCAAACGAAATTACCGGGGTGGGGGCATCGGCCTGCGCCAGGTAGACGGTGTAATGGTTGGCCGCCAGCACGCGCGCCACTTCGGCGGCGTAGCGGTCCGAAAGGAAGCGGGTATCAAAACCCACCACCATCTTATGCCGGTCGGGCTGCGGGTCCAGCGGCACACAATTGCACCAGCTTTCGCTGGCAACCGCATCTGCGATGGCTTGAGTGACCATGCGCAGGTTGTGGAACGTAAAACTATCTGAGATGACGGCCCGCCAGCCGTCGGTACCAAAATGTATCGGCATCATAAACTCCTGGTTAAAGTTTTGCTACTTCTATCCAAACATTGCGAAGAATTTACGCGGTTTCTTCATCCAGCCGGGTCAAACCTGGATTAAGGGGCGAACCATTATTACGCGGGTGGTTTTCAGCGCGGCCGGGGGGTCGCGGTGACAATCAGGCTGGCCTGCACCCAGCCCTCTTTGCCGTCGGGGGTGCGCACATGCAGCCACAAAAATCCGTTTTTATTGACCACTTCCGGCAGAATCTCCACCAGGCTGCCGTTAAACAGCGTGGTCACAATCTGAATGCTGTTGGGTTCGGGCCGGATGATAATGCCGTTCTGCTCGCCGGCATTCACCATGCCATAAACCGGGGTGGGCGAAGGCGTGGTGGTGATGGTGGCGGTGGTGGTGGGCACCAGAGTGTAGGTGGGCGTGCGCGTCGGCGGCACGGAGGTGACCGTATCGCTGGGCAGCGGTTTGGGGGTCTCGGTCTGCGTGGGCAGCGGGGTAAAGCTCGCTAGAGCCTGAGTGGGGGTAGCGCTGGGCAGCAGCACAGGCGTCACATTACCCATTGGCCCGTTGAGCACGGCATCGCCCAGGCCCAGCAGGGCCGCGCCGGTTAGCACCAGCACCAACACCAGGCTGGCCAGCCAGCTCAAACCGCGCGGCAGCGGGCGCACACCCAAAAAGAACAGCACAAACGCGGCTGTCACCGCGGCCAGCGCCAGGTGAGTGGCAAATAAAATCAGCCCGCCCGGAAACAGCCCGGGGATGGGCTGCACCAGCCCGAACCCGGCCGCGGCCAGCGGCAGGAAAAGTTCGTACGCCAATGCCACGCTCGAAACCAGCGGGCGCTGCTGCGGCGAGCGCACCGCCAGATAAGCGGTCAGGCCGGCGCCCAGCAGCACCACCAACAGGTCTGCCCATGAGAACGTTGCGTGGAAGACGGCCTGGGTTGCCCCCAGCCCGCCCAGGTACTGCCCGGCCCAGCCGGCAACAGCGCCCAGGCCAAAGACCAGCGCCCCGCCAATGGCCAGCCCGATCAGGGAGCGGAAGAACAAGACCATGCTGCCAATGGCAGCGGCCAGCGCCAATCCCAGCACCGGTGCCATAAAAGGCGCCAGCAGTGCGGTCAGCAGATACAGCGCAGGTGAATCCAGCAGCAGCGCGGCCCCGGCCACCAGGCCGGCAATCAGCGAAAACAGGAAAAAGTCAAATGAGGGCGTAGCCTGATGGATCAGCTCGCCGAAGAAGGCCATGCGGCGCTCCAGCTCGCGCGGCACCAGGCGGCGGCGCGTGCGGCGCCGGTGAAGCGCTGGCTGGGCGGCTGGTGTTGCCACCGGCGTCTCGCCCGGCAGCGGTTCTGGTTCTGGCTGGGGTTGCGCTTCAAACGGAAGGGGTTCGCTGTCGGGTAAGCTCATATTCGTAGGGTTGCCACCAATCGTATAAGTTTTTCAAGCTGTTCAAGGGCTGCCAGAATATCGGCTGATTCCCGGTGAAGTACTGCGGGATCGAGCTGCGCCCTGCCTGTCCCCGGATCTAACAGTTCGATCATGGTGTTATTATAATACACCATTGGGTGATGGTAAAATAAACAGGGTCCGCGGGCGCATCTTGTTTCTTCCCGCCCGCGCAGTCTGTTCATTCCATATCGAAACTCAGGAACCGTGCATGAAATTGCCGAAAATTGGTTTACTTGTTCTCCTGGTACTGTTGGCCGCCTGTTCCACCGGTGGCGGCGGCACGCTGGTCCCTACCTTGCCGGCGGGCACTCTGTCCACTGCCACCGCGCCGCCAGTTGCGGCCAGTTCGCCCACGGCGGTTCCTACCAGCCTGCCGCTGCCGGGCAAGGTGTTACTGGTGGCCCCGCCCGAGGCCGGCACCGATCTGGCTGAAAGCGCGCGCGCGGCCCTCGCCGATCTGTCTGGGGCGGCCAAACTGGTTCTTGAGACCCGCCCCTCCCTGCTGCCGGAAGAGGTGAGGCCCGAATTTAAGATCATTGTGCTGCTGCAGAACCCGCCGAATCTGCCTGCCCTGCTGGCCGCCGCGCCGCAGGCCCAGTTTGCCGTACTGGGAAACATTGAACTGGAGGCCAAAGGCAACCTGAGCGTGATCCGCCAGCGTGAAGAGGTGCGCTCCTTTTTGGGCGGGTACATCATCACCCTGGTAGCCCCCGATTGGCGCTCACTGGGCCTGGTGCCCGCTGCTCCTGCGCAGTTGCAGGATGCCTTCATTAATGGCGGGCGCTACTGGTGCGGCCGTTGCATTCCCCTCTATCCGCCGGTGGTGTCTTTCCCGCTGGTGGTGGCGCAGCCAGACGGCACCGGCGCCGCGGGCTGGCAAAGTGCCTTGGGCTCGCAGCAAAAAAGCGTGCTGGCGGGGATTTATCTTTCTTCGGGCGCGCAGTCCCCCGAATTGCTCAAGACGTTGTTTGCGCAAAAGTTGCTTTTATTGGGCACGCAGACCCCTGCTGCCGAAATTCGCTCACGCTGGGTGGCTACACTGCGCTTTGACCCAATCCCCGCCCTGCAAAAGCTGTGGCCCGGCCTGCTGGCCGGCAAGGGGGCGCAAACCGCCGAGGCCAGTCTGTCGTGGACGGATGTCAATGATGCTCTTTTCACCCCGGGCAAACAGCGCCTCGCTCATTCCACCCTGGCGGGGGTGCTGGATGGCTCGATTGGCCTGTACAGCGTGCCCGATAAATAAACCCTTACCCGCACTGCGCCTGTCGTTTGTGATAGGCGCGCACAATGCCGTCTTTTAATTCCGCCACAGATACCGGCTTAAACAGGTAAGCGTCGGCCCCGCGTTGCAAGGCGTCATCCACCGTCACGTCTGAGGTTTCCGCCGAAATCATCACCACTGGCAGGCGGTTCCAGCGCGGTTTGCTGCGGATAAAATCGAGCACGTCGATCCCCGTCACTTCCGGCATGTTCAGATCCAGAAAGAGCAGGGCGGGCAGGTCGTTTTCCAGCAGTGCCTTGGCCCCACTGCGCGCATTTTTAAAGATGCGCAGTTCAAAGCCCAGCAGTTTCAACATCAGTTTCATCGCCTGGGCCATTTCTTCATCGTCGTCGATCATCCAGGCCGGGTTCATTGCGCGGCAACAGCCCTGCGGCGCTGGCTGGCGGAACGAATGGCCATTTCCAGTTCCTCAATCGTTACCGGTTTAAACACATAGCCATCGGCGCCCATGCGCATCACTTGTTCCACCCGTTCTTCTTCGCTTTCGGAAGAGAGGATAATCACCGGCATATGCACCCAGCGCGGTTTGCGCCGGATGAAGCTGAGCAGTTCCAATCCGTTGACCACCGGGATATGGATATCCACAATCAACAGGTCGGGCGCTTCTCCGGCCATCAGGGCCTGCGCCGGGTTGCGCGCATCCCCAAATTCCCGCGATTCATACCCCAAAATCTTGAGCATGGTGTGCAGCACATCGCGCACATCGGCATCATCATCAACAATCCAAACCGTTTTCTTCATAGCTCCCCATGAGATTCTGGCCTTTGTGTGTGGAGTAACGCTGGGTGAAATGTCGCGGATCTTCTCACAAAATAAGTGTAGCGCGCCCGGCTTAAATTATCAACCGCTTGCAGTTTGCGTTTTTGTTGGGCGCGCGTTTGCCAGCAGCCCGCTCATTCTTCCAGTTGGGTTTTCAGGGCTTCGGCAATTTCGGGGGTGATGCCGGGCAGGTCGGTCAGTTCTTCCAGTGTGGCCGCCACGATCCGTTCGATCGAACCAAAGTGTTTCAGCAGCAGCTTGCGTCGGGCCGGGCCGATCCCGGGAATTTTATCAAGGCGCGAGGCCAGCCCCAGGTTGGTGCGCAGCCGGCGGTGGCTGGTGATGGCGTAGCGGTGCGCCTCATCGCGGATGCGCTGGATCAGGTATAGTCCCTGCGAATGGCGCACCAGCAGCAGCGATTCGCTGCGCCCTGGCAGAAACAGCTCTTCTTGCTGTTTGGCCAGCCCCACCACCGGCACCTTGCCCAATAGGTTGAACTGTTCCAGCACCGCCACCGCGCGCCCCAACTGGCCCTTGCCGCCGTCCACCATCAGCAGGTCGGGCAGCAGCGCAAACGAGGGGTCAATTTTCTGCCCCGGATTGTCGGCCTTTTGCGCCTCCTGTGCCGCCTGCCAGCGTTTGAAACGCCTTGTGAGCACTTCTTCCATGCTGGCAAAGTCGTTGGGGCCTTCCACCGTTTTGATGTTAAAGCGCCGGTAGAGTTTTTTGGCGGGCACGCCCTGCTCAAAGACCACCATGCTGGCCACCGAGGCCGTGCCCTGAGTGTTTGAAATATCGTAGCACTCGATGCGGTTGGGCGGTTCGGGTAGTGCCAGGGCCTGCTGCAGCTCGCTCAGCGCCAGGGTCTGGCGGTTAGTGTCGGCCTCCCATTGGGCTTTGAGCGCGCGCAGCGTCTCAGTGGCATTATCGGTGGCCATTTGCAGCAGGTCGGCCTGTGCGCCGGCATGCGGCACCTTGAATTCCACCTTGGCGCCGCCGCCGCGGCGCGTGTTCAGCCATTCGCGAATGATCTGCGCTTCTTCCACCTGCTCCGGCAGGATCAACTCGGGCGGAACATTAGCCGCTTCAGAATAGAACTGCTTGATGAACTCAGCGATCACATCGCTGTTGGCCTCGTCTTCGGTGCCTTCCAGAATGAAGTACTCGCGCCCAATCAGTTTGCCCGAGCGGATGAAGAAGATCTGCACGCAGGCCTCGCCGTTGGTGCGCGCCATGGCAATCACATCCGAATCGCTCTGGTCGGACGAAATCACCTTCTGCTTTTCAACCACCTGGTCAATCGCACGGATCTGGTCGCGCAGCCCGGCGGCCTGCTCAAAGCGCATTTCTTCGGCGGCGCGGGTCATTTCGGCCTGCAAGCGCTCCACCACCGGCTGGGTTTTGCCCTCCAGAAAGTGGCACAGGTCATCCAGCACCTGGCGGTAACCGGTCTGCTGAATGGCGCCGATGCACGGCCCCGTGCACAGCTTGATATCGTAATACAGGCAGGCGCGCGCGTCCTTGCCGGTAATATCGCGGTCGCAGGTGAGATAGGGAAAGATGTGGCGTAATAAATCGAGGGTCTGATGCACCGCCCAGGCGCTGGTGAATGGCCCATAGTAGCGCGAGCCGTCTTTAACCATCTGGCGCGTCACTGTCACCGTGGGAAAGGCGTCTGCCCAATGCACTTTGATGTAAGGATAGCGCTTGTCATCTTTCAGTCGGATGTTGTAATGCGGGCGGTGCTTCTTGATCAGGTTCATCTCGAGGATCAACGCCTCGAGCTCCGAACCGACCAGAATCCATTCGATATCCACGATGTGCCGCACCAACTGGCGCGTTTTATGATCCAACCCGGCCGGGTTTTGGAAATACGAACGCACCCGGTTGCGCAGGTTGATCGCCTTGCCCACGTAGATGATTTCGCCGAGGTCGTTGTGGTAAATGTAACAACCCGGCTTGTTGGGCAGCGTTTCTAAAATGCCCTGCAGGTGCTCCGAAAGATCAGGCATAGAACAATTTTACCATAATGGTCTGCTGTTAGGGCTTGCCGCACTTTTCGGGGTCGCCGCACGGCACCAGCCAGTACTCGCTGCCTTTGCCTTCGGCGGTCCAGCCTGTCAGCGTACCCGTCAGCAGGCGGATCTTCCACCATACGTACCCTTCCACGCACAACGGACCGTCCACCACTTGGGCGGCTTTGCCCGGCTGCAGCAGCCCCAGCACGTTGGCGCCGGTGCCTGGCGAGCTGCGCACGTTATTCGAGGTGGAACTGGTTGTGCTGCCGAACAGATAGCCGTTCTTCTGCAGGCGGGTTTTGGGTGCGCCGGGGCACACAATCACCGCCGGAGGCGGAATGTAGGCATCCGAGCAACTGTGCATCTGCACCTGATACACTTCGCGCCAGAGTTTATCTTCTGCCAGCCAGACGTTGCTCAGCTCATATTCACCGGTTTGCGGGTTGGGGGTCAAGAAGAAGGCGGCTTTGCGGCTCTTAAAGGCCGGTGAAAGCGGGGCGCAGTTGGCGTAGCACAGGTTGTTGATCTCCCAATCCGGCGTCCAGCCGCTCGTCCACACCTGCAGGGTCTTTTCGTAGGTGCCGTACGCGTCACACAGCGGGGCGCTGCCACCGCCGGTCAGGCGGGTCTTCAGGTCGTCGGTGAATCCGGCCCGCTCTACCGGCTGCGCACCCTCGATATAGTTGGTGTAGTTCAGCTTTTCGCTGGCCAGTTGTGCCAACAGGGCCGGATCCTTTTTTTCAAGCGCACTGCGCACCCATTCGATCACCGCTTTGGGGTCCTTGCGGTCCAGGGGTTTGACGGTGGGGGTCGGGCTGGGGGCGACGGTTGCCGTGGGCGGCACCGCGCTGGGCGCGGCAGTTGCCGTAGGCAGCGCCGCGCTGGGTGTAGGGAGTTGTGTAGCGTCCGGTTGAATGGGGATAATGGTCAGCGCGGGGGCAGCCAGGGTGGGGTTTTTCGGCTGCGGCGCGCTGGTGGGGGTATCGGCCGGTAGATTGCAGGCCGTGAGCAGGCTCAGTAAGAAAATGGTCACGATCCAGAGCACGGGCCGGTATATTTTCATCGAGTGATCCTTATTTAATCCCAAAAGGCGCGTTTGGCGGGAGTCAGAGCGCCTTTTGGGCCAGTACGCAGATTTGTGTCACTGCGTCGACCTGAGCATCGCCGGTAAGAAACTGTGGGCGAATGCGCGGCCGGGCCAGTGCAAAGGCTGCCAGGTTGCGCTCCAGCACTTCGATCTCCACCGGCGCTAGCGATTCCGCGAACACCCGGCGGTAATCGTCCAGCCGGAAGCGGTTGTGGTTGCTGGTGGGGTTCAGCCAGTTGCGCCAGGTCGCTTCGGAGTAGCACAGCATTTCAAACGGGTAGCGAAAAAAATGGTCGCGCAGGTCGATAAAATGCACGTGGGTCCCGCCGGGCGCGGTCAGCCGGGCCAGGGCGTGGGTAATGCCGGCCACATCCTCGAGATGCTCGTAGACGGAGCTGCTTAACACCATGTCCACCGGGGCCAGTTCGGCCTGGCGAATATCGCCGTTGCGCAGGGTCATGGTGCCGGGTTTGGGCCACACCGTATCGCCGCGCATTTCCAGGTACTCCGGAAAGAGCGGTACCAGCGCGGAGTTTTGGCGGTGCAGCGGTTCGCCGCCTTTTTCGGCCAGCACCACGTGCCCGGCTCCCGCCCGCAGCAGGAAACACGCCACGCCCAGGCCCCCGCCGTAACCAAACAGCAGCACTCGCTTACCGGACAGGTCCAGCCCGTGTGCGGCCAGGGTGGCGCGGTAACGGTCGGCGGCCTGTTCGGGCAGGCGCGTTTCCAAACCCGATTTGATGAGGATGCCGCGGTGTAATAAAAAACGGGCTCCGTTTTCGGGTAAAAAATGGCGAATCACCCGCGGCAGCAGGTACATCAGGTTGGGCATGCGCATCTCCCTTTATTGAACAGGTAAAGTACAGTTTGCCGGTTTGGCCCGCGGCACCAGCAGTTGCACCGCTGATTTAGGGTAGGTCTCCACCGGTTCGTAATAGCACAGGATGGGCGCCGAGACCCACTTGGTCCAGGCGTTGTTTTCATTCGAAAAACCATGCTCGGCGTCTTGAATCGACACCTGCAAGGGTTCACTGACGATGAGTTGGAATCGCTGGCGGGCCAGGTCGCGGTACAGCGTTTGGAAGTAAGGTCCAGCCTGCGCCATGGCCTGATCCATCAGATATTTCTTTTCATAATCCGCCACCAGCGGCACGCGCGGAGCCAGGTCAAAGGTCAGCAGTTGGCGCTGATCCAGGAACAGCACTTCGCCCCCGGCAGCATCGGTGCGCTGCACGGCTTGCTGCACGGTGGTCAGAGCGGCCTGTGTTTCCCTGGGGTCGGGCAAAATCAGCGGTACGCCGCTGGTCAGCCCGTAGCACACCGGCCCCGCCATGGCCAATGCCAGCAGGGCAGTGGCCACCCGCCCCAGGCCGCCGGCCGGCGGCTGGGCAATCACCGCTTTGCCAGCCCAGGCCGCGATAATCACCAGGGTGATCCACAGCATATCCAGGTTGTGCAGGTTGCCGCCCCCGCCGATTTTGACGCTGATCACCAGCCCCACCGCCAAAAATAGCCCGATCTCGCCCGCCACCGCCAGTGCCTGCAGCCCGTTGGGCTTCCAAATTTTCTTAAAATACAGGTAGCCCAGCAGCAGCACGAGCGGCGCCAGCGCCCATAGCGTGGCCAACATAATTCCCGGGCCAAAGGAGGCGTTGGGCAGCAGCCGTTCCCACAGCAGCGGCTGCCGCGTCAGGCTGGCGCTGGGGTCAATCATCACCCCGCCGGTGTCCTGAATCACATCCGACTGAATGCCTAACAACATCGGCAATAACTGCCCGCCGGCATACCCCACCAGCCCCAGCGCCACCGGCCGCAGCAACTGCTTCCAGCCCTCGCGAGAAAAGGCCGGCGAGGGTTCATCCAGCAGGGCCAGCAGTCCGGCCCACAGCCCTGGGGCATAGGCCCACGTCCAGCGGCTGACCTGGGCATAAAAGGCAGCCAGCACCACCAGTGGTATGGCCAGCCACCAGCGCCGCTGGCGCACGCCTACCACCATGATGGCTGCGCTGATCACCAGCGGGGCGTAAATTGGACCCTGGTTGATGAAGAGAAAGGCCCAGGCCACAAAGGCCAGCTTGAAGCTCCAGTGCATGCGCGGCAAACCGCGCCCGGTGACCGCCATGGCACCCAGCAGCAGCCCCGGCCAGACCCAGCCCAGCCCATCCCACAGGCGCACCGCCCAAATGGGAATATTGGGAATGAGGTAAGCCACCGCCCAGAAAAACTGGCGCCCGGGTGCAATAAAAGCGAAAATAGGCTCCCCACTGGGGTTGAGATAGCGCGCGCTGCCAAACATGGTCGACCAATCCCACATGCGGTTGCCTTCAGACCAGCTCAGCGAGAAAGGATAGGCCGTGATCCACGTCAGATGCGACCCGGCCGCATAGAGCGCTCCTCCCGCCAGAAACCCCAGTGCCACTGGCAAGGGGCTGCGCAGTGACAGTTCATCCTGCCATAAGGCGGTTCCCAACACCGCCGCGCTCAGCAGCAGCACCGTTTTCAGCCAGAATCCGGAAAATGCGACCCCCAGCGGGGTGAAGAGGAATATCCAGGTGGGCAGCAGCAGCACGATCAACGCCGCCGCGCGCCGCGCCCTCCGTGGCATGCGGGTCAGAGCGGCCCGACCGTTTTCCAGGTGTTGCGCAGAAAAGCGCAGCCGCCCCAGCACCAGCCCCAGCCCGCCCAACCACAACCCGGCCAGCAGGATGCATCCGCTCAGGAACACCCAATAGCGTATGGATTGCAGCGAAGGCCGGATGTCAGGACCCAAAAAACCGGCATAGAAATCATTGGCCGCTGCCGTGAGCATCACCCCTACCCCCAACCAGGCGCTGATCCTGAAAATTTGTACTCGATTCATGCATTCACTCCTGACACCGAAAGGGCCCTCCGGTCCTATTTCTATCGATCCGGACGGCGGGCGGCCTGTGTAAAAACTTGCTCATACGCCGCTACCACCGAATTTAAATCAAAGCGAGCCGAAGATACCCGGCTGGCCTGGCGCACCGCCAACAGGTGCGCCCGATCACTGAGCAGTTCGCGCAGTGCACTGATAAAACCGGGCAGGTCGTCTGGTTCCAATAGATAGCCGTTTTGACCCTTTTCGACCAGTTCAGGGCTGCCGCCCACCCGGCTGAGCACCAGCGCCAGCCCCATCGCCATGGCCTGCACCCCCACCACCGGCAGCCCTTCCGATAAAGAGGGTAATAACAGGATATCACTGCGCCGGTACCAGTCAATCACCTCTTCCGCCGGAATCCAACCGCTCAACGTAAAACGATCCCGCAGTCCCAGTTGGTCAATTTCTGCTTCCACCGCTGGCCGCAGCGGGCCATCGCCAATCATCGCGCATGTCCAGGGTAGGTCGGTCAGGCCGGCCATAATACGCACCACCTGCAGTGGGTTCTTCTGCGACACAAACCGCCCGGCAAACACTACCCGCGGCGGTGTGCCCACCTGAAGGGTTCCGGGGTTGAGCAGGTCGCGGTCCACCCCATTTAAAATCACATCGATCGGCACAGCGTAATGGCTCAGCGCCAGCTCGCGCGTGAAATGGCTCACCGCCACCACCCGCGCGGCATCCTTCCAGATGGGTGGGGTAAACGGTTCCACCCAGCGGAACCACCGTCCGGTTTTTTCTGGCACGCCGCCAGGCACATCGCCCAGGTGGGCGGTGAGTACGTAGGGCACGCCGGTGAGGCGCGACAGCCACCAGGCAGCCACCCCCGCCGGAACGGCGAAATGCACGTGGATCAGGTCTGGCTTCCAGGTGCGAATGGCGCGCAGCCCGGCGAAAAAGCTGGTGGTGATATAGCCTGCCATGGCGGTCAGCCCGGCTTTAAAGGGTTGGCTGCGCCCCGAAACCAGGCGCTCCACCTGCACGCCCCCTTCCACAGACGTACCGGGCAGGCTGTCCCAGTGCGCGGTGAGCACCCGGAAAGAGTGCCCACGCCGTGCCAGATGCTGGCACAGATCCTGGGCCACTTTGCCGCCGCCGCCTCCCACCGGAGGGTATTCGTGAGTCAGTACCAGAATTTTCATGATGCTTGTCTCATTTCGTTTGCCCGCTGTTATTTCTTGTTCGCGGTCAGCAGCCCGGGTACAAAGAATGCCCCCGGCAGGCTGGCCAGGGCCGGCAGCAGGCGCATCAACGCCGCCATGGCCAGCGCCGATGGCAGCGACACGCCGCCGTAATTGACAAAGAAGAAGGTCAGGGTCAGTTCTTGCACCCCCATACCGTTGATAGAGACCGGCAGCAGGGTGGGAAAGTAGCTCATGGCCCAGCAGCCTGCCACCAACCACAAGGGGATGCTTTCACCCATGCGTTGGAACAGCACCCACACCGCCAGGAATACCGCCAACATGTTGCCCCAGGTGAACAGGTAAGCCATCAGCAGGCCGCGCGGGCGGCTGAGCCACAATTGCAGCGCCAGCAGCAGCGAATGCCACACCTTCAAAAACCGCGTCCAGGCCCAATCTGCCGGGCGCCGCAGCAGCGGCGGCAGCGTCACACTCACAGCCGTTGCCGCCGGCAGCGGGAGCGGAGTGCGCAGCAACTGGTAAAGACCCAAAGGCAGCGCAGTGGCCATGCCGGCCATGCCCACCAGGCGATCGGCCACCAGCGAAGCGGCCACGATCGCGCCGTCAAAGCCCAGCCTGACTCCCCCGGCAAAGCGCACCAGGTCTCCACCCACCGTGGTCGGTAAGAAATTAGCTGCGAACAGCCCGGCGAAAGTCAGCTCAAGGCTCTGTCGCGTGCGAATGGGCACATCGGCTGAACGCAGCAGGGTATGCCAGCGCCCCACCGTGCTCAGGCGCGACATCAGTGTCAACCCAAAAGCCGCCAGCAGCCCGGCCCACCCCACCTTCTGCAGAGATTCCACTACCTCCGCCCAGTTTTGCAGCAGCCAGAACACCAGCAAACCAGCGGCGATCAGCGTGCCCAACAAGCGCGGCAGCAAATTTTTGCCAGGCGGCACGCTTCGTGCCCCCCTTGGGGGGGCTAAGCTTCGTGCCCCCCTTGGGGGGGCTAAGCTTCGTGCCCCCCTCCCGGATTCACTCATGTTTGGGTTCCACGTTCAGCGCTTTTCGGACGGTGTAGGTCGGTTTGCCCTGCGATTCGTGGTAGGTGCGCACCTGAAGTTCGGCTAACAGGCCCATCAGGATCGCCTGAAAGCCCAAAATCAGGATCACCGCCGCCGTGATCAGAATCGGTGAGTTGCCGATAGCTTCCACAAAGATCACCCGCCGCACGAACAGGTACAGCCACAGCACCATCGAGATGAAGAACATGGCGAACCCCACCCCGCCAAACAGATAAATTGGCTTGCTGGCGTAGCTGGTCAGGAATTTGACTGTGAACAGGTCAAGAATCACTTTGATGGTGCGTTCCAGGCCGTATTTGGCCTTGCCGAAGCGCCGCGCATGATGATTCACCGGCATTTCGACGATGCGCGCGCCCACCGAATTGGCGTATACCGGAATAAAGCGGTGCATCTCACCGTACAGTCGGAACCCGGTGATCACTTCGCGCCGGTAAACCTTTAAGGTGCAGCCATAGTCGTGCAGTTGCACCCCGGTGACCCACGAAATCAGCCCGTTGGCCAGGTTGGAAGGTAGGGTACGCGTTAAATACTGATCCTGGCGGCGCTTGCGCCATCCGCTGACCACGTCATACCCTTCCTCCAGCTTCTGCAGCATCATCGGAATATCGGCGGGATCATTTTGCAGGTCGGCATCCATCATAATCACAATTTCGCCCGTTGAATGATCGATCCCGGCAGCGATGGCGGCGGTTTGACCAAAGTTGCGGCGCAGTGCCACCACACGCACCCGCTGCGGGTCGGCTGCGGCCATTTTTTCCAACTCGGCCAGGCTGCCGTCGCGGCTGCCGTCGTCGACCAGCACCATTTCCCAGGATTGGCTGAGGTTTTTGAGCGCAGCCGTCACCGCGGGGTACAGCAGCGGGATGTTTTCTTCTTCATTATAGACCGGAATGACCAGCGAAAGATCCAATGCAGGCTCCTGCAAGGGGTAAGATGGATGAGATTATATCATGGTGCAAAATGGTGGATTATCCAGGAGTCAGTGAGCCCGGTTTGAATGTATGGTCAGCGGATAGCGAACTTCGGAACATTCTGATAAGATAATGTCATCATGCGCGCACATGCGCACAGAGCGAATTCCTTATCTTTCGATATAGGAGAAACAACCCATGCTTGAAACCAAAGCCCGAATACGCGCCGAAATCCCGACACAGTATAAATGGAATGCCGCAAGCGTTTTTGTGGATCTTACCGCCTGGGAAAAAGCAGCCGAAGCGCTGCCCGCGGATATCCACCGGTTGGAGGGCTGGCGTGGCCGCCTGCGTGAAAGCGCCAGTGGTCTGCTGGCTGCGTTGCGCCTGTCCTTCGACATTTATAGTATGCTGAATAAAATCCAGGTGTATGCCTACATGGGCCATGCGGTCGACACCGCCGACAACACTGCCACGCAGATGTCTGGCCGGGCGGTCGGCCTGATGGGTCAGGCCAGTGCCGCGGCATCTTTCATCGAACCAGAACTGATCCAGATGGGCCTGCCCACGCTGCGGGCCTGGCAGCAGACCGAGCCCGGGCTGCAGACCTACGCCCACTACTTCGAAGAACTCTTCCGCAAGCAGGCACATGTGCGATCAGCGGAGGTCGAAGAAGTGTTGGCGATGCTTCCGCCTGCTTTTTACAGCACAAGTGAGACCGTCTCGATGCTGACCGATGCTGATTTCCGCTTCCCCGGCGCGGTGGGCGGGGATGGCACGTCCTTCGAAGTGACCCAGGGAACCTACCAGAAGCTGCTTTCCAACCCTGACCGCGAAGTGCGCCGTACCGCCTGGCAGGGCTACATGGATACCTACCTGGCCTTCAAGAACACCCTGGCCAACAACCTCAACACTTCCGTGCAGCAAAATGTCTTCAACATGCGCGTACGCCGCTTTGACTCCACCCTGGAAGCCTCGCTCTTCCAGAACAATATCCCGGTCGAGGTCTTCCACAACCTGATCGAGACGTACAAGCGTCACCTGCCCGTCTGGCACCGCTACTTCCGCGCCCGCCGTAAGGCGCTGGGCGTGGACAAGCTCTACACCTACGACATCTGGGCCCCGCTGACCGCCAACCACCCGCACGTCCCCTACGCGCAGGCCATCGACTGGGTTAGTGCCGGATTGGCCCCGCTGGGCGAGGAGTATGTCAGCACCCTGCGCCGCGGCGTGCTCGAAGAGGGTTGGGTGGATGTTTACCCCAGCCCTGGCAAGTCTTCCGCCCAATTTTCGGGCGGTGCGCCGGGCACCCACCCCTTTATCGTAGTGAATTACGATGATACGATCTTCAGCATGAGTACCATTGCGCACGAACTGGGCCACTCGATGCACTCATACAACACCTGGCAAACCCAACCCATCGTTTACAGCGACTATTCGCTGTTTGTCGCAGAAGTAGCCTCCAACTTCCACCAGGCCATGGTGCGCGCGCATCTCTTCCAGACCCGCCCCGATCGCGACTTCCAGATCAGCCTGATCGAAGAGGCGATGGACAATTTCCACCGCTACTTCTTTATCATGCCCACCCTGGCGCGCTTTGAACTGGAGATGCATCAACACGCTGAGCGCGGCGAAGGCCTCTCCGCTGAGATGATGATCGCGCGTATGGCCGAACTGTACGCCGAGGGCTACGGTGGCGAAGTGGACCTCGACCCCGCGCGGGACGGCATCACCTGGGCCACCTTTGGGCACCTGTACGCCGATTACTATGTTTACCAGTATGCCACCGGCATCTCCGGGGCGAACGCTCTTTCCCGGCGCATCCTTTCTGGTGAGCCCGGCGCGGCCGAGCGCTACCTCGGATTTTTTAAAGCAGGCAGTTCTGCCAACCCGCTGGAGGTGCTCCAGGCGGCGGGGGTCGATCTGACCACGCCCGCCCCGGTGGAAGAAACCTTCCAGATCCTCGAGGGGCTGGTCAGCCGCCTCGAAGGCCTGGTTGGAATTTATTCCCACATCTGATCACCTCACCCCGCGGCCCCATTCCCGTGGGAAAAGGGAGAAAATCAGAGATTCGCTGCCAAAAAAAATTGATTCACGGCTTCATTGGGTGTACAATAGTTCTATATCGGGTCGTGACAATTTAACAAAAGGAGAAAATCAGACATGTGGCACACGATCATTATTGCAGGAAATGTGGGGCGTGACCCCGAGATGCGTTATACCCCCGGCGGCCAGGCCGTCACCAGCTTCAGCGTCGCAACCAACGACGACTATACAGATAAAGCCGGGACCCGTGTCAAGCGTACCATCTGGTTCCGCGTTTCGACCTGGGGCAAACTGGCCGAAACCTGCTCGCAGTATCTGAAAAAGGGCAGCAAAGTGCTGGTGGAAGGCCGCATGCAGGCTGATTCTAACGGCGGTCCGACCATCTTCACCCGCAAAGATGGCACCTCTGGCTCTTCGTTTGAGATCACCGCACAGACGGTGCGCTTCCTCTCCAGTCGCACCGAAGGTGCGGGCGGCGCGGACGAGGCCGGCAGCATCGGGGGTGGCAGCGACGAAGAAATACCCTTCTAGCCCGCGGCCATGAGCGAGCAAAATGCGCAGAACCTGGTGCTGAGCCTTCCACCGGGTCTTAAGCCCTTGTACGTGAACGTAGCTCGAATCGGTCATACCCCCATGGAGCTGATTTTGGACTTTGCCTGCCTGCTGCCCGGGCAGGATCAAAACGAGATCCTATCCCGCCTGATCCTGTCTCCAGTGGGCGCGAAGCTCTTCCTGCGCGCGCTGGCCGAAAACCTGGCGCGGTATGAGGCCGCTTTCGGTGAAGTCCATCTGCCTGGCGACCCTTCGCTGGCCAATGACCTCTTCGGTGGGGTGCGCTAAATCATCATCACAGCAGAAAGGTTCGGGGCGCCAACCAGGCACTTCCCGAACCTTTCTCGCTACTGATAAAGTTGCGTGCATAGTGTGGACCACCCACTATAAATCTATTTCTTCTCAGTGTCTCACTGACTGCCGCTTCGCAGCGTTTCGATGTCACCTGCCCCTGCGGGCGCCCGCAGCGGGTGACGAGGGCCACCCGAAGGGGTGCTGTGGTTAGTTTCTATAGGAAATCCGATGGATAATCTTTCGCTTTTGGCCGACCGTGTTCACCAGGCTTTTGAGGCGCGCACCCATGCCCGCGATGAAGCGCTTTCGCAGGCGCGCATTCTCACCCGGCACTGCGCCCATGCCATTCGAGCCATTCACCGCGGCGAGCAGGATGTGGCTTCCGACCACCTTAGCTCCGCCCGCGAAATGGTCGCCGCGCTCAAGCGTGACCTGGCGGTTTACCCGGACTTGTTTTATGCCGGTTATACCCAGGATGCCATCAAGGAATTTGCTGAGGCTTCCATCACCACCGCCCTGATCCTCAACCAGCCCCTGCCCATGCCCGAGGACCTGGGGGTGGAGTACAACACCTACCTCAACGGCCTGGCCGAGACCACCGGCGAACTGCGCCGGCGCTGCCTCGATATTCTGCGGCACGGCTATTCGGATGAAGCCGAGCGCCTGTTGGCCCACATGGATGATATTTACGGCCTGCTGGTCACGCTCGATTTCCCCGACGCCATCACCTCCAACCTGCGCCGCCACACCGACCTCACCCGCGGTATTGTCGAACGCACGCGCGGCGATATGACTCTGGCGCTGCGCGAGCAGCGCCTGCAGCAGGCCATTGCCGAAGCTCTGGCCCGCCTGCCGGAGAGCGGCACCCCGCCGGTGGGCTGATATGCGCACCATCCGCGCTTCCGAGATCGGCACCTACCTTTACTGCCGGCGCGCCTGGTGGTTTCAGGATCAGGGTTTCGAGTCGCAGAACCGCATGGAACTGGCCGGCGGCAGCGCGTACCACGCGCAGCACGGCCGCCACGTGTTTGTGGCGGGTCTGCTGCGTCTGGCAGGGTACATCTTGCTGCTGGCAGCCCTGATCGCGCTGGCGGTGGCGGTGACTCAAATGATCCTTCAATGATCTACCTGGCCATCGTTCTGGTGGTCATCGCCGTCCTGTTTCTGTGGGTAGCGGGCCGGCAGCAGCAGGATGCCGGCCTCCCGCCTGGGAGGGTGATCTATGCTGATATGCGCGGCTGGCAACCCACCGAAAAACCGCTCTTCGACGCCCTGCATGCCCTGGCCGGCAAACCCGATTATCTGGTGGAGCAAAACGGCAAGATCATCCCGGTGGAGGTCAAGAGCGGTTGGGCGCCAGACCAGCCACACGAGAGTCACATCTTTCAACTGGCAGCCTACTGTCGTCTGGTAGAATACACCACTGGCAAGCGTCCGCCCTACGGCATTTTGCGCTACCGCAACCGCTTTTTCGCGATCGATTACACCCCGGCGCTCGAGCAGCAGTTGATCGAATTGCTGACCGAAATGCGCCAGCAGGCTCGCCAGGGCCCATTGGACCGTTCCCATGAAGAACCGGCGCGCTGTGCCCGCTGTGGCTTTCGCAGTGTATGCGATCAGAAGCTGTAGCGTCCGGCGTTTCAATCCTTGTTCTGAATACAGGTAGACCTATGCATCAACCCTTCTCATTTTATGCGATTCAACTGAATCCCAAAGATAATGTGGCTATTGCCCGCCAGCTTATCCCGGCGGGAACCTGCCTGGATTTGGAGCCCGGCGGGCGTGGGTTAACCGTGGTGGCAGAGGTGCCGGTTGGGCACAAACTGGCCCTGGAAGCGATCCCCGCCGGGGCAGAGGTGCGCCGCTACGGCTACCCCATCGGGCGCGCCAGCCAGGCCATTGCGCCGGGTGAATGGGTGCACAGCCATAACCTGACGGTGGGCACGATTGAGCGCGCCTACAACTTCAGGGTGGTACCCCAACCGGTCTGGAACCCGGCCCGCCGGCGCACCTTTATGGGCTATCCGCGCCCTGATGGGCGCGCGGGTACGCGCAATCTCGTGGCAGTCATTTCCTCGGTCAACTGCTCGGCCTTTGTCTCCAGCCGCATCGCTGCGTATTTTATCCCTGAGCGCCTGGCGGCTTATCCCAATGTAGATGGCGTGGTGGCGCTCATCCATCATACCGGCTGTTCCATTCCGCTGGAAGGGCGCGCCTACGAGTACCTGCAGCGTACGCTCTACAATGTGGCGCGCAACCCAAATATCGCGGCCTTCGTGGTGATTGGCCTGGGCTGCGAAGTGAACCAGGTCGAGCCCTGCTTCCAGGTTTCCGCTGAGCGCATGGCGGGCATCAACCCGGCCGGCGCGAACGATGCTTACCTGATCATTCAAGAACTGGGCGGGGCCGAAAATACCATCCGGGCCGGCATCGCCGCGGTGCAGGTGCTGCTGCAGCAGGCCAACTGCGTGGCGCGCGTGGAACTGCCGGCTACGCTGCTGACCCTGGGCGTGGAATGCGGTGGCAGCGATTCGTGGTCTGGCATCACCGCCAACCCCCTGGTGGGCATGGTAGCCGACCGCGTGGTGCAGCAGGGCGGAGCGGCGATTCTTTCGGAGACTTCCGAGATATTTGGCGCCGAGGCCCTTTTAATGGAGCGGGTCACCTCCGCCCAGGTGGGCGAAAAGCTGATCGCCTGCTTTCAGAACTGGAACGACCAGGCCGCGCGCTATGGCTTTAGCATCGATAACAACCCCAGCCCTGGCAACAAGGCCGGCGGGCTGACCACCATCTTTGAAAAATCGCTGGGCGCGGTCTCCAAAGGCGGCAGCACCCCCGTCACCGGCGTCTATTTTTATGGCGAGCAGGTGGACCGCCCCGGCCTGGCCTTTATGGATACCCCCGGCAACGACCCGGCTTCGGTCACCGGCCTACTGGCGGGTGGGGCCAACCTGGTGCTCTTTACCACCGGGCGTGGCTCGGTCTTTGGCGGCAGCCTGGTGCCCACCCTCAAAATTGCCAGCAACAGCCCCATGTATGCCAGGATGCAGGCCGATATGGATTTCAACGCCGGTGCCGTTTTAGACGGAACCCCTTTCGATCAGGCCGCCGAAGAGCTGTTTGACCTGGTGCTGGCCACCGCCTCTGGGCAGCCCAGCCGCGCCGAACGCCTGGGCCCGCACGAACAGGAATTTGTGCCCTGGACCCCGGGCGGACTTTTGTAAGCAGAATTAAAAAATCAGCGGACCACTAAAAGGTCCGCTGATTTTTCTATGCCGAAAACAGTACCTGCTGCTGCAAAAACCGTTCGGTCTGCTGCAAATAGTCGACCATCGTTTCGGTCTTGCGCCAGCCGTGGCCTTCGCCTTCGTACAGCCGGTAAATGTGCGCCACCCCGTTCTGGCGCAGCGCTTTCACGATTTCTTCGGCCTGGTCGGGCGGCACCACCTTGTCGTCTTTGCCCTGAAACACCGCCAGCGGGTCGCGCAGGTTGGCGATGTGGTAGATGGGCGACCAGGCATGATAGCGCGCCGCCGCGGCGGGCAGCGGGCCAACCATCGAATCCAGGTAGCGTTCTTCAAATTTATGCGTATCGGCGGCCAGGTTGAACAGGTTGGAAACGCCAAACAGGCACACCCCGGCCTTAAAAACGCCGGGAAAGTGCACCAGCGCATTAAGCACGGTGAACCCGCCCGCACTGCCGCCCTTGATCACAATCCGGCGCGCATCGGCCAGGTTCTGTTGCGCCAGAGCCCTGGCGCAGCCCACGGCATCCTCCGTGTCGCTCTCGCCCCAGTGCTCGCGCAGCAGGTTACGGTAACCGCGTCCGTAGCCGCTGGATCCGCGGTAATTCAGCTCTACATAGGCGTAACCGCGCGTGGTGAAATATGCCGCTTCGCCGCTAAAACTATCCACTGCGTCTGAGGTGGGCCCGCCGTGCACGTTGATGATCGCCGGCGGCAGCCCTTCGCCGCAAAAGGCCGGGTGGGTGGGCGGGTAATACAGCGCGTGCACCGGGGTGCCGCTGGGGGCGGCCCATTGCATGGGCAGCGGGGAGGCCAGGTAAGCGGAGGTAATCGTCTCGCTGCCGCTGCGGGCTTCAATCACCAGTTGATTTTCGCGCCAGCGCACCACCCGGCTGGGCACGCTGGCCGCCGAACCGACAAAAACCACTTCCTCCAAGATGGGCGAAACCGACAGGTCGCTCAACCAGGTGTAGGGGCCGGTGTCGATGCGGGTTGAGGTGCGCGTTTCAAGGTCGACGCACCACAGCGTGGCCTGTCCATCGGCATAGCGCAGCGTATACAGGCGGTCGCTGGCGGGGCCCCAGCCGTAGTAGCGCTGCCCCTGCGCCCAGGCCGGTTTGCTGAGCTGAAAACCCTCGCCATGCACCAGGGCAAATTGTTCACCGCTGGCCAGGTTGTAGAGGATCAGGTCATCCCATTCTTCGTTTTCGGCAATGTAACTCAACCAGCGCCCGTCTGGGGAGAACTGCGGCTGCTGCACGCTGCATCCGCTATCACACGAAATCATTTCGATCTCGTGAAAGCGCGGCAGTGTCCCGCTCAGGCGGCCCAGCTTGAGCCGGGTGCTGTCCCACGGCATGTTGGGGTGGTCCCACTCAATCCAGGCCAGCATCCCGCCGGCGGGATGCCAGACCGGCTGCATGTAAAAATCGGCCCCGCCTGCCAGTTTCAGCGGCCATTCGTTGCCGGCGCTGTCCACCAGGGCGATCAGGTCGGTCTTGTTATCAGACCAGATATAGGCCACCCATTTCCCATCCGGCGATAGCACCGGGCTGGCCGCGGAGCCATGCGGCGGGGTGACCGGCTGCGGCCGGTCCAGCTCCAGGGCGCGGCGGAACAAGCGCCCGCTGCCGCGCTCCGCAAAAATCACCTGACCCTGGCTCACACTGAAGTCGCCGCCGCCGTAGCCCACCTGGGCGCGCACCGACTGCTCATCCGTCAGGTCCACCGCGGCCTGCCCTTCAGGCCGGGCGACCAGCACCCCGCGGTCCGAGCGGCCCTCCAACCACACCAGGGTGCGGCCGTCGCTGTCATATTGTGGGTTATTCAGACGGGTGCGCTGCCCCAGCAGCAGCGGTGAGACCGGGCTGGGCCATAAACCATAAGGGCGAACCGTTTTATCGGACATGCGGGATTGCTCCTTGTGATTCCGAGGATCGGACGATCTCAGCTCAAATGCGGCCCGAGTTTTTCAATGATGCGCTCGCGCGATTGGTACCCGCTGAAGCGGGCCACGGCTTTGCCACCAGCGAATAAAATCACGGTGGGCACGCCCATGATCTGAAAGCGCATGGTCAGGTTGGCGCTTTCATCGACATCCACTTTCATGACGCGTGTTTTGCCGCTCCATTCTTGCCCCAATTTGGCCAGCACCGGTTCCAACTGCTTGCAGGGCTGGCACCACACCGCGCCAAACTCGACCACCACGGGTTGGGTCGATTCTAAAACTTCGTACTCAAAATTGGCTTCATTTACATGAAAAAATGCTTCCATAGTGAGGTTCCTCGTGTGGAAATTAGCATCAAATTGAGGTTTTGGCGACCCGCTACCCGCCAAAACCTCAAAAATGAGTTGTAGCAAAAATCTCACTTCGCTTTTTTATCGTCTTTCTTATCGTCTTTCTTATCGTCTTTTTTATCGTCTTTCTTATCGTCTTTCTT
>Ga0105047_10002970_pt1 | contig 30042 bp, 26 predicted proteins | sample MAT04_FD_78384 | JGI IMG/M metagenome (GOLD analysis project Ga0105047, IMG submission 78384) | Freshwater microbial communities from Lake Fryxell liftoff mats and glacier meltwater in Antarctica - MAT-04 (megahit assembly) | ecosystem: Environmental > Aquatic > Freshwater > Ice > Liftoff... | reverse complement strand
GACGCTCCAATTCCAATGCGTTTCCGCGTGCAAGCCGGTGAATAGCGCCGCATTGCCTTCAAACAGTTCTTTCAGCGTATCGAGAAACAGGCTTTTGCCGAAACGGCGTGGGCGGGAAAGAAAAAAGTGCGTTCCTTGATCGACCAAGCGCACCGCAAACGGCGTTTTATCGACGTAGTAGTGACACCCTTCGCGAATCTTGGCGAAAGTCTGAATGCCGATGGGGAGTTTCTTGCGGATCATGGCGGCGATGGGACGGATTGCAGGCTTCAAGCTTAACGCATCCATGCCGCGCATCTATGGCCGGCCCGTCCGATCATGACTCAAACACTCGGCGTGGGAGCCTGCGCGCACAAAGCTCAGCATCTCGTTGTTGCCTTGGTTATGTAACTGATAAATCAGCAGAAAATCGCCGCCGATGTGACATTCCCGATAGTCAGCCCACTCGCCTTTAAACGCATGATCGAGAATACGGGCGAGTGGCCGGTTTTTGCATGCCCCCAGCGTGTGCGGTAGCAAAGCTGTAGGAGGCACCGCTTGCGGGCCGATCCCACCACGTTCGCGCCGCAAGCGGACGCTCCTACGACGCGGTCAACTGCGGGATTCAGGTTGATTCATTCAACAGCGCAGCCCGCAGAACTTGCGCCCCCCCCGCTGCGGAGAGCCTTCTGTGGCTGCAAGTAAGCATCCCTGGCCGAACGCATTTAACGTGGATGAGTGCGGGCTGTCGGATAACTTTACAACTCCGGTACAACACCGCTGAAACACGGTAGGGATCAGGAATTCTGAATTAAGGGGCACGCTTGACTGGAGGCGGAGAGCCCAACATTTCAAGTCGCTCAGCAAGCCAGACTTTGATGATGGACTATCGAGTGACGCCAAGCTTCCCGGCTTCACGATCCAGCGAATCAATCATCCATGTGGGGAAATCAACATTAACGCGTTTTTGTTTCTGCAATACCCTTTGGGCCTTGGAGAAATCCAGCGAAACGGTGATGTCTATGCCTTCATCAAACTGTTGTTCAAATTTTTTAGCTTTCTGCTAGATGCGGCCTTTATGGACGGCATCTTTGAGTAGTTGGTTTACTCGCGTTTGCCAGCCCTTACCCAAGCCACGAAGGTGCTCCAGTATGTCGGCATCCACACGCATGTTTAGAGTGGGTCGTTTCACTGCCAAGGGAGGGCGGCCCTTTCTTGCAGTAGCCTCGTTCCAGAACGCATCCACGGCGGTGGCATCGTTTGGGTCATAGGGTTCAGTTTGCGGGTCGAAAGCCACTGGCGCATCGGCTGCAGCTTCGCGCTTCACCCGTTCCCAATCAGTCTTGCTGTGCGGCTTCATAACGTTTCCTTTCCTGACTGGATGCACGGCGTAGTGAGATAGCCCGGATAACCGGCCCACGTTGAATCTAGACAAGCGCTAGCACTACGCCGACCACTTCAACCAAGGCAACATCAACCCGCCTGACTTCACCTGAGCGTCTTGATTCCACGGTGATCTTGTTGGGAGCTTCGTAGACCAGCCAAGCATCCGCCAAGCTTAAGCCGTGCTTGGTGATGTTGGCGGTGTCCATGTCAGGGTTGAATTCAAACGGCATGAATTATTGTATTGGCAACAAATCATTAATGCCAGAAACAAAACAGCAGAAAACCGGGAAACCGTGGTCTGTCCCTGGTTTCCGATGCGCGCAAGCGCAAGCCGCAAAACATCGCCAAGACCATGTGTTGCGGTTTGTTCATCGGGTTTGTATATCGGGTTTGTATATCGCGGCTAAAGGCCGCCCCTACGCAGTTGGGTTTCATCATCCGGGGCAGCATCTCGCCATGAAAGTTAACGTGAAAAAACCTTTGGCAGGAGGCACCGCTTGCGGGCTGAATCAGCATATCCACGCAGCTTATCGGCCGTCATCCCGGCATGGGTCAGCCGGGATCCAGTTCGTACGCAAAAGCCGAACTGTTCATGATTGGTTTAGAGTGCGATTATTGTGGGCATGGTGCTTACAGATCCGGCCGCTTGTCCGGCCATGTCGTCTTTAGCAATAATCAGCCGCCATAGCCGATTTTCCCTGGCAGACGCTTAGATCAGGTAGTTGCCTGACAAGCCAACCACTTAACCCTTGCGGAGCCGGACATCGTTCTCAATGCCCTCGCAGTGGATTTTCGCCTCGCGTTGCGCAATATTCTGCGCCAACGACGGCGGAGTCTGATCGCCGTCGCCGCGATTGGCTTCGGCATCATCTCCATGATGCTGGCGGCGGGGTATGTCGAGTGGATATTCTGGGCGAATCGCGAGGGGGTGACGGTCAATCAGCTTGGCCACAAAATAGGCGAGAGGAAATCGCTTTCCACAAAAGTTTCGCTGTAACAAAGGAGTAGAAACCATGATTCGTTATGAAACCGACGTCATCGAATGGGCAAACGAACAAGCGCAACTTATCCGTGCCGGTAAATTTGAATTGTTAGATTTGGTAAATATTGCAGAGGAAATTGAAGACGTGGGTAAAAGTGAGAAACGCGAGCTATCCAGTCGTATGGCGGTACTTTTAACCCATCTCTTAAAGTGGCAATTTCAAGCAGGACGGCGAGGTTCTAGCTGGGAAAGAATGATCAAAGAACAACGCAAAGGTATCGCTCTACGCCTTAAGGCGACGCCAAGCTTAAATGCATCCCTTGAATATGAGGATTGGTTTGCAGAAATGTGGTCAGATGCGGTTGTAAAAGCAGTAGATGAAACAGGATTAGATGTATTTCCTGAAGTCTGTCCCTGGTCAAAAGAGCAGATTTTATCTGCCGAATTTTTACCTAACTAAAAAATCATCACTACGAAATCTCAGAGAACACCCATGGCCCGAAGACATCGCCGTAAACCCTGGCAACGCATACAACCTCACCTGCCCAAGATACTCATCGGCCTGATTGGTGCAGCCGCACTCGCTGGCGGGGCTTATTTCATTTCCAAAAAATCCCCCGATGACCATCTCAAGGCAGGGATGGCGCTAAGCCAGCGGGGTGACAGCAAAGGCGCGGCGATCGAGCTGAAAAATTTGCTGCAAGTCACGCCTGACAATGGCGAAGCACGCCTGTTGCTCGGCCGTATCCATTTCGCCAATGGCGAATACTTGGCGGCAGAAAAGGAACTGAAAAAAGCGCGTGACCTGGGCATCAAAGACCCTGACCTGGATCCGCTATTTGCCCGCACCTTGCTGCAGATTAATCAGCCGCAGCGCGTCCTCAATGAAGTCAAGGAAAACGAAGGTGGGCCACCTGAAGCCAATGCTGCCGTTCTGGCCTTGCGCGCCCGCGCCCACCTCCTGTTGAAAGACCCGGCGAGTACGGAAAAAGACCTGGCGGAGGCCGATGCGCGTTCTACAGGACACCCTGAAACGCTGGCAACCCGCGCCATGCTGGCGCTGACTCAGAAAAATCCAGAACAAGCGCTGGCTTTCACCGAACAAGCCTTGGCCAAGGCAGAGAAGCAAACCGACAAGCGGGCAGACCTTCGTGTTATGCAGGGCGACCTCCTGCGCATGCTGAAACGCAATCCAGAAGCGCTAACCGCTTACGCCAAGGCATTTGCCATCGAACCCACCAATATCCCGGCCCGCCTGGCCAGCGCCCAACTCCACCTGGAGGCCGCCGCACTGGACAAAGCCGAAGCCGATCTCAAGGCGTTGCATAAGCACGCCCCCAATAACGTGATGGGCCGCTACCTGGAAGCCTTCATCGAGTTTCGCCGCGCCCGCTATCCTGAAGCGGACACCAAGCTTGAAGATGTGTTGCGATCCGCGCCTGATTTCTTGCCCGCCCATCTGCTGAGCGGTGCCGTCAAACTCGCCCTGGGCAATCGTGAGGCGGCGAAATCGCATCTTGAAAAGATTCTGAGTGCCGCGCCTCAACATCCGTTGGCGCGCAAACTCATGGCTGCCACCCTGGCCGACATGGGGGACGTCACACAAGCCAAGAAAATTCTGGATTCATTCGAGAATACCGGCAGCGACCCCATCCTCAACTCCTTGCAAGGCGAAGTCGCTTTGCGTCAGGGCGATTACGCGCAAGCCCGCAAGCATCTGGAGAAAATGGGCGAGAACGCGCCGCAAAATCCGAAATTCTTCACTGAGCTTGCCGCCAGCCGCATGGGCACAGGCGACGAAGCCGGCGCGATTCAAGCACTGACCAAGGCGGCAGAACTCGATACCGCCACGGCCAAACCTGACGTTCTGCTTGTGCTGTCACACCTGAAGGAGAAGCGCTTCGACGAAGCCATGAAGGTAGTCGACAAGTTGGACAAGGAACGCCCGAACGATCCACTCATCCAGAACTTGCGCGGCACCATCCACATATCCCGGGAAGACAAGACCCAGGCACGCGCCAGTTTCACCAAGGCTTTGCAAATCAAGCCCGGTTATTTTCCTGCCGCTTCGAATCTGGCGCTGCTGGACATGATGGACAAAGATGTAAAAGCCGCGCGCGCACGCTTCGAACAACTGCTCAAAAAGGCCCCCACTGAGAGCCGGGCCTGGTTGGCACTGGCCGCGCTGGATGCGCGCGAGAAAAATGAAGTGGGCTACCTCAAAAATCTTGAGCAAGCCAAAAAAGCCAGCAGCAAGAACGCCCAGGCGCACCATTTGCTGACCCGTTACTGGCTCGACAAGAAAGACGGTGGCAAAGCCTTGGCGGCGGCACGCGAAGGACTTGATGCCACCGGGCGGATCGAATTCCAGGAATTCATCGGCCTGGCGCAACTGCTGCAAAAAGATACCACCAACGCCCAAGCCGCCTTCACGCGCTGGGCGGAAGCCAGCCCCAACAATCCGATGGCGCATTTCAGACTGGCGCAGGTTAAAACGCTGGCCAAGGACAATAACGGCGCGCTGCAAGCGCTGGATAAAGCACTGGCCTTGAAAGCGGACTTTACCGAAGCCAAGCTGAGCAAAGCCTTGTTGCTCGGTCAGATGGGGCGTTCTGTGGAGGGCATCAAGATTGCGAAAGGATTGCAGACCAGCGCCCTCAAATTTGCTGTCGGCTATCTGGCCGAGGCGGAAATCCTGTTCAACGACAAGAAATATCTTGAGGCCGGCAAACTCTTCGCCAAGGCGTCACAGATTGCCGGCCAAGGCCAGCCGCTGATGCGCGCTTATCAGGCTTATGCCTTGGCCGGACAAGCTGTCGAGGGTGAAAAGCTGTTCGAACAATGGCTCAAGGCTCACCCGGTTGATGTCGCCATGCGCCATCAGTTGGCGCAACTGCAACTTAATGCCGGACGGCTGAAGGAATCGGCCGAGCATTACCAGCTTCTGGTGAAAGCCAACCCAAAAGATTTCGTGGCTTACAACAACTTGGCTTGGCTGCTGGGCGAACTGAAATCGCCAGATGCCGTCGCCATTGCCGAGCAAGCCTTTAAACTCAATCCCGATAATCCCGGCGTTCAAGATACGCTGGGCTGGAATCTGGTCAATTCGGGACAATCGCAACGCGGCCTGGAGATGTTGAGGAAAGCCTTGGCCAAGTCGCCAGAGGCGCTCGAAATTCACTGGCATCTGGCTGCAGGACTGGTCAAGGCGGGCGACCGAAGCCGCGCGCGAGAAGAACTGGAAAAGCTGCTGGAAAAAGGCAAGAAATTTCCGCAAGAGGTCGAGGCGCGCAAGTTGCTGGATAGCCTCAGATGAACGTCAGACCGGGCAGCCTTTTTTATGGCTGGATCGAGCCTGTTAAAAAATTTCACTAGCCAATAGAAATTCAAATCAAGGGGTCTTTATGCACACTATGCGCGGCACTGTCCTAACCAGCCTGCTTGTCTTCATGCTTGCTTCGCCGCTGGCCGGCTGCGGGTCTAACCTGACTCCCGAAGAAAGCATTGCCAAAGCAAAAGAATTGATCGCCAAGGGCGAACTTCAGCCCGCCAAGATCGAGCTTTTCAACGCGGTGCAGAAAAACCCCGCCTCGATGGAAGGGCGCTGGCTGCTGGCCAAGGTCGCCATCGAACTTGGCGATGGCGCCAGTGCGGAAAAAGAAGTCAGAAAAGCGATCGAATTCGGGCAGACCAGGCAGGCGGCACAACCGTTGCTGGTCAAGGCGATACTGCTGCAGGGCGATGTGGAACGGGTGCTGAAGGAAACCGCATCCGTGCCCGAGGACATGGCCAACGCGAACAAGGCGACAGTCCTTGCTCTGCGTGGTCAGGCGCTCATCTTGCAAGGCAAGTCGGATCTGGCCAAACCCATGCTGGAGAACGCCCTGCGTATCGAGCCCAATTCGGTGGAGGCACTGATCGGGATGACCGCCCTCCATGCCTTCAAACGGGAATATGACGAGGCCCGCCGCTGGGCCGATCTGGCAATCAAAGCCGAACCCACCTCCCCCGATGCATGGAGCGCACAGGGCGACCTGGCGTTGGCACAGGGCAATCAGACCAAAGCGGAAGAGGCCTTCGGTAATGCTGTCAAGTACCGTCGATTCGCAAGTCTCGACAATGCCAAGCGCGCGCTGATCCGGGTCCAGCTCAAGAAATTCCAAGAGGCGGAAAAGGATATTGACGCCCTGAATAAGGCAGGGCTGGGGAAGCATCCCTACGTAAGCTATGTCGCGGGGCAGATGTTCTTTGCGCAGAAGCAATATCCCCAGGCCGTCGAGTCGTTTGAAGCCTGTCAAGCAATAGAACCCAATAACCGGCTCAACAACCTCTACCTTACGGTCAGCTACCATATTCTGGGGCAGCAGGAAAAAGCACTCGCGCTGGCCAAGCGCCTTAGCGCTGAAGCGCCGCGATCCTCGACCGTCAAGCAATTGCTGGGTGACATCCAGATTAGCCGCAAAGAATACGATGCGGCCCAGGCAACCCTGCAAAGTGCGCTGGCCAACGCCCCGCAAGATGCCAATCTGCTCGAAATGCTGACCAATGTCGCTCTGATGAAAGGCGATTCGGCCAAGGGATTGGAATATGCCAGCCGATTGGCAACACTCACCCCTACGTCGAGTGCGGCCCAGGCACTACTCATGCGCGCCAGACTGATCGCAGGCCAGTCGCTCGGCGAAAAACATGACGCCCCGGCAAGCGGCGATGCCTTCAATACGGAACTGCTGCTCACGCTGGAAACACTGCGTAACAAGCAACCCGCAGCGGCCCTGGAACGCGCCAAAAAACTGCATGCTTTGCATCCAGACAAGGCAGATCCCCTCAATCTGATGGCAGCCGCTTACCTGATGCAGGGACAGCCTGACAAAGCAAAAACCGAGCTCGAAAGATCCCTCAAGATCAATCCTAACGAAGCCTCCGCCACGCTTAATCTGGCCAGGATAGAAATCTCCAAACGCAACATGAAACGGGCCCGCGATCTGCTTGCGCCCCTGGTCAAGGCACAACCCGGTAACGAGGAGGCTGCCCTGCTGCTGGTAGCCGTCGAGGATCGCCTCGGTAACGCCGCGGCCGGCATCCCTCTTCTTGAGCAGGTCGTGCAGCGCAACCCGAATGCCTTGGCTGCGCGGAAAACATTGGCTATCGAGTATCTGCGCACGGGCAAAACCCAGAATGTCCTCACCCTCACGCAAGGGTTGTCCGATGCCCAGTTCATGCTTCAGCCGACGCTACTTGAACTGCGCGGCAAAGCGCTGATGCAAGCGAACGATGCCAACTCCGCCCGGAAAATCTTCGAACAATGGACAAAGCTGGCGCCCGAATCAGCCGCCGCGCATTTTTATTACAGCGACAGTCTGGCCAGAAATGGGGATCTTGCCGCCGCGCGAGCGGGTCTCGAACGCGCGATCAAGCTTAATCCACGCTATCTGCCGGCACGGGTCGGCGAGGTCAAGATGCTGGTGCAAGGCAAGCAACTGGACAAAGCGCAAAAGGCGTTGCTCAAGCTCAGGCAAGACTTTGGCGAGCGGGTCGAGGTTCTCGGTATTGATGGGTGGTTCGCGCTGGGCACGGACAATTTCGGCGGCGCAGAGAAAAGCCTAGCCGCCGCGCTCAAGAAGAAGCCTGATAGCGAGACAGCCATCCTCCTGATTCGCGCGCTATGGGGACAAAAAAAGCACGACCAAGCCTTGCAGATAATGCAGGGTTGGCTAAAAACGCATCCTGACGACCTTGCCATGCACATGCATATGGCAGGCGCCTATCTCAGCCTGAACCGCAACGAGGATGCCCGCGCGGCCTATGCGAAGATTGTCGAGCGCTATCCCAACCATGTGCCGTCGCTCAACAACCTGGCCTGGCTGGGTCAGGACAAGGACCTCAACCAGTCCATCAAGCACGCCCTACACGCTCAATCAATTGCACCCAAGGATCCCTTCGTCAAGGACACGCTAGGCATGTTGATGCTGAAGCGGGGAGATGCCGCTGGCGCCCTGGCCCTGCTGCGCGAAGCGACCGATCTGGCGCCGGCTGACCCTCAGATACAACTGCACTATGCTCAGCTACTGGTTAAACAGCAGCGCAACACCGAGGCTCAGAAGGTACTGCAGAATCTGGTCAAAAAATCCCCGCAAGCGCCCCAGGCGAAAGAGGCCAAGTCCTTGCTGGACAGCCTGGGCGTCACGAAGCCTTAGTCATGCGCATCGTCGCTCTGCCCAATGCGCATGCCTTGGCGCATGTCTCGCGGCTGCTGGAGATTGCCAAGGTGCTGCGCCAACGTGGGCATGAAGTGTTGTTCGCCGGTCACGGCAAATACCTTCAGGTTGCCAGTTGGGATGACTTCGCCACGCGGGAGTTGCCTTACATCACGGTTGAGCAGGTGGTGCACGCGGTGCGCACCCAGAAACTATGGGAACTCTACCGCGAGCAGGAGCTGAAAGGTTTCATCGCTGCCGAGCTTGCGCTGTTTGCCGAGTACCAGCCCGATCTGGTGCTGATCGACAACCGCCCCACCGCGCGCACCTCCGCCGACAAGGCGGGGCTGAACAGCGCGTCCGTGCTCAATGTGCACATGAGCAACTACCGCTCCATCCCGTTTTTCAGCTATGTCCAGTTGGCGGGGAAACTTCGCCTGCCCGGCCTGAACCTGGTCGACCGCCTGGAAAACCGTATCGAGAATGCCGTTTACGATCGCCTGGTCATGGGCGGCCTCAACCGGGTCCGCCGCAAGATGGGGCTCGCTCCGCTTTATGCTTACGAACATGAGGAAGGCAACAAACTAAGCTTCCTCGCCGACATCCCGGAATTCAACCCGGTGACCCGTCTGCCAGAACAGGTGCGCTACATTGGTCCGATGACCTGGCGCAATACCTTGCCTGCACCAAGCTGTCTGGAACATTTGCAGCCCGATCGCCCAACCGCCTATTTCACATTGGGCAGCGAGGGCCTGGAAGAACTGGTGATGCAACTGGGTGTATTGGCCGAGCGCGGCATCCAGGTCGTGGTGGCCGCCGGCGCCGCCGACTTGTCGCAGGTGCAGGCGCCGGCCGGGGTGTTTCTGGAGCAATACATCAATACCGACCTGCTACTGCCGCATTGCGACCTGGTCTGCTGCCACGGCGGCAATGGCACCTTGTATCAGGCGCTGGCGCATGGTTTACCGTGCGTGGTGGTGGCCACCCATGCCGAGCAGCATTACGGCGGCAAGCGCATCCAGCAGTTGGGCCTGGGCCGCAGCACGACGCTGAAACAATTAAGAAAGCAGGGTATGAGCAGCCTGGTCGAGTCGGTGCGGCAGGTGCTGGACACGCCGGATTATCGTGCGGCGGCGCGCGCCTTGATGCCGAAGGTACAAGCTTGGAATGGCGCCGAACTGGCGGCCACGGCGCTCGAGAATTTGCTTGCGGCCGGCGACGGCTGAAGCGTTACGAGAAATGGAAAGACATTGCCAGGCTTTCCGGGCCGCAAGGTTTACGAGCCATCAAGGGGTTTCACGATGAAGCGCTGTCTGGTGAGTGGCAGGAACATCGCTCCTCTCGGCTCGGGCTTCAGTGGCGGGTGATTTACCGAGTTGTCGCCAACGTGTTGCAGATCCAGGTTATTCATGTCACCGCTCACGATGACAGGAGGTCATGAAATGAAAGCGTTTCGCCCCGCGAAAAACCGAGGTGAGGTCTCGGTGGGAGAGTCTGTCCGTACCTTGTGCGAGCTTCAAGAGCTAAGCCAAAGCCAACTATCCGAACTCACGGGCATTCCGCAAGCTACCCTCTCCGCCATCGAGAATGGGCGAGTGAATTTGGGTGTTGAGCGCGCGAAGGTTTTTGCCCGTGCCCTCAAGTGTCATCCAGCCGTATTCGTGTTCCCCGGCTGGGAGGTTCCGCTTGAGTGTGCCGCATAACCCCACGTTGGCGGACACGCTTGAACGCGGATTGGCGATCAAGCGACCGCATTCAAATCAGCCATCAGATCATCGGCCGCATTGAATCGCGCAACGCCTTCGCCCCCACGGGAAGCCGTCATTGCCGCAGTTGTCACGGTATTCGTCACACGAAGTTCGAACGGCATGGCTTTTTCTGCCACAACACGCATCAGTGTCAGCCGAATTGCATCGGAAATGGAAAGCCCCATTGCAGCCAGAACAGCGGTTGTTTCGTCTTTCAAATGGCTACCAACTTTGGCACGCCGTCAGGCTTGCGCCGGGCGCAAAGCGCCCGAAGGGATCCCCCTTGAGGGCAAGCCGTTTACTGAACGTGTGGATGGTTTGAATAAACCAATTTTGCGTTACGCAATAACATTAAAACCGACGTGACCTCGTATGAGGTTCGGTTTTAATGCTCGCCTTTCAACGTTTCAGACAGTTTTATGACTGAAGGCGGATGCCAACCACCTCTTCTAACCGTGTTCGGCAAGCCTCAAAGGTGGGGTTGTAGTCGAGCACATCGATGGCCTCGAAGTCTTCGCGAAGGGCCGTATCCGCTTGGAGGAAGCGTTTGCTCAGGCTGCTCTTTTGCTCCTGTATTAGGGGGGACAAAGCAGGCAACGAGCTAGGTTCACGTTCGAGTACCAGGGCTAGGTCAAAGAGATCCCGCGCCTTGAAATCAGCGGCGCGAAATCGGAGTTTCTTCGCAACAATTTCCAGTGGGGTTTCGACGTTGACCATTCGCCCCATCAGCGCCATAGCCTCGAATGGCGACTCGGTGAGTGAAGTTGCCGCAACAAAATCGACTTCACCTTCCTTGTAATAGAGCTTGAGCGAATTTGCCTGCTCATCGTAGGCCCTAGTGACCACCTCGGCCGCGTCGTTAATTCTTGGAGACAGAAAGCCTAGGCACTGTGCATCGGGAACAAATATGTCCACGTCCTTGCTGAAGCGGTGGTTGTACTTCAGCATGAGGACTGTGCCACCGCCGAAACTCCAATCATCCGGCATCCCCGCAGCGACGGCACCATCCAGGATGGTCAGCGCGCGCTTGAAGAGCGACTCCCAGGTCCTCATACGCTCTGTCGTCATGCGTAAAGCTTTCTGGCACACCCTATAGATTCACCCACGGCGCGAATATGCCTTAGCACTCTTTCTGGTTTGGAACTCCACCTGCTCACTTGCCGCATCAAGCCCTCGAATATACGTGGCGGCACCTCGTCGTACACAACGCGCAGTTGAGGCCTCAATTTTGCGGGCACTTTGCCAGAGAGAAGTGTCCGTGCCAGGGTATCAGGCGTGAGCCTGCCCTTGAAGCTCACGTTAGCGGAGATGCACGCCAATTCCAGATAGTCTGGCTCCGCGCTTCGCTCAGCACTCTGTTTCTGGATGGACATGTCCAAGCCCACTACCTCCAGAATGGCAAGCAGCTTCTTCACGCCCAAGTCGGGGAAGACGCCGTTTTCCAGCTGGTTGATGGTGCCACGAGACACCTCGGCCTGACGGGCCACTTCACCCTGAGTTAGCTCCAGGGTTTGGCGGGCCTTCCTGACTGCGGCCCCGATGTCTTGGAAGTACATGGTTCGCTCACAATGTTCAATATGTTGAACAAAGTATAGCCAGTTAGCGCTTGAAAGCAACGATTGCCCAATCCTGCTGCCCCTTTTAAACAGGTTAAGCATCGTGGGTGTAACAGATAGGGTGTGTAACAGATAGGCTACTGGCGGATGGGCGCCTCCAGCGGGACTAGCCACTTAGGGAGAAATTGTACTGATGAAAAATGCCCCTACCTCGTGAGAAGCAGGGGCATCGCGAATGGTTTTGGTCAAATCATCCATACGTTCAGTGAACGGCTTGCCTTGCGGGGGTTGAACGCTACCTTTTAGACCGTTCCGTCAAAACACTGACATGAAACAGCGTATTTTCTCGCCATGCGTCGTTGCAGCCCCCTTGCCGTATACCCCATACGGCCGCGGATCTACGTTTTGCCTGACGAAAAAACCCATCCGTTTCATTTGTCACTGTTTTGGCGGAGCTGACCACTAGCCATAAAAAAAGCGCAGCTCACGCTGCGCTTTTCTTGAGCAACCCAACCGGGGATTAGCTCTTGCGACGACGGGTCATGAAGCCCAGACCGGCCATGCCGATGCCCAACAGGGCCAGCATACCGGGTTCCGGAACAGCGGCTGTGCGGGTCAGGTTGGTGGAGGTCTGGCCTTTCAGGGTCAGCGTCCAGTTACCGGCGGTCAAACCCGAAGCGAAAATGCCGTAGTTGGTCAAACCAGCCACATTCGGGTCGTAGCTGCTGTCAGATGTCGTGTTGTTGGTGCTGGTACCGATGCTGAGGTTCAGATTCTGAGTGTCGGCCTGTTCAATACAAGTCACGCCACCGCCCGCGAAGCAGTTGCCCGCTGTGTTAAAGACGAACGCTCCGTCCGGCGCCCAATTCAGGCCGGTACCGAATACACCGTCCTTGGTCAGGCTGAGAGAGACCGCCGTGGTCGCTTGGGCGGAGTAAGTCGAGCCCAGGTCGTTCAGGATCTGAGCGCGCATATCCGGATCAGCCATGAAGCTCAACGAGAAGTTCACAGCCGGGCCGGCGATGCTGAAATTGAAGGTCAAACCGGTGGTGGACAGGATTTCGGAACTGGCGGAAGCCGAGGCAGCGGTGGTGATTTTCGACTCGGCGATCTGGTCGGTATGCGAGACGTTGGCATTCAGGCTGGTGATCTCGGAGGTATAGATTACCGAGTCGGAGTTGGACCAGTTGTTACCCGGGGCTATCGTGAACCAATTCAGGGTGCCGTCACCCGACACTTGATTATTAGTGCGAAGGAGACCGTCGGTCTTGTTGGCCACCGGACCATCCAGAACCGGAGCTGCGCTACAGGTATTGCTGATCGGGGTGCCGCCGCAAGTCGCGCTGCCAACGACGCCGGCACCATTGAGCACGGCGGTGTTGATCGTGCTGAAGTTGAAGCTGTTGATGGTGACGCCAGCAGCAGCAGCGAAGCTGGAATTCAGGAAAACGACCGACAAGTTGTTGAGGTTCAGGGAAGAGCCAGCGTAAACGTCAGCAGCAGCTTGACCGGACATACCCAGGGCCAGCGTTGCGGCTACGGCGGTCGCCAGGGTGGTTTTATTCAGTTTCATGATTTTCTCCAATTGATAAGGTTGCACTTTACAGGGCTGAGGCGACCTTGCCGGCCCCAGTGTGCGATGCATGATTAGCTACGCAGTTCACTATAAGCATGTAGCGTGCCAACAATTAAAACACTAATAAAAACAACAAGATACGTTCATATCCGCTATTTTTTCTGCCAGAAATATTTTTTTTGTAAAGAATTCCGACGGATTCTTGATTCACACTTGCCTGAAGGAGGTCTCACGCCGGCAGCATCATGAGTTCTCGCTTTGAAATTCTCTTGAAGGGGGTTTAGCCCGTTGATTTAACAGGTAATACAGCGCAGGCATGCGGTGTAAAAAAAACCAACAAAATATCCTTTTTTTAGCCCGGCAAGGTTTACTTGAGCCGTTTTGCCGGCACGCCACCCCAGATTTCGTGAGCGCCTATCACCGTGTCTTTCAATACCACGGCGCCAGCCGAGACGATGGCGCCGTCGCCGATGGTTACGCCAGACATGATCACCGCGGTGGCGCCGATGGTGACGTTGTCGCCGGCCTTGATGCGGGCCAGCGCGAAATGGTGGCCTTCGATGGCATGGCTGAACAGCACGGCATCATGGCCGATGATGCAGTTGGCGCCCAGTTCGGTCAGCGGCGGATCAAGAATGACACCGGCGCTGTAGGTGTTGGCGCCCATGCGCGTGCCGAGCGCTTGATACACCAGCCGCATCAACGGAACGGGCAGGAAGTGGGTGCGGATCAGGCTGTTGAACAACAGCAGATAGAACAGGATGTTGACCTGGGCGGCAAATTCGCCGCGCGAGCCTTCGGCAAGTTCGCCTTCCGGCAACGGCATGAAATGCAGGAACAGGCGATAGATGGCAAAGGCATAGAGATAGATCAACACCACCCCGGCCACCACCAGGACAACGCCGCGAAAGTCGCCCAGTGGCAGCTTGCCCAGCCCCAGCCAAGTGGTGGCTACCCCGAGGGCGATGCTGAGGCTGAACAGCAGGAAGAAAACGGCGACTTGTGGACCGGTAATGCTACGCATGGCAATTCCTCGCTAACTTTCATGACGTGGGTCGTCACCCCAAATCATGAAACCGTTCGCCCTGAGCGTGTCGAAGGGCACTTCGATCGTGGGGCCCTTCGACACGCTCAGGGCGAACGGGACTGTGTGTTTCACGTTAATTAAATTGGGGCGCAAGCTCAATGCCTGACAGACTCACGGTGAATTTGTTCTACCCGTTCTCCGTCATTCAGGCGTAGGGCGGATGAGCGAAGCGTTAGCCGCCGAATGGCCGCGAGATGCTCATACGGCGGAAGGCGCTTCGCTCATCCGCCCTACAGTTGGGTCAAGCCCGGAATGACGTAAATTCAGTGGGTTAGTGCGAGAACAAATTCACCGTGCCGACAGGCTGGCGATGTCAGAAGTTGTAACGGACTTCCGTGTAGACCCGATCCTTGTTGTCGAACTGGCCGAACAGGCCAGTGGCTTTGCCGCCAAAAACATCTGCGCCTGCGGCCAGCCGCCAGTTGCCGTCCAGTCGCCAAGTGACTTTGAACTGGGCCAGCCAGTCGTTGCGATTGAGGCTGCGGATGAACAACAACTTGGGCTCGATTTTGGGATGCAAAGCCTGGGTGCTGAACAGGAAGGAAAAGCCGCTCTCGTTGGCGTCGAGCAGCATGCCCGGGTCATGGTCGGGGAACCAGCGCTGATAGAGCTGGACGTTGAAGCGGGTTTCCTGCTGGAAACTCCATTCCAGTCCGACGATGTAGTCGAGCAGGTTCTGCTTGACCAGACCATCCGGGTCGGTCGGCGTCAAAACGTTGAACAGCTTGTCTTTGGTGTAAACCGCTTCAGCTTTCAAGACCATCGGGCCCAAGTCCTTGCCGAGCGTGGCGCCGACTTGATGGATGCGCTCATGAATCGGCTGGTAGAGGGTGGGCGACAGTCGGGTAAAGGCGGCGGTGGGGTCGTTGGTGCTATATAAAAACCCGGACAGATCCCAGCCCGACTTGATGTAGGAGAGACGCGCGCCGTAGGCGGAATCACTCAGCCCCACCGGCTTGCTTTCGCGGGCGATGCTGACGCCAGTGGGTGGGTTGAAAGGATAGAACTCTGCGCCCGGCTTGCCGATGTTGTCGTAGGTCATGCGCGGTATCCAGACGCCTTCGGCATGAAAGTCGCCGTTGAAGTATTCAGCGCGCGCGGCCCACTGGGGGATGCGCAGGATTTCGAAATCGGGCAGGGCGAGTTCGCGCAGGTCTTTGGCGGACACGACATCGGCGAAGAAAAGTCCGGCCATTTCTCCCCAGATGATGTGCTGGCGACCAAGGCGAAACTCCCAGTCATTGGCGGGGATGTCGATATAGGCTTCGCGGATCTGTGCTTCCAGCCGCTGGTCGTTACCGACGGCGCGGTTGTAGTAGTCGGTCAGGTCGTAGATGGGGTCGTAGTGCAGCCGTCCGCCCAGCTTCCAGGAGACTCCGCCGGAAAACTGGCCGGTGCTGGAAAGATCGAGGGTGTTGCGAAATTTGGTCCAGTGCGTCGGCGATTCGTAGGCATAGGCCAGGTCATTCTGGAAGAAGCCGGTGATACGCGCCGGACTGGGCTTGGGCGGGGTTGCCTGGGCCGGTTGGGCGGTCTCTACGGCTGCAGTTGGCGGAATTTGCGGCGGCTGGAGGCCAAACAAGGCGTCCATGGTGGCAGGATTTTCTGGCGCGCTGGCGGGTGGCGTGACTGCGGCAACAGGCGGTGCTTCTGCCGGTGGCGGCGGGGCGGCTGGTCCACCGAACAAGGCATCCACGGAGGTGACTTCTGTTTCCGGCACGACGGGCGCAGTGGTGGCGCGAGGAGGTGCAGCTTTCGGTGCAGGCGCCGGGCCGCCAAACAGATCATCCAGCGATTGCGGCCCCGCTTTCTTGTCTTTGGCGTGCGCGGGCTCGGAAAAAACGACGCCGTCCAGCACGAAGATCAATAGCAGTGCGCCCAGCATGTGGCCGGGGCGAGCCGGCAGGTGATGTTTCAATCGTCGATTCATGGTTTTTCCCTATTCAACAATCTGGCCATCGCTTAGTTCGATCACCCGGTCGGCCATTTCCATGACGCGGGGGTCGTGAGTGGAAAATATGAAGGTCACGCCTTCTTGCTGGTTGAGCTCACGCATCAGCGCGAGGATTTCTCCACCGGTCTTGCGGTCGAGGTTGGCGGTGGGTTCGTCCGCCAGGATGATCTTGGGCTTGGTGGCCAGAGCGCGGGCAATGGCGACGCGTTGTCGCTGGCCGCCGCTCAATTCGTTCGGACGGTGGCCGCCGAAGCGCTCCAGGCCGACGACTCGCAGCGCATGCTCGACCCGCTTCCGGCTTTCTTCCTTGCTGAGGTCTCGCTTCTGCATGAGGGGATATTCCACATTCTCCCAGGCCGAAAGCACAGGCAGCAAATTGAAGGTCTGAAATACAAAACCCAGTGTATGCAAGCGCAGATCAGCCAGATCGTCGGCCGTTCTGGCACTCACATCCTGCCCCTGAATCAGGATGCTGCCTTCGCTGGGTGAGTCGATACATCCGATCATGTTGAGCAAGGTCGACTTGCCGCTCCCTGATGGCCCAGCCAGGGCCAGAAACTCACCTTCGAATACCACGATAGAAACATTGCTCAAGGCGATGACGATTTGTTCGCCGAGCGTGTAGCGCTTGCTGACCTCTCTGACTTCAACCACTCGCTGCGCTGACTTTGCCTCAGCTTCTACGTCGATGACGAACTGAAGCAAAAAGGGAGGAATTGCGATCAGGTCGCCATCGTGCAACTGCTCTCGCTGGATTCTGAGCTTGTTAAGAAAGACGCCACCTTGGCTGCCCAAATCTTCCAGAAAATAACCCTCCTCATCGAGGGTCACGCGCGCATGCCTACGGCTGACACTTTTCCCTTCCAGATGAATTTCGCACTCGTTGGCGCGGCCGATCAAGGAGGACGACCGATAGAGGCGGATGTTTTGCAGAACCTGCTGGTTCTGCCAGATCAGAATTCTTGCCATGGTTCACTCTGAAGCGGCATCAAGCGTGCGCGTTAAAGGGGATAAGAAAGGGGAAAAGAAAGGGGAAAATTGCGCTTGGAAGTGAATCAATTGCATCCTGCTCCGGTCTGTTGTGCTTTTAAGCGACTTATTTGGCGATGCTACACTTTCTCTTGGCGATGTTGAATTTGGCATTTTCTAACTGGAAACCGATATGAATTTAGCACGTATGGCCCGGCAACTGTTTTGGCCTTGTATGGCAACAATATGCGCACTATCGATGCTCACAGGCACGCCGGCAATAGCTGAGGACGAAAGCGCGCAATCGTCACTCGCGCGGGAAGTTCTGAGCCGCGCTGAGCGTATCCGTTTTCCGGAAACCGGCTTTCAGGTGGATATCAACATCACCACAACTGAGCCGAACGTCGAGCCGGAACTGCGGTCGTACCGCATTCTTTCCAACGGCAATGCCCAAACGCTGGTTCAAACCACCGCGCCGGCGATCGACCGCAATCAGATTCTGTTGATGCGGGATCATGACCTGTGGGTATTCCTACCCAACCTGTCGCAGCCGATCCGCTTGCCGCTTTCACAGCGACTGACCGGCCAGGTGGCGAATGGCGACCTGGCGCGCGCCAACTTCGTGGGCGATTACACACCCAACATTCTGCGCAGCGAAAAAATCGGCGGCGAGGCGCACCATGTCTTGCAGTTGGATGCGGTTGATCGTTGGGTGACTTACAACAAGGTGCTGTACTGGGTGAACGCTCGCAACAGCCGCCCCTACAAGGCCGAGTTTTATACCTTGTCCGGCCGTTTACTGAAGGTTTGCCACTACCAGAACTTTAAATCCATGGGCGGCGAGGTGCGGCCAACCCGGCTGGTCATCGAGGACGCCCTGCGCAGCGGCAATCGTTCGATGCTTGAATATTCCGGCATGGTCGAGCGGGAATTGCCGGACCGGATATTCACCAAGGACTATCTGAAAAAGTTGAGCCGCTGAGCACGGCTCAAACGTTGTGACGCAAGGCTTCCACGACCGGCAGTTGGGAGGCCCTGCGTCCCGGCAGCACGGCCGCCAGCGCTGCCGCCAATGATCCGATCAGCAACGCGATTCCCATCACCCAAGGTACCAGATGGATCGACGCGGTGTATTCGGCATTGGAACCCGGCGGCGGCGGCATGGTGATGCCTATACCCGATATCGCAGCTGCGATGCCGCCGCCTACGAGCAGTCCGAGCACACTCCCAATCAAGCCCAGCAAGGTGTATTCGAGCATCACCAACTGGAAAACCCGACTGCGGCGCTGCCCTATCGCCAGCATGGTGCCGAATTCGCCAGTGCGTTCGTAAACTGCCATGTTTACGGTGCTGGCCACGCTCAGCACCAGCATGACCATGATGATGAACTGCAAGGCGCCAAATTGACGGCGGTAAAGCGCCACGGTTTTTTCATAGAAGTCGGCCAATTGGTACCAGGGTTTCACCTCGTAAGCCTCGACGCCGATTTTCTGCTTGATCGCGGCCATCACCGCATCCGTCGCCATGCTGTCATCCAACGATAGGACGATGCCATGCACCGCGCTGGTATTCAGCAATTCCTGCGCGGATGCCATCGGAATCCGTACTGCGCGGTCGTCGTACTCCTTGAAGAAGGTGCGGAATACGCCAACGATCTCGTATTCCAGTGTATTCAGCGCGCCTTCTGGCGTATTGACCATCAACGTCACGAAGCCACCCGGCTTCAGGTGCAGCGAAGCGGCAACCCCTTCGCCGATGATCACGCCATTCTGGTCGGTATCCTTCAATTGCCGCCCAGCGACGATGGTCATTGCGCTACCGAGCTTGGCTTCCTTGTCGGGTTCGACGCCCTCCCCAATGATCGGCAGATCGGCACGGCCGTTATTAGCCAGACCGGAGAAGCTGATGCGTGCCATGACATCCTGAACATGCGGCAGCGCGGCTACGGCTTGCGTCAGCGGTTTCGCATCGGCGATCAGATAGCGGGCGGGTTCGCGTTTGCCATATTCCAGGAAACCTTTACGGTAGATCTGGAGATGACCAATGCGGGAATGGATGGTCGCTTCCCGCAACTGGACGAATACGTCCTCGACGAAACCGCCGCTGACGATGATCGAAGCCACCCCAGAGACAATAGCCGCCAGAGTCAGCAACGTGCGCAGGCGATTTCTGAAGATGTTGCGAAAGGCAAGTTTCAGCATGGATTCAGGTTGCCTAAATATTGTGTCTGAGCGCGTTGATGATCTGCATGCGTGACGCCTTCCAAGAGGGATAAATGCCCGCCATCACGGTAGTCGTGAAAGCGATGCCAAAAGCCGTGACCAAGACGCTCCAGGTTGCACGAATCTCACCCCGGTAGCCCTCCTCCATGCCGGGTGGAGGCGGCATTGGGATGCCGATGAAGGAGATCAACTCCGCCAGGCCATAACCCACCAGAACCCCTATTCCGCAGCCAGTCAATGCCAGCAACAGGCTTTCGATAGCGAACAATTGCATGACCTTGCTGCGCTTGAAGCCGATGGCAAGCAAGGTGCCAATCTCGCCGGTACGTTCCAGCACATTCATGATCAGCATATTGGATATGCTCAAAATGATGATGCAGCCGATGATCAGCTTGAGCACCAGCATCTGCCGCGAAAACAGCGTGACCGTCTTGTTGTAGAAATCCGCCCGCTCGTACCATGGCACGAATTCAAGGGTGGCGGCCTGGGCTGAATAGGTTTTACGGAACTGCCCAAGGTAAGCGTCCGTCCGCTCTGTGTCGTCGAGCAACACCAGCCATGTGTGGGCGCCGTTGACCCGCAGCAGCGATTGGGCAAGACCCAGCGGCAAACGAAGTGCGGAGTCGTCGTAGGCCTGGCTGGCGGTGATGAAGATGCCTGCCACGGTGGCTTCGATGGCGTTAATTCCCCTGCTTGAAGGCGTCGCCAGAATAGCCACCGTGGCACCCGGTCCGACGCCAAGATTACGCGCCAGGCCGCGTCCCAGTATGACCTCCTTGGCATGGGATCCAGACAGATCGCGACCTTCGACGATGCGGAATGCCTTGCTCAGCTCAGCTTCCTTCGCCGGGTCGACGCCATCCGCCAGAAATGACACCGTGGTTTCGCCGTGGCTGATCAGGCCGTTGACCGTCAGCCTGGGCGCCACCAGTTTGACGCCGGGCAACTTCGCGATTGCGTCACGTTGCGGCAAGGTATCAGGAAGGATGAAGGCAAATGGATCGGCCGCACCGGCCTTCAGATAGCCGGGCCGTACGACCTGAATATGTCCAAGTTGCGACTGGATGGTGCCCTCGCGCATTGCCCAGAAGATCCACTGGGCAAATCCATCCGCCAGAACCATGGAAATGACACCGGCCGCGACGGTCAACAAGGCGATCAGCGCGCGGCGCCGATTCCGTATCAGATTGCGTGCCGCTATGAGAATGTCATCCATGATTGACTATCGTTTTTGGGTTGGCTGATTCTACTTCTTACGACTCAGCCTGTTGGACCGAGATTGGCATGGGATTGCCGCGACGATAAGCCATCGAGTAAGTCTTGAAATGCCGCCGCTCCGTCGTGTCGCCGCACTGCGATAGAGAGCCTGCCGGCGTTTTCCCGTATCACATCCGATTCCAGCGCTTGGTGGACCGCATGCTGGATGTCGCGGCGCGAGGCCTTGGCGGCCCGAACCAGATAACCGGCACCAGCAGCTTCTATCAGACTCATGTTGAGATATTGGTCGAGATTGCTGGCAAGGCCAATGATTGGGATGCCCGCTGCCAGCCCCTGATAACTGGTGGGACTGCCGCCGTTGCAGATCACCAGCGCGGCGCGAGCAGCGGCTTGGCCGCCGGGCAGGAAAGCACTCAACCAGGCATTTTTTGGAATGACGCCGGCCGGCGGATGGCCGGCGTGGGCGACGATGACGCTGACCGGCAAAGGGGCGAGCGCTTGCAGGATGTCGGGCAGGCGCTTGGCCTGTCCGGAACTGCCCAGCGTGACATAGACGATGGGCTTGTCATGCGGGACTGCTTGCCACCAGTCCGGCAAGTCGACTTGCGGCGACCAGGCGATGGGGCCAATAAAATGATGGTTGGTTGGCAGATCGCGGGTGGGCACGATTTCCGGTACGTCGGCATAGAGCACATGGTCCGCCTCGGTGTAGGCGTGACGAAGGTCGGCGGGCAGTGGCGGCAAACCGTAATGCTTGCGTGCCTGGTTGATCGGGCGGGCATGCAGGGCGAAGGCGATAGGGCGCGCCAGGGTGAACAGAAATTGCCCCAGCCTCACGCCGGCGAAGCGGACCAAGGGAATATCAGGTACCGGATAGCGCAAGCGAGCGTAGGGGCTCCAGTAGGCGTTGCTGATGTTGAAGTAGGGAATACCGGCCAACCGAGCACTGATGCCGAGCGACAGGCGAAAATCGCCGACCACTGCGGCGGGGCGATATTCATTGAGCAACTTCAGGTCTGCCTCGACATAATCGATCAATGTCGCGGTGTCGTAGATGGGGTTGCCCTGCGCGATGGCCTTGAAAAATCGTTGCGCGGGGATGGTGACAATTGGCCGGGTCGGGTAGGGCAGTTCGCCCAGCAAGGCGTTGTAACGCGGGTCGCAGGCCAGGCAGACGTCGAAACGGTGGGCATCCAGCCCGCTGGCAAGGGCGCTGGCGCGCGCGACGTGCGCCAGCGTGACGGCCTCGGCGATGAATAGAATTTTGCGTTTTTCAGTGGGCATGCGTGCAGGGCGGTTGGAATATCGAACTTGCGACCCTAACCATGTCTCACAACGCTCACAACAGCAAGGCTTCTACCGACTTGCGTATCGACCTGGCTTTGGGTGTCGGCCCGGCCCCTATCCGACCCATGAAGAACACGCGTTCGACCGAGTCTGTGCCGACAATTTCTCCAAATTGCCGATTCAGGCTGTCGACCTGTTTCAGCGCGCTCGGGGTTTGGGTGAAGGCCAACTTGCGACGGTGGTAGCGGGTGAAGATCACCGGCGTCATTTCCGGCTGGATAAACAACCCCAGGCTGGCCGCGGTGAGCCAGATACGCTGCATGGCGCGGCCGGCGGCGAGGTAGTCATCGATGCTCTGGAGGGTGGCCGGGGTCAGCAGCGCGAAGTGTGCTGCGCAGGCGACGCCGGGAAGCAGATCAAGCTGGATTCTGGGTGGCAAGTCGCCCAACAGATACTTGTTAAAAAATTCGACACGCGCCCAGTTGCTGGCCATGACCCAGCGCATCAGGCGAGCGGTGAGCGGGTCGACACCGACCGCCTGGTCGGGAATTCTGTCTTCGCTGAATTGCGCGCCCCATTCGATGATGGTGCTGTGCACGGGAAAGCCTTCCGGAATGGTGAGCCGGATCTTGGCGTTGGCGAACATGAAGCGGGCCAGACGCCAGCGCATGGCCGCGCCTTCGAACCAGACCACGCGATACCCCGCCGGCAGCGAGGCTTGCAACGCCTGCTTCTGCAACGCGCTTAACGGCTTGGTCGACATCGGGCGGCGCTGCACCACGCGCGTTTCGATAAACGGGATCAACGGATCAGGTGTCGCTTGCGCCATCTTTTCAAATTTGACATCAAACAGCAGATGGGTCTCGGGCGTGTCAGGCCGGCGTGCGATGTGCGCTTGCATCCCCTCGCTGCTGGCTGCTATCGACAGCGTTTCCAGCAAGGCGCCGACCGCGAGTTGGCTGGCATGGCCGTCGAGGTCGTAGACGATGTGATCGCGGGTGTCGAAGCCATGCACCAGAACATGTTCATCGCCGAGTATTTCGAATTTCCAGGGTTGCGTGTTGTCACCGCTGGGCGCCCAACGGGCGAGGTCGAGGATGCGGTGGAGGTGGTTGGGGATGTTGGGGATGTTGGGGATAGTCATCTTATGCAAACCTCACTTCGGCCAGTAGATCGGGATGCCGATCAAGCACTTTGAATAACTTCACTATCTTCCATGACGTGAGGAGCCTGTCGGACTTTGGAATCGTCGGCTGCAAAGTCCCGGGGGGTATAAGCGGGGAATCGACCGCAGCGGTCCATTTTTCACCGGCTTCTTGCACCCGCAAAGGGGCACGCCGGATACCTAAGCGGGCAAACGACGCCCGCCAAGGTATCCGCTGCCCCATGGAATAACCATGCGGCGGCGAAACCGGCAAAAAATGGCCTCGCTGGGGCCGATTTTCGCTATCGACGACCAAAGTCCGACAGGCTGCTAGGGTGCGACACCCCTGATCATGAAAGCCATCGCTGTAGGTTGGGCAAAGCGTAGCGTGCCCAACTTGCCCATATAAAGTACACATCCTGCCAAATCCGGTGCCGACTAGGCCGCTTTCGCCAGATCGAACTCAGCATGAATCCGGCTGAATGGCACGAAGAGCCGGCCGTTCTCGTCCTTCTCGACCAATCCGCGCTCAATCAGCGCTGCAATGTCGCGATGCACCGCGCTGGCATCGCGCTCAAGAATGCGTGCCAACTCCCTCAATCCGCAGTGTCCCGCCCTTTGCAGGGCTTCCAGTGTGCCCCAACGTGCGGGCGTCAGCAGGCGGAACAAACTGGCGGGGGACTCAAAGCTAATGTACTCACCTGCGTACTCCCCCGAGTGCCAAGCCTGGATGAACTGTTGCCCCGCCAGTTCCAAAGCAGCCATTCCAGCGGGTTGAATCCTGATCGTCAGTGTTCTCATATTTTTCTCCTCAGCCTGATGGCGTCGATGAAGTCCTTGATGAGCGTCGGCACATCCACAAAGCGATAGGACGATTCTGTATCCCCATCATGACGGTGATCGCCTTTGCCTCGCTCATTGTCGAAGCCGATTACACGTATGCCATTTTCCAGATAAACGAGCCGATACTTGTTTGGATGCTCCGAAGGTGGGACGGGACTGGGCACCTCCCAGATCGCCATGCGCACCATGGCACCGTCATCAAAATCCTGTTCAAAACGGTAGATCAACTCAGCCTTCATGTTGATATTTTTATCAACATGAATACATGTTGTCAAACCAATGAACCTAACTCCCGCAGTTGACAGGTATCCAACCGGCGCATGCCCCAAAGCTTTCCCGTCAACTCAAGGTGCTTGACGTTGCCAAGTCACCTGATGATATGGAGGTTCCAGGTTGGCGTTTGCACGCATTAACAGGAGACCATGGTGGTTACTCGTCAGTCTGGGTCAACGGTAATTGGCGACTCACTTTCACCTTTAAAGGTGAAGATGCCGTGGTAGTCGATTACCAGGATTATCACCAGGAGAATGTTTTTATGGGCCGCATGGTTAATCCGCCGCATCCGGGTAGCCTTTTGCGGGAGGATATTTTGCCGGATTTAGGCATCACCGTTACAGACGCCGCATCGCAGCTTGGTATTTCGCGTGTGCAACTCTCGCGCGTACTCAATGAGCGCGCCGGTATCTCGCCAGACCTCGCACTGCGCTTGGAACAATGGATTTCAGGCCCTAGAGCGGATACGTGGCTCCGTATGCAGGTGGATTACGACCTTTGGCAAACAGAATCCAAAGGCTGCCCCAAAGTGGCGCCAGCAGTCCGCTCGGTACGCTAAATCCATCCCTAAAACAGCAAAACAGTGCCCGGCTTAGGGGGGGCAGACCCCGTTTATCAGAGCAACGCTGACATGGCGCGGACGTCGCCATGAAGCGCGGTCAAAACGTAATCAAATGGCAGGTGTGGCAAAAATTCGCGGACTGTTGCGGCGATCGCGCGGGCCTGAGCGAGATCACGCGGCTTTTTGATGGGTTCACGATTGGCTTGCTGAGACAGCCATGCCTTGTGCAATGCAAATGCTCTGGGGTCCGGAACGCGCATCTGCGCCGGGCTTCCGTTTTCGTCTACGACCGTGGTCAATACCATTGGACTGTTGAGGAGCCATTGCAAACCTGGAACTTCTGCCGCAACCAGATCATTTGCAGAAAATGTAATGGGGTCGCTGATCTGCATGTTTCTTGGGGCAATAATCAGATCGACCATGAACTGACCGGCATTGGCGGCTCGATAGCCGTTTTTGCGAATGCATTCGAAGCTGCGGTCAGCCTTTTTGAGCAATCCCAACAACCCTTCGCCATCCATTTTTTCCGCAACCACTGTCAGCTTGTGTCTGGCATCAAAAAGAAGGTCCACGTCGCCCGATGCGAGTAGCTCTGATAGATACTGCACACCCGCAAGGTTTTCGTAGGCATACAGTGCCTGAGTGCCAAGTACGGTAAAAGATCCGGCCAAATCGGCACGATCGATCTCACGTAATACACGCGCAACGACGCGTGGCACGCGCGCAATACGCAGGGCTTTATTGAGTCGCGCCTGTTCAGCTAGTTGTGCTTCGATCGCGGTCAGCCTCTCCGTGGCAGCCTGCTTTCCGGCTAGAAAAGAAGCCAGAATTGCCTCCGTTTCCGGTGAACGATGCCCCAACACTTTCCCGTTTCCTCGACGATCCCGTTCGCGAAAGAGATATTCAACTTCTCGCACGATTTTCCAGCGCATGCCGTAAGCATGAGAACGAGCATGGCGAAATGCAGCGAGATAGTTTTCGTATAGTTGTTCTGTATTCACCCAGTGGAGTCGTTGCTGGTTAGTGATTGCTTTCATCTTGCTTCCGTCAAATTGCATGTATTTTAATTATGACGGAAGCAAGTTATTAACGAGGGTCAGATTCCGTAGAAATAGGGCGTTGAGCACCTGACGGAGGCCGCAGGGCACCGATAGCCGACACAAACCGCGTAGGTTGGGCTTTCTTACGTCAGCCCAACCTACGCTTTTCGTGCTTTTGAAAGTTCCGGAAAACGCTACTGAAACGCGGCCGGAATCTCTTTTCGTTTCGAATCCATACACACTGTCGTCCGCATACCGCACCAGGATGACTCGTCCTGCCGCGTGACGCTTTCTCCACTGGTGTGCCCAGTTATCCAGCACGTAGTGGAGATAAATATTCGCCAGCAACGGGGAGATCACCGCCCCTTGCTGACGGCAGCAAGACAAAGAGAAAGCAGAACAGATTTACGCATGACGGTAACCCACGAGTTTGAATACCAGGTATAGCTACCCCCGGTCGGCCCGCATGCTCGACGAAATTTGGCTGCTCCGTCCGCTTTGTAAAAAAATTGCAGCTTATGCGTAAATCCGCTAAGAAAATTGCAGCTTATGGAGGTATTTAGTCGCAGGTTATGGTGTTCTGCCGTGCTGTAAGCTATTGATTTGTAAGCCGTCCTTCTTGCAACTTATGCTTCATCGCACAGAAGCCAACTCGACCCGGTTCCGACCTTTCTGCTTCGCTGCGTAGAGGGCGGCATCGGCGTCGGTGATCAGCTTCTTATGATCGATCGTTTTGCCAGGGCTGGCGGCCACGCCGATGCTGACTGTGACCGGAGGCGTATTGCTGGCAAGGGCTTGCAGGACAGCGAGGCGCATCTTTTCGGCGACACGGGCGATTTGCTCCAGATTGGCATTCGGGGCAATCACAATGAATTCTTCGCCGCCCCAGCGACACACCAAATCGGAGGCGCGAATGGCGTTTTTCAAAACCTGCGCGACTTGCTGGATGACCTGGTCGCCGGCCAGATGTCCGTAAATATCGTTGACCGCCTTGAAGTGGTCGATGTCGATGAACGCCAGGCCAAGGTGCATGTTCATGCGGTGGCAAAGTTCCGCTTGTGCCGTCAGGTAGGTGGCGCCTTCTCGACGGTTGGCCAGCCCGGTCAGCGAATCGTTTGAGGCATGTTCTTGCAACAGGAGTTCGAGTTGCTTGCGGTCGCTGATGTCTTGCACCATGCCGACGACGCGCGTCGGTTTGCCATCCGAACTGAATTCACACACGCGGCCGCGGTCATGCACCCAGATGAAATGGCCGTTGCGATTGCGGATGCGATATTCCGCTTCATAACGTGAACGCTTGCCCTGCATGTGTTCTTCCAGCGCGGCCATGACCAAGGGAGCGTCGACGGGATGCACGTTCTTGGTCCAGGTGGCCAATTCCGGCGCCATCTCGTCCGGGCCGTAACCCAGCATGCGCTTCAATTGTGGGCTGAAGAACAGACTGCCGCTTGCCACGTCCCAATCCCACAAACCATCGCTGGCTTCGTTCAGCGCGAACCAGAGCTGCTTCTCACGGTTATGAACGTCGGCTTCCTGCGCGACGCGATTGGTGGTGTCGCGCGCGATCGATAGAAAGTAGGCGCGACCGTCCAGCTCGAAATGCGTGGTATTCACTTCGACATCAACTTCGTGCCCTTGCTGATGCCGGTGTCGGCCACTGAAGCGAAAGCATTGGTTGTTCCGAATCGCGGTCGCAATCTCTGACCATTGCGGTAAGCCATGCACGTCTTTTTGCAGGCTCAAAACGCTATGGTCGAGCACGACCTCGCGGCTTAATCCCAGACTTTCCCAGGCTTTGCGGTTGCCCCAGACAATGTTCGAGGTGTCGGGATCGATCAGATACACCGCGTCGGCCAACTGATCGAACAGCACCTCGGCACTGGGCAGCATGGTTGGGTCTAGCGTTGGCGGAGTGGCGTCAGACATGGATCGAATAGACGGATGGATTACTTCTTCTTGGTCTTTGTTTGGTCGCCAATGGCGTCGATCAGGTCGAACTTGTTCATGGTTATCTCCGGTGAGCGGTGAAAATGGACTGACAAGATACTGTGATCTTGTGAAATGGTCACTCCCGCCTTGTTTTCTTCTTCGCCTCCTGCCCGGCGCAAAAAATAGCTATGCTGCGAGCCGCTAACTTTCATGACGTGGGTCGTCACCCCAAATCATGAAGCCGTTCGCCCTGTTCGGTTACACCGTGTTCGGCCATCTCTTATTTTCAAAACCATGTCGTCGCGTCTGATTCGCCTGCTTCGCCGTCTTTATCACTACCTCGTCTATGTTGCCGGCGGGGTGGTGATCGCGGTGTGCATTGTGGCGCTGGCATTCAAATTCTGGCTGATGCCGAATGTGCAGAGTTACCAGGGGGTGCTGGAAGATGCCGCCAGCACGGCGCTGGGTCAGGTGGTGGATATCGGCGTGCTGGAAGCGGATTGGAGTGGCCTGAATCCACGTCTCATCCTGCGCGATATTCGTGTCCGGGCCGACGCTGCCGACGCCGCAGCAGCATCGCCACTACATCTGCCTCGCGTCGAAGCCGCGTTTTCCTGGCTGTCGCTGGCGCTGTTCGATCTGCGCCTCGCTCATCTGACACTTGATCAACCGCAGCTCCAGATGCGGCGCGACATGGCCGGCCTGATCACGGTTGCGGGAATGCCGATCAATCAACCCGGCGGGGCGGGTGCGTTTCCGGATTGGTTGCTCAGGCAGCCGCGCATCATCATCAAAGATGCCGATATTCTCTGGTTGGATGAAAAGCTGAAAGCGCCTGAGTTGCACCTGTCCGGGGTTCGTTTGCTGCTGGAAAACCGCTTTGGCCGGCATCGTTTTGGCGGTATTGCCCATCCTACCGCTGCCGCTGCACGGCGACTCGAATTGCGCGGTGACCTGAAAGGCCGCAGTCTGCGCGACTGGTCTGCCTGGACGGGCGAGCTCTATGCCCGGGTCGATGGCGCGCGTTTCGAGTCCTGGGGACGCTGGGTGCCCTGGGCGCAGGAGTCGGTTCGCAGCGGTACCGGCGACATGCGCTTCTGGGTGGCTTTGAGCCAGGGCGCGGTGCAGGGGGTGAGTGGCGATGTCAGGCTTGACCAGGTCGCCATCAATATCGACAAGGCGCTGCCCGATCTGGTGTTCGACAAGCTATCCGGACATGCCGGGTGGACGCGCAAGCAGGCGATGCAATCGTTTTATGTCGATCGATTGCGCTTCAAAACACCGGGCGAGGCAGTCAGCGAACCGGCCGCTGTGCGCGTCAACCTGACGCCGGATGGACAGGGCGGTGTGCAACGGGTTGGCGTCAGCGCACGCAATTTGCGCCTGGAAGCGCTGACCGTGTTGACCGGTGCGTTTCCGATTCCGAAACGCGGCCATGATCTGATCCAGTTGTTGAATCCGCGCGGCATGCTGGCGGAAGGTGAGGGCCATTGGGCCGGGCCAAGGGATTACGCGATCAAGCTCGGCATCCAGGCGGCGGGCCTGAACGCCTATCAGCAATTCCCCGGCATCCGGGGCCTGAGCGCGGAGATCTCGGCTGATCAGCACGGTGGCAAGGCGGTTTTCGATGGGCGCGGCATGACGCTGTCTTTGCCCGACATCTTTCGGCATGACATCAGCTTCAGCCAACTTGATGCGGCGGCGGATTGGCAATTTGATGACGCTGGCCTGAAGCTGAATTTTGCCGCTCAACGCCTGCTCAATCCGGACCTTGATGGCAGCGCAAAAGGGCATCTGGAATTTCCCGGGGTGGGGCCAAATGCCAGCCAGGGCAATACTCCTGTCACGGATCAGAACAGACGCCCGATCGTGGCCGACATCACAGCGCATCTCCGGCGGGGCGAGGCGAAAGCGGTGTATCGCTATTTGCCGCGAGCGGTGGGCGACGACACCTATCACTGGTTGCAGCACAGCCTGCTCGCCGGTCAATCGGATGATGTCAATCTGGTGCTGAAAGGGCCACTGGATCGTTTTCCGTTCGACCAGGGTGGCGGTGAATTCAAGGTGGCGATCAAGATGCTGAATGGCGTGCT
>Ga0105047_10002969_pt1 | contig 30043 bp, 29 predicted proteins | sample MAT04_FD_78384 | JGI IMG/M metagenome (GOLD analysis project Ga0105047, IMG submission 78384) | Freshwater microbial communities from Lake Fryxell liftoff mats and glacier meltwater in Antarctica - MAT-04 (megahit assembly) | ecosystem: Environmental > Aquatic > Freshwater > Ice > Liftoff... | reverse complement strand
TGCGCCGCGTCATGGTGCGCTCCACGGGCGACACCGACCTGCTGCCGGGCGAACTGCTGGACCGCTTCAAGTTCGAAGATATCAACAACTACGTGATCGAAAGCGGTGGCAAACCGGCCAAGGCCGAACCCATCGTGCTGGGTCTGACCAAGGCAGCACTCAACACCGAGAGCTTCCTGGCCATGGCCTCGTTCCAGGAGACCACGCGTGTGCTCACCGAAGCGGCCATCCGCGGCCAACGCGATGAACTGCGTGGCTTGAAAGAGAACGTGATCATCGGCAAGTTGATTCCAGTCGGCACGGGCTTTAACTCACGACGGGTGGCCATCGTGGACATCAGCACGGAAGTCAGCATCCTGCACGACATGGAGATCGACGTCGAAGAGGATCTGGCCGAACTGGACATGGGCGACCTGAGCTTGGACGAGTTCGACCTGGCCGAACCGGGCATCAGCGAACTGGGCAGCGAACCGCTTGGCGCCAATGCCTCCCTCGGTGATGAAGAAGAAGATCTCGATCTCGACTTCGATTCCTTGGATGAAGAAGAAGAGGAAGAAGAAGAAGAAGAGTTCGAAGACCTGGATGTAGACATGGAGTAAGACGTACGGTGCGCACGGTGGGGCAGGTTGCTGCCCCACCGTGCGCACCGTATAAAGGCACCATCAACGAACGATCAAGGTCGCCCACGTCCATCTTTGCTCAGGCATCGGTATCCCCGATATACCTCAAATCCAAACTTCCCATAAAACTCCACGAGCCCCGTCCAGTCGATCACACACCCATTCACCCCATTATTGTGTAGACGGCGCAGGCCAGCGTCAAGCAGCAACGCTCCGTAGCCTTTGCCCCGACAATCGGCGCTGATCCCAATCGACCCTAGTTGTCCCCACGGCTTGGGCAAGTTGTACGGATAAAAGCGTTCAATGGGCTGTGCTGAGTCTGGAAACGTGAGCAGACAACAGCCGTCGACGCCCCGCTCGCTCCACAACAGCATATAGTCGGACAGACGCAACCCCTGGCGCAGATGAGCTTCCGCTTCATAGCGCCAACGCCCCGGAAATTCTCGACGCAGAAAACCAAGGAGGTCGTCTTCCTGGCCACGCTGCGCGGGCCGCGCCGCAGCATCGACTTCGCGCACAGTGGACGTGGACGCATAGGTAGCCAGGTTGGCCGCCATATCATACGCCATATACGACTGGGTATACCCCCGTTGCGCAAAAAAGTCGAACCCACCAAGTTCCTCCGGTAGCCCCGGCGTAAAGGGGCGCAAACTGCCACCCAAACGACTCCGCGTTCGACCGTGCTCGGCCAGCCAATGCTCGGCCCAGCCCAACAACGCGCCGCCAATACCCTGACGCTGCGCCGCGGGTGTCACCGCCAGCGCATCGATCCAGCCCTCGTCGGCCGCTGTCACCAACGGCTCGCCGTCAACCAAGCTGGCCAATACAAAGCCCACCACCGCACCGTCCACGATCGCCATCTGGCCGGCCTGGGCGCCCCCGGCGCAGGGGCGCACGTTGTAGGCCACAAATCGCTCAGAGATCGGCAACGCCGGGCCACACGCGGCGTTCCACACCTGGACTATGGCCTGAATGTGCGTGGGCTCGGTGGTATTCAAAGGAATCAAATTCATGGGAACCTCTACTTTTTGATTTGGCCTTCGCCTTCCAGGAAACAGAGCAAGCCGTCGGCAACCCCTTTGGCTGCCAATTCGGGATGGTCAACGAGTAACTCACGGTCGCCGCCTAGAAAACCAAGCTCGATGATGGCCGCCGGCGTGCGCGGGTCGATCTGCCGGAACGCGTGATATTCGGTCATGTTTTCGGTGATGGTGTCGACGTTTTCAGACAGATCGGTAGCGGCAGCATACTGGGCGTTGATGCAGCTGACCAGCCGGTCGGCAATATGCGGGATGGCGCTGCTGTCGTAATGGGTCGATTTGAAGCCGGTCGCCTCGATGCAACTGTCGGCGTGGATACTGAGAAACACATCGGCGCTCAGATCTTCTAGTTTTGGATCAAACTCCTGCAACACCATCACATCGGCGCCAGCGCGCCGCAGCCGGTCGGCCACCAGGTTCGCCACCGTGGCGTTGATATCGGCTTCTTGTACCGTGGCCTGGCCGTTCTCATCTTCGCAGACTGCGCCGGAATCGTTGCCGGCATGGCCACTGACCAGCGCAACTTGCTTATTCCACGCCGCGCCGACCAGCCCCTGCGGCATGGCACCGCTGGCATCGGGCAGGCCAATGCCGGCGGTGCGCGCGACAATAAACCCGATCGCCAATACACCTACCAGGAACATCCAGACAAAAATACGTTGAACGCGCTCTACAGAGTCATGCCGCATGCCAATACGCAACCCCACAATCGGCCACATCGAACCCTAATTTACAGCCTGGCGCGTGAATGTCTCCAAGTCAATATTGGCGCCGCAAACGATCACGCCGACCCGCTGTCCGCGCAGACGCTCGCGCAGCGGACCACAGAGTGCCGCTGTCGCCGCCGCGCCGGCGGGTTCCACCGCCAACTTCATGCTGCTGAACAACAGTCCCATTGCCCGGCGCATCGCCTCGTCATCAATCAACACCAGATCGTCCACAAAGTGGTGACACAATTCAAAACTGTACGGCAGTGCATACGGCGCCCCAAGACTGTCGGCAATCGTGCGCACCTTATCGATTGACTGCGGGGTGCCGGCCCGGAAACTGCGCGCCATAGAATCAGCGCCCTCCGGCTCCACCCCGAAAACCTGACAAGATGGCTTGATCTGCTTGATCGCTGCCGCCATCCCCCCGCACAGACCGCCGCCGCCGATGGGGATAATCACCGCATCGAGATCAGACGCCTGCGTCATGAACTCCAGCCCGACAGTGGCGGTGCCCAATGCCGTCAACGGTCCTTCGTAGGGGTGAACAAAAACGCGCCCCTCCTCTTGCTGGATCTGCTGCACACGCGCAAATGCCTGCTGCACATCGTCGACCAATACGACCTCGGCGCCGTAGCTGCGACAACGCGCAACACGGAAAGGATTCGCCGTCTTGGGCATCACCACTTTGGCGGTCGTGCCCAACAACTCCGCCGCAAAAGCCACCGCAATGGCATGGTTGCCGGCACTTACCGCCGTTACCCCGTGCGCTAAGGCATTTTGGTCAAGATCAAGCATCACGGACAGCGCACCGCGCGGCTTGAACGAGCCGGTATACTGAAATAGTTCAAGTTTCAGCCACACCGGCGTCTCCGGCCCAATGATCGCCGTCAACTCGCGACTCTGCCACCGCCACACCGGCGTCGTCGTCACCAGATCGCCAAGTTTCTCGCGCGTCGCGCGAATATCTTCTAACAATGGTACATCCACGTTTGACTCTCTCTCTCCCCACATCCTACATTCGGAACACCCCATACTGTGTAGGCTCAATCGGCGCGTTCAAACAGGCCGACAAGGCCAGGCCAAGTACGGTGCGCGTCTCCGCCGGCTCCAGGATGCCATCGTCCCACAGGCGCGCTGAAGCATAATAGGGGCTACCTTCACGCTCGTACTTGTCCAGGATAGGCTGCTTGAAAGACGCCTGTTCTGCACCCGACAAACGTGGTTTCCCCAGCCGGGCCAATTGATCCTGCTTCACGGTCAGCAATACGTTCGCTGCCTGCTCGCCGCCCATTACACTGATGCGGGCATTCGGCCACATCCATAAAAAACGCGGCGCATACGCCCTGCCGCACATGCCGTAGTTGCCGGCGCCAAACGACCCGCCGATGATCACCGTCAGTTTGGGTACACGGGCGTTGGCCACGGCATGCACCAGCTTCGCCCCGTCCTTGGCAATACCGCCAACCTCATACTCTTTGCCCACCATAAAGCCGGTAATGTTCTGCAAAAATAAGAGCGGAATCTGCCGCGCCGTGCAAAGCTCAATAAAATGCGCCCCCTTGAGCGCCGACTCGCCAAAGAGAATCCCATTGTTGGCGACGATCCCGATCGGGTAGCCAAAAATTCGCGCAAAACCGCAGACCAGCGTCGTGCCGTACAGCGCCTTGAATTCGCGCAAACGGCTGCCGTCCACCAGGCGCGCAATCACCTCGCGCACGTCATAGGCCATACGAAAAGCGGATGGAATCACGCCGGCCAACTCGGCCGGGTCGTAGCGCGGCTCCTCGGGCACGGTCATGTCCAAGCTCACTTGTTTGCGGCTGTTGAGGGTAGCCACGATCGAACGTACAATCTCCAACGCGTGCGGATCGTCCACGGCCAGGTGGTCGGCCACACCCGACTGCCGCGTGTGCACATCGGCGCCGCCAAGTTCCTCCGCCGTCACGTCAACGCCGGTGGCTGCCTTCACCAGGGGTGGTCCCCCCAGGAAAATGGTCCCGGTGCCTTTGACGATCACGGCTTCATCGCTCATGGCAGGCACGTAGGCGCCACCCGCCGTGCACGAGCCCATGACAGCGGCGATTTGGGGAATGCCGGCGGCGCTCATGATCGCCTGGTTGTAGAAGATCCGCCCAAAATCATCCACGTCCGGGAAAACTTCATCCTGTAGCGGCAAGAAAGCGCCACCGGAATCCACGAGGTAGATGCAGGGCAGCCGATTCTCCAACGCGATCTGCTGGGCACGCAGATGCTTCTTGACGGTCAGCGGATAATAGGTTCCCCCCTTGACCGTGGCGTCGTTGGCCACAATCAGGCATTCGCGGCCTGATACACGCCCAATCCCGGTGACGATCCCCGCGCTGGGCGCTTCGTTTTCGTACACCCCCCACGCTGCCAATGCCGAAAGTTCCAGAAACGGTGAACTGGGATCCAGCAGCCCATCCACGCGTTCACGGACAAAGAGCTTACCTTGCTCAGCCTGGCGCCGCTGCGCCTGGGCGCCGCCCCCCTGGCGCACCTCACTCAATCTTGCCCGCAACTCAGCCACAAGCGCCTGGTTGTACACTAGATTTTGTTGGTATTGTTCGCTCTGCGTCGCTACGGTCGATTCAATTTGTTCCATTTGCCTGCTCGTTTCTGGTGATCAATCGTAGACTAACCAACCGGGAATGCAGCAACTCGCAGATCCAATCCATTGCGCTTTTTGATTATAGCGGAATGGCGTAAAGATGGGTATCATTGCCAACCGTCGCATACAAAACTCAGTGGGGGGGAAACCATGCAATTGTTTGATCCACAAGCCATTGATGCCCTGGCAGCCCAGGACACTGCCTGGAAGGCCACGCGCCAAAAGGGACTGGAGCGCTTTCCCGAACGATACGCCGAGTTCAGCACACTGTCGGGTATGCCGATCCAAGACATTTACACACCGCTTGACCTGCCGGGCGCGGACTTTGCACGCGACCTCAGCTTCCCAGGCGAATATCCGTTTACACGCGGCGTGCATGCCACCGGCCACCGTGGCCGGCTGTGGACGATGCGTATGTTCGCTGGGTTCGGCACCGCCGAGGAGACCAACGCCCGTTTCAAATACCTGCTGGCCAACGGGCAGACCGGTCTTTCCATCGCCTTTGATATGCCTACGCTCTACGGCTACGACAGCGATGCCCCCGAAGCTGAGGGAGAGTTCGGCCTGTGTGGCGTGGCGGTCTCCTCGCTACGCGATATGGAGGTTCTGCTCGACGGGCTGCCCTTGGCCGCTATTACCACGTCGATGACCATCAACAGCCCGGCGGCCATCATCTGGGCCATGTATATCGCCGCCGCCGAAAAACGGGGCATCAGGCGAGCCCAACTGGGCGGCACCTTGCAGAACGATATTCTCAAGGAATACATCGCACAGAAGGAGTTCATCTTCCCCCCCCGACCGTCGATGCGCCTGGTGACCGACACCATTGAGTTCGCCGCTCAAGAGATGCCGCTCTGGAACCCGGTCTCGGTTTCCGGCTACCACATTCGCGAGGCGGGTTCGACAGCCGTACAGGAACTGGCATTTACGCTGGCGGACGGTTTTGAGTACGTGCGCTGGGCCATCGCGCGCGGGCTGGATATCGACGCGTTTGCGCCGCGCATCTCCTTCTTTTTCAACGCTCACAACGACTTCTTTGAGGAAATCGCCAAGTACCGCGCCGCACGCCGCATCTGGGCGCACGAATTGAAAGAAACCTTCGGCGCCAAAAACCCGCGCTCGTGGGTTCTACGCTTTCACACGCAGACGGCCGGCGTGAGTCTCACTGCGCAGCAACCCCTCAACAATGTGGCCAGGGTGGCAATCCAGGCATTGGCGGCCGTGCTGGGCGGCACGCAAAGCTTGCACACCAACTCGCTGGACGAAGCAATGGCGCTCCCCAGTGCCGAGTCGGTCACCGTGGCTTTGCGCACCCAACAAATCATCGCCCACGAAAGCGGGGTCACCAACACGGTTGACCCACTGGGCGGCTCTTATTTTGTCGAGGCGCTGACCAACGAGGTGGAACGCCAGGCCTATGTCTATTTTCGCCAAATTGAGGAACATGGCGGTGTGCTGCCGGCACTGGAAGAGGGCTTTTTCCAGCGTGAAATCACCGAAGCCGCCGTTCGTTTCCAACGCGAGGTAGAAGCACGCCGCCGTATCATTGTCGGCGTCAATGACTACGTGAGCGGCGACCAACAAAAGATTCCAATCTTGCAGATGGACGTCGCCGGCTACAAGCGGCAGATCGATCGCCTGCAGGCTGTGCGCCGCACGCGTGACAACCGGGCCGCTCGCCAGTCCTTGACGGACCTGGCCCAAGCCGCGCGTCGCGCCGACGGCAACCTGATGCAACCTATCCTGGCCGCCGTCAATGCCTATGCCACGTTGCAGGAAATGATGGATGTCCTGCGCGAGGTCTGGGGCATTTATGAAGAGCCGGTGATTCTTTAGCCCTCCACCCGGGCTGCGCTGGCGTTGACGAGACCGTTCAACAGGCTATTGCGACCGAGCAGCCCTAACAGCCGGCCATCTTCGTCCACGACCGGCATGCGCTTGATTTGGTGACGCAGCGTCAGGCGCAAGGCGTCGACCAACGGCGTATCCACCCGGATCGAGATCACTGGCTCGGTCATCAGTTGGCCGGCGTTTTCGCCGGCATAGGGCAGCGTCACAGACAGCTCCTTCTGGCGGGTCACCAGGTTACGCAGGCGGCGCAAGAGACCGGGGTCCTGCGCGTGACGGCTGCGGTGCAGCAGATCGCCATCGGTGAGGATTCCCAACACATGGTGTTCGCTGTCCACCACCACGACACGGCGCTGGTAGTTAGACTCCAGCGCGCGCACAATGTCCTCCAGCGTTGCCTCTGGGTGTACCGTCGGCACCTCGGTGTTCATCAACTCGGCCACCGTCGCACCCGCTTTCGGCGCAGTTGCCTCCGCTTCCGCAGTTTGCTGGTGATATTCCACCGTCCGCAACACATCCACCCGGCTCACCAAGCCCACGAGACGCCCCGCGCCATCCACGACCGGCAGCCGCTTTAGCATGTGCTTGGCCATCAGGGCAGCGACCTGGCGCACCGTGTCCTCCGGCTGCACGGTAACCACCGGTTTCGTCATGATCTCCTCCGCGCGATGCGGCATCGTATGCAGCGCGGCAACCTGATCCTGCAGTTGTTCAGGCGTGAGCTGATCCTGCAACCCAAGCCTTGTCAACAGACCAGCACGCCGCATCAAATCGCCATCGGTGATGATGCCAAGCAGCCGCTGATCGGCATCGACGACCGGCAGACTACGGTAGCCGCGCTGGACGAGCAAAGACACCAAATCGGCCACCGGTGTGCTGGGTGCGACCGTCGTCACGCCACTACGCATGATGGCACGCACCGGTTGCGCTAACGGGTCGCGATGGCGCCCCGGCGCATACTGGACCACTTCGACGATTTCACTGGTAATGAGCCCATCGTCGACCATCGCCCGCACGACCGGCAACATCCGTTCGATTTCTTCCAGATTGTCGATCCACTCGACTTTGATCGGCAACTGGGCGGACAAGTCAATGATCGAGGAAGTCCGCATCCGGCTGTGCGCACCAAAACCGGCCATGCAGCGCGTCGCCGTGGCGCCCGAAGCGCCTTCCCGCCGCAACATTTCCAGCAATGCCATGTAGAGCGGCTTGCCCCGGTAATGATCATCCTCGCCAATATACACGATCACCCGATAGGCTTTGCCTTGCATCTGCATATCTTTTCTCCGGTCTTCCAGGATCAACCGATCCAGCGGGCGAGCATGAAGCCGAGGAAGGCGGCTGCCAGCCCGGCCAGATTATTGCCAAAGATGTTCAACAGCGCGGTCGCCGTACTGCCGTCACGCAAGAGGATCAGGCTTTCGACGGCATAGGAGGAGAATGTCGTGTAGGCGCCCAAGAAGCCGACCCCAACCAGGAACCGTAAGTCAGACGGCAGCGGGAGACGCCCTTCTAACGCCGCAAGTAGAAACCCCAGCACAAAGCTGCCGGTCACATTCACCAGAAAGGTGCCGTAGGGAAACCCCGCGCCGAGCCGGTCAATTGCCCAAAGCCCAACCAGATAACGCGTATTCGCCCCTAACACGGCGCCGATAGAGATCAGCAGATAGCGATTCATATGGTACTACAACCCACGCAACACCCCCCAAAGCCCACCTTCAATGTCCCGAACAGCCAAATTTCCAGACATCACTGTCGTCGACTAGCTAAAGCAGGCAAGTCCTCATACTGATAGGGAGGGCGGCGACGGATGGCAAAGACCGACACGAGTCTATCGTTTTCTTCAATCATATAGACAATGCGTCATTGATCGACTCGGATACGGTAGAGAGATGCGTCAGCCGGCAATTGGACGTCTAGCTTCGTGACATCCAACCGCCGGCTGCTTGACGGGCGGGGGTTTTGACGCAAGGTCTGCAATAAACGAAAGATGCGCTGCCGCATATGGCCGGGCAAGAGACGCAGTTCATTGCGCGCTTCTTCAGAGATATCAACTAGGTAAGAGGCCATCGGCGATTAGTTCTTGCTCTAGTTGGTCAAGTGTGATCATGGCAGCCTCTCCGCGCATCCGGCGCTGTAACCAATCCCGCGCAATCGCCGCATCGTCTTGATCTTCCAGGCGCTCCGCCATTTCTTGCCAGTCCGCCACCAGTGCTTCCCAAGTGGCAAGCGGCATCAGCACATCTGTCTTATTGCCCTCGGCATCCGTGATATAGCGTACCGTCGCAAGGGCTTCCACAGCGGACATTGGCATTTCTCCTGAACAGGCAAACTCACCATAGACGTGGATAGTACAGTAGCGAAGTGCGCGCCATCTGTCAAACGCACTTGACTGCAGTCTTGCCCTTACTCAGACTACATTGTACTCCCGAATCAGCCGCCCTTCCGAAAAGCGTGCATAGTCAAGCGACGTGACATCCAACGTCGTGGCGCGACCGTCCAAGATGATCTCGCTCATCAGCAGCCCGGCCGCCGGCCCATGCATAAAGCCGTGACCTGAAAAGCCGGCCACGACATAGTAGCCTGTCAGTTGCGGAACACCACCGATCATTGGGTGGGCGTCCGGCGTCACCTCGTACAGGCCCGCCCAGTGCGCCATGCGCCCGGCCGTGGCCAGTAACGGCAGCCGGCGCACGGCCGCCTCCATGTGTTCCAGTTCCCAGTCAGCATCGACACTTTCATCAAAACCAGGCTGCTCGTCGGGGTTGGCCTGGCCCGTGAGCAACCCTTCACCCTCGCGGTGAAAATAAAGACCGGTGGCAAAATCGATGACAAAGGGAAAGTCCGGCGCCAGTTCCGGCAGCGGCGTCGTCGTCAACATCTGGCGCCGCAACGGCGTCACCGGTAAGGGCACCCCAGCCAACGCGCTAAGCGGCGCCGCCCATGGCCCCGCCGCATTCACCACGATGGCGCAGGCGATTGGCCCCTGGCTGGTCTGTACGCCGGCAATCTTCCCGTCGACCACATCGATGCCGGTGACCGCCGTCTCGGTAAACGCACGCATGCCCAAGCGCTTGGCGGCATTGATATAGCCCATCACCACGCTGTTCGGATCGGCCAAGCCATCCAGCGCATGGAATGCGCCGGCAATCACGTCGTCAGCCGCCAATTGCGGCACACGCTGGCGCACGGCCTGGCCGTCCAGCCATTCTGTCGCCACCCCAAGGCTGCGCTGCAACGCAACGCTGTGCTGAAAGGTGCGCATATCGCGGTCGTTGGTCAGGAGAAACAGATAGCCATCGCGGCGCAACCCGATCGGCTGGCCTGGCTCCTCCTCAAAACGGTCGAGCATGGGCATGCTGACCAGGGAGAGGCGAATGTTGATCTCGGTGGAGAACTGGTAGCGGACACCGCCGGCGCACCGCCCCGTGGCGCCCATACCGAAAAACGGCTGTCGCTCAAGCAGAACGACCGTGGTGAAGCCACGGTTGGCCAGATGATAGGCGGTGCTGGCGCCCATGACGCCGCCGCCAATCACGACAATGCCGGCCGATCGAGGCAGTGTGCTCACGGATGCAAAGGGCTATAGCCCCAGATACGCTTGAATGACTTTCGGATCATGCAGTAGTTCTTGAGCGGCGCCCGCCATGGTAATTTTGCCGGTTTCAAGCACGTACGCGCGATTGGCTACCTTCAGCGCCGCCTGCGCATTCTGTTCGACCAACAGGATTGTCGTGCCGCTCTCCCGGTTGAGCCGGCGCACGATGTTAAAGATCTCTTCCACCAACAGCGGCGCCAAGCCCATGGATGGCTCATCCAACAACAAGACACGTGGCTGTTGCATGAGCGCACGCCCAATCGCCAACATCTGCTGCTCACCGCCGGATAGCGTGCCGGCTTTCTGGGTCATGCGCTCTTGCAGGCGCGGAAAGATTTGGAAGGCGTCCGCCAGCCGTCGCTCCAGTTCGCGTGAGCTCTTGAGCAGAAAACCACCCATCTCCAGGTTTTCGAGCACAGTCAGCGCTGGGAAGATACCCCGGCCCTCTGGCACATGGCCGATACCTTGTTCGACAATCGTGTGCGGCGCCATCGCGTTCAGCGATTGGCCCTTAAACTTGACGATGCCTTGCTTGGGGTGCAATAGACCGGAGATCGTGCGCAGCGTCGTGCTCTTGCCGGCGCCGTTGCTGCCGATCAAGGTCACGACCTCGCCCTCCTCGACCGTCAGCGAGACGCCTTTCAGCGCGTGGATCTTGCCATAATAGGTGTGAACGTCGGATAGCTCCAACAGTGATTTGCCCATCGTCTGCCTCGCAGTTGGACTTTGCCTTGCCTATGCCGCCGCTTCGCCATGCGCCAGCCCTAAATACGCCGTGATGACACGTTGGTCTTTGCGTACTTCATCGGGCGTCCCCTCGGCAATTTTCTGGCCATAGTCAATCACGGTAACCCACTCAGAAATCCCCATGACGACGCGCATGTCGTGCTCGATCAGCACGACTGTAATGCCCAGCTCATCGCGCAGCCGGCGAAACAGGTGCATCGCATCCTCGGTCTCCTGTGGATTCATACCAGCCGTGGGTTCGTCGAGTAGAATCAATTTTGGCTTCGACGCCAAGGCGCGCGCAATCTCCACGCGGCGCTGCTTGCCATAGGGCAGATTCTTGGCGACCTGGTTGCCGGATCCCTTGGGGAGATCGACAAAACGCAACCAATCTTGCGCCTCGGCACGCGCGACTTCTTCCAGGCGCTTGAACTTCGGTGTCCGCACGATTGTATCAAACAGCCCCGTGTGAAGACGGCAGTTCATGCCCACCATGACATTTTCCATTACCGACATGTTGGCAAACAGGCGGATGTTCTGAAAGGTGCGACACATGCCAAGCGCCGTAATTTGATCGGGGCGCTTGCCCAAGATCGGCTTGCCGTCGAAGGAGATCGCGCCGCCGTCCGGATGATAGATGCCAGTAATCAAGTTGAAAATGGTGGTCTTGCCGGCCCCGTTCGGACCAATCACACTCACGATCGACCCCTCGACAATCTCCAAGTCGATCGCGTTGACGGCCACCAATCCGCCAAAGCGCTTGGTGACCTTATCTAGGTGAAGGAGGGACGCCGTCATTAGATTTCCTCCCGTTCTGCAATCTCCGGATCTTCCTCGTGCAATTCCAGTTGCGCACGCTTGGAGGGAATGATGCCTTCGGGGCGAAAGATCATCATGATGATCAGGATGAGGCCAAAGACGAGGCGCTGATAACGCGCCGGATCAAGCTGCGTCGGGATCTCCGCCCAGGCGATCCCGAGCAACGGAATCGTGCCGCTCCCCTGTCGCAAACTGCTCAGCGCCAATGACATCGTCTGCAAGATGTCGATGTTGAGCAATGTCACAATCGTGGCGCCAACAATCACACCCGGGATGCTGCCCAGCCCGCCCAAAATGACCATCACCAGGATGCTGATCGAAGCTGTCAACGTAAAAGACTCCGGGCTGACGAAGGTGCGGTTTGCCGCAAAGATGACGCCCATCGCGCCGGAAAAAGACGCGCCGAGGGCAAACGCCATCAGCTTCGTGCGCACCAAGGGCACCCCCATCGCCTGTGCGGCGACGTCGTCCTCGCGAATTGCCGTCCAGGCGCGACCAATCCGCGAGTTATCCAGCCGGTACGCAATCACGATCGTGATACACAGCACGATCAGTGCCGTGAAGTAAAAGAAGAAGCCGTATATATCATTCCCGGTGATCGGCCTCCCCGCGATCTTCGACAACCAATCCAACAACGCCGCGCTGGTCAAGAGCGGGGGCAGCGGCGGGCGCTGGATCGGCGTGATGCCCTGCGGGCCGTTGGTCAGGTTGACCGGCTTATCCAGGTTGTTCAGCAGGACGCGAATGACCTCGCCAAACCCCAGCGTCACGATCGCCAGGTAGTCACCACGCAGGCGCAGCACTGGGGTACCGAGCATAATGCCCATGAACGCGGCTGCGATGATGCCGACGCCAATAAACATCCAGAACCACAGTGCCGGGAAGGGAAACGTCGGATAGATCTGGAAGGTCCCCGGCGCTTCATCCAGATGCCAGATCTGTTGCGAACCGAAAAACGCCCACAAATAGGCGCCGACGGCAAAGAAGGCGATATAGCCCAAGTCAAGCAGACCCGCAAAGCCCACGACGATGTTCAGCCCCAACGCCAGTGCCGCAAATAGGCAGATCTGGAAGCCGATCTCCAACAAAAAGGGGTTGCTGATTCCCACAAACGGAATAATCACCAGCATACCAGTCACGCCCAAGATGATCTTCACCACCAGATGGCGTGGCATGTAGAAAATTAAAAACAAGGAGACCAGAAACGCCAGCCGCCACGGCAGCGATCGCGGGTTTTGGATCATCATGTAAGAGGCGAAGGACATCAGGGCAATCACCCCCACGACACCCCAGGCTGTGTTCAACCACCGCTGCACAGGCGACAAATTGTCGTTACGCATTGCGCTCATAGCCGCCCCCTACGCCTTCTGCCGCACATTTTGACCCAACAATCCGGTCGGCTTGAAGACCAAGATCAGAATCAAGATGGCGAAAGCAAAGATGTCCTTATACTCAGCACCCATCGCGCCATTGGTGAAGAGCGATAGGTACGACGCCGCAAATGACTCGAGCAGCCCCAGGATGATGCCGCCGAGCATAGCTCCCGTAATGTTGCCGATGCCGCCCAGCACCGCCGCCGTAAATGCCTTGAGACCAGGTGTAAAACCGACGTATGGATCAACACGCGTAAACTTGAACGCATACATCGCACCGGCGGCGCCGCCCAACGCACCACCAATCAGAAAGGTCATGGCAATAATACGATTCACATTGATGCCCATCAAGCTGGCCGAGCGCTGATCCTGGGCAACCGAACGAATGGCTTTGCCCAGCTTGGTGGCGTTGACAAGATAGTTGAGAGCCACCAACATCACCACGGCAATGGCGATGATAATGATTGCTTTCGTCTGGAGCGCGATTTCGATCATGCGGCCGTTGTAGGCCATCGAGAAGAGCGCAATCCGGTCCGTAAAAGGGCCAAAGGTGGGGAAGGATCGATAGAAAGCTCCGTTGATCGTGCTCTGCAGCAGACGCATGAGGTCTTGCAGCAAAAAGCTGACGCCAATTGCGGAGATCAGCGGCACCAGGCGCGGTGCGTGGCGCAGAGGCCGGTAGGCTACCCGTTCGACCGTAACCGCCAGCAACCCGGAGACAAACATGCCCGTAATGATGGCCAGAAAGAGGAAGCCATAGGAAGCCATTGCCCCGGCGTCTTGCAAAAGGCCACGCCCTTGCAGAAAAATCACCAATTCCACGCCAGCAAACGCGCCAAACATGACGATCTCGCCGTGCGCAAAATTGATGAACTCCAAAACGCCGTACACCATGGTGTACCCGAGCGCAATGGTGGCGTACATGAACCCCAGGGTGATGCCGTCGATAATGACTTGGGGCAACAGAACCAGGGTGATCTGCACCAGGTCCATATCAGACCGCGTGCTTTGCAACAAGAAAGCAAGCACAATCGTCACGATCGAAATCGCCAGACTGCTGCCGACGACAAAGACCAGCAACTGGCCCAACGGGCGCAGGATCTCCTGCAATGGGTTGACTCTGCGTATGTGCATGAGCACTCCATTCAAAAACTTGTGTCAGCGCTGGGGTCCAGATAAGAACGGTGCAGGCCGTTCCCAGAAAACCGACCTGCACCGTTCGCGCTGACTATCCTGCGGGAAGGTTATTGTCTCGACGGCGCCGGGATGTCCAGGGACTTGATAATCTGGTTATCGCCGTACAGGGCCGGGTCAGCCGAGCCAACCTGCAAAACAAAGTAGGTCGCCGACGTCTTGTCGCCGATATCGTTGAAGGTGACGCTGCCCGTGATGCCTGGGAACTCCTTGAGGGCGCGCACCGCTGCGGTAACCTGGGCACGGCTTGGCGCACTGTCACCGTTCGCCGCAGCCGCATCCTCGATGCTCTTCAGACAGATGTTCATCGAATCATAGGCCTGCGCCGAGAAGGGCTGTGGTGGCTCGCTAAAGCGCGTCTCATAATCCGTGATGAACTGCGCGGTGGCTGGATAGGCGCTGGCGGGACCGGCCACCGTGGTGTAGTACATGTCGACGACGGCGTCGCCACCGAGTTCGACGAGACCGGGGTTATCGACACCGTCCGGCCCCATAAACTTGGCGGTCACACCCTTCTCGCGCGCCTGCTTGAACAGGATGCCGGCCTGGCTATAGATCCCACCGAAGTAGACGAGATCGGGGTTGGCGGCAATGATCGGGGTAATGATGCTGTCGAAGTTGGCCTGTTCTTCCGTACCCTCAAAGCCCAACACATCGATACCCAGTTCCTCAGCCTTCTGCCTGAAGAACTCGGCAATGCCTTGGCCGTAAGCCGACTTGTCGTGGATGATATAGACGCTCTTGACACCCATTTCCGTGCCCGCAAACTCGGCGCCCACCACGCCCTGCACATCGTCGCGACCGCAAATGCGGTTGACTTCGGCGTACCCGCGCTCCGTGACCAATGGGTTCGTGTTGGCCGGCGAAACTGCGGCCAGGCCAGCGTTGTGATATTCCTCAGAACTTGGGATGAACACGCCCGAGTTGTAGTGGCCGACGACGCACAGGATCGCCGGATCGCTCACGATCTGTTTGGAGTTGGCCACGCCGATATCGGGTGTGGCCTGGTCGTCAAACGGCGCCAACTCAATCGTGTAGCCCAACTCCTTCAGCTTGCCCGCGTACTGCTCCAAGGCCAACTGGGCCCCATTCTTGATGCCTGTGCCAGCTAGCGACTGCGCACCGCTCAGCGGGGACTGCGTGGCAACCTTGATGACCTTGCCGCCTTCTGTCGGCGCCGCGGCTTCCACTGCCGCAGCTTCCGTGGCAGCTTCGGTGGGTGCGGCTGCCGCCGCGGCTTCTGTGGCTTGAGTGGCCATGGCCGCCGGCTCTGGCGCCGGCGCACAGGCCGTCAACGCCAGCGCAGCAATCACGCATACTGTCAGCAACAGCGTCCGAATTCGCATGTGGGATTCTCCTTTTGTGATGCTCTTGCAAAGCAGAAAACGGTTGGTTGAACTTCAAGTACAAAAACGTGGTAGGGTCCAGTTCAAGCGACAAATATAGGCGACCCGCACCCCTTTGTCAACACCGATCAGAGTTGGGGCGCGCTTTGCCGATCACTCCCAATCAATGGCCGCCAAGATACGCCTGCATCACCTGTGGATTCTCCAATAGTTCCTGGCCCGTGCCTTCGAGCGTAATGGTGCCAGTCTCCAACACATACCCACGGTTCGCAATGGCCAAGGCCATAAGCGCATTCTGCTCCACCAACAGAATGGCAACGCCTTGCGCATTGATCTCCTTGATGATCGAAAAAATCTCTTCGACCAGGATCGGCGCCAATCCCATCGAGGGTTCGTCCAACAACAGCACCTTGGGCTGTGCCATCAGACCGCGGCCAATCGCCAGCATCTGTTGCTCGCCACCCGAGAGCGTGCCACCATGTTGCGCCAGACGCTCTTTCAGGCGGGGAAAGCTGCGAAAAACCCGCTCCATGGTTTGCCGGATTTCAGCCGGATTGCTACGCGTGAACGCGCCCATTTCCAAATTTTCCTGGACGGTGAGCGGGGCAAAAATCCGGCGCCCTTCGGGCACATGAATCACGCCGCGGCGCACGATATCCTGCGCCGGCACATTGACAAGATGGGCACCACGCAGTTGAATCGTGCCGGATCGTGCGGGTAGCAAGCCCGAAATCGCCTTCAACGTGGTTGACTTGCCGGCCCCGTTTGAACCAATCAGCGAGACGATCTCACCCTCTTCGACATGGAAGGAGATACCCTGCAGGGCGTGAATGGCGCCGTAATAGACATTGAGATCCTTGACTTCAAGTAGCATAAGCGTCGCTCTTCTCCTATTTCTGCAGCACGCCGACTTTGGCCGCCGCACCACGACCCAGATACGCCTCGATCACCTGCGGGTTGTCCTGGATCTCTTTGGGCGTGCCACGTGCGATCACCTGACCAAAGTCCATCACCGTGAGGTTCTGGCAAATATTCATCACCAGGCGCATCTGGTGCTCAATCAGCAGAATGGTCAAATGGAAACGCTCGTGGACAAAGTTGATGTACTCCATCAGGCGACCGATCTCATTGGGGTTCATGCCGGCGGCCGGTTCGTCCAACAACAACAGCTTTGGATCACTCGCCAGTGCACGCGCAATTTCGACACGACGCTGCTCGCCGTACGGCAAATTCTTGGCCACTTCGTTCTGCAACCGTTCCAATCCAAAGATCGCCAGGAATTCCTGGGCTCGATCCACCATCTCGCGCTCCTTGACTTCGAAGCGACGCGTACGCAGCAAGCTATCGGCCAAACTGTAGCCGGCGTGCGGATGATAGGCGATCATCACGTTGTCCAATACAGTCAGTTCCGGGAACAAACGGATGTTTTGAAAGGTGCGGCCGACGCCGAGATTGGTAATCTCATAGGGCTCCATCCCGACGGTGTTCTCACCATTCAGGAAGATGTCGCCACTTGTCGGCACGTAGAGACCGCTGATCATATTGAAGGCAGTCGTCTTGCCCGCGCCATTCGGGCCGATCAACCCATCCAATGCGCCCTTCTGGACCACAAGGTTGAAGTCGCCGACGGCACGCAGACCGCCAAATTGCTTGGTCAGGTTGCGGATATCCAGCACCGGTAACGCTGATGCGGCCGCGGAAGTGTTTGCGCTCGTAGTTTCTGTCATGTTCGACCTCCGCGTTATTGTGCAGCCGGCGCCGGCGCCACCACTGTCTCATCCTGGCGTTTGCGCAGCGGATAGATAGGTTTCTTCATAAAGCCCCACTCAATCTGCCCCAACAACCCTTGCGGCCGCACCAACATCAGAAGCAACAAGGTGATGGGGTAAAGCACATAGCGCCAGGTCGGGGCTTCCGTACCCATCTGGCCCAGCAACACGCGCAAGAGCCCTTCCAAGAAGAACATCCAGCCAAAGGCCGCCGCAATGGTGCCCGTCATACTGCCAAGACCGCCAAAGACGATGATGATCAACGGGTTGAACCCTAACAAGAAGTGGAAGGTGCCCGGACTGAGGAAGCCAATGTAGTGGGCATAGACGGCGCCCCCCAACCCGGCAAACAAACTGCCAATCACAAACGCGCGCAGTTTGTAGTCGGCCACGTTGATGCCCATCGCCTTGGCGGCCGTCTCATCTTCACGCACCGACATGATTGCGCGCCCAGAGGTGGAATAGATCAGGTTGCGCATCACAATGATCGCTACCAAGAGAAAGAAGAATGCCCAGAACCAGGTAGTCAGCTTTGGAATACCGATCATGCCGCGGCCGCCCTTCATTTCGGGGAACGGCAGAATGGTGTCGGAGTTGACCATCAGGGTGTTCACCACGATCGTGAACCCCAACGTGGCAATGCCAAAGTAATCAGAACCCAACGTGAGCACGGGCAGCCCAAACATAAAGGCAACCTCGGCGGCAAACACGCCGGCAATCAGTACCGCCAGAAAGAAGATAAACTCCATGCCCAAACCGCTGCCCAACGGGCCGGGTGCGGCCGTTGTGCCCAACATGGGAGTCAGGGCCGGGCTGAGCGAACTGCCAATCCATACGGCGACGGCGCCCGCCGCGATGACTCCGATCAAATAGAGCGTGAACTGGGAGAGCACCGGCATCCCTTTGTAGCGATTCACCATCTTGCCCACACCCCAGATCACGATGGCGGCAAGAAACACGCCGATGCCAGCCACCAGCAGGCCGGAAGCGTCGCCTTTGCTCCACCGGAAGGTGATGTCGGCTGCCGCATAGGCCCCAATCCCGTAAAAGCCCCATTGCCCCAGGCTGAACTGGCCATTAAACCCGTAGATCAGGTTCAACCCAAGCGCAACCATCGTCATGGTGCAGGACTGAAAAAGCAGGCCCCGGTCAAAATCGTTGAAGAGCTGGAAGCCGCCGATATTCATCAAGGCGAGCTGGATGACGCCAAAAGCCACGATCACCCCACCGATCTTGACCCAAACGCTTTTGTTCCCCAGCACCCATAACAGAAAATACACGTAAGCCAGCACGCCGACGATTTTGAGAACCGAGGCAAATAGAAAGACGATATTCATCGATTCACCCCTTATGCCTTTTCGCCGGAAGCTTCGCCAAAGATCCCAGTGGGACGCACCAGCAACACAAGGATCAACAAGGTAAATGCGATTGCGTCACGCATTGGCGTGGAGAGGTACCCCATGGTCAGCGCTTCTGCCTGCCCCATGATTAAGGCGCCTACGAAGGCCCCAGGAATACTGCCAATGCCGCCAAGCACGGCCGCCACAAACGCCTTCAAGCCGGGCAAAATGCCCATCTGCGTGTTAATCGAGGGATAGGCCACGGCATAGAGCACCCCACCCAAACCGGCAAAAGCAGCGCCTATCGCAAAGGTGAATGAGATCACACCGTCGACGTTGATACCCATCAGGCGCGCCGTCGGCTTGTCGAACGAGGTCGCCCGCATCGCTTTGCCCATCTTGGTGCGGCGTACGAGGAACTGTAGAAAGATCTGCACACCGATGGATACCACAACAATAATCAGGAAAATGTTGGAGATCGTCACCGAACCCGGTGGCGGCTGCACGCCCGGCTGCACTTGCCCAAAGCTGCCCCCACCGACATACCAGGTCACGACCTCAAAGGGTCTCTGGTAGGGAATGAAACGGGGCGAGAAGACAAAGTTGAGCGCCCCAAAAAATTCCAGGAAAAATGAAACGCCAATCGCCGTGATCAAGGCCGCAATGCGCGGCGCATTGCGCAACGGCTTGTAGGCCACACGCTCGATGACGACCGCCAGCGCGACACAGACGACCATCGACAGTCCCAGCACGAGGATTGTGCCAAGGAGCATCGCTAACCCGTCCGGCAGGTTGGGGAAGGCATTCTTCGGCCACAAATGAATGCCAAAGCGGGCTACGGCATAATAGCTGACGAACGCTCCCACCATAAAGACGTCGCCGTGGGCAAAGTTGATCAGCCGGACAATCCCATACACCATGGTATAGCCCAGGGCAATCAGGGCATAGACAAAGCCGAGTTGCAGACCACTCAACACGATCTGGACGAACAATGCCGGATTCTGGATCGCCTGGCGGCCAATCAGATAAATGGCGCCAAACGCCAGGACGGCCAAAAAGCCATACCCGATCCAGGCCAGTTTGGCGCCGGGCCGTCGCGAACTCAGGGTAGACGGTTTCGTAGGCATCACCTGTTGCATCGGTGATTCACCTCCAAGAAATGGTTTGTTGATTGGACACCGAGATGGGATAGTTGGTAAGGACCAATCACCGTGGCACCAAAAAGTCAGGGAGGTGGAGGACGACCGCGATCACCCTCCACCGGCATGCACAGATTGCGGGATTGCAAAAACGGCGCTGCGCCGCACCCCACATGACCGGCGCAGCACCGCTCTCTCACAATCCCCAGCTTACGGGTTAACGACTTCTTTGAACTTGATGCCGTCGGCCGTCACTTCCAGGATGGTGGCAGACTTGATCGGATTGTGCTGGGCATCAAAGCTAATCTTGCCGGAGACGCCGTCATACTGAATCTTGCTCAGCGCATCCTTCACAGTCGCCGTGTCGACCGTGCCGGCTTCCGTGATGCCCTGCAGCATCAGGTTGGTCGCATCATAGGCCAACACGGCCAGCGCATCGGGAACCTTCGGATTGCCGCTATCATCCTTGTACTTCTCGCCAAAGGTCTTGACGAAATTCTGCACTTCCGGGCGAGGATCTTCAGGAGAGTAGTGGTTGGTAAAATAGCCACCCGCTGCCGCTGCATTGTCCAGGTCAGCCGAATCCCAGCCATCGCCGCCGACGAACGGCGCCGTGATGCCCTTCTCTTTGGCCTGTTTGGTGACCAGGTTGACGATGTTGTAATAGTCGGGCAGATAGACCACATCCGGGTTGGCTTCGGCAATCTTGGCCAGAATCGTGGAGAAGTCGGTATCCTGCGCCGTGTAGCTTTCCGTACCGACGATGGTGCCGCCCGCTGCGGTGAAGGATTCCTCAAAGAACTGGGCAAGACCCTTGGTGTAATCGTTGGCCTGGTCTAGCATGATGAAGGCCGTCTTGGCGCCCAACGAGTCCATGGCAAACTTCGCGCCGACCTTACCCTGGAACGGGTCGATGAAACACGCGCGGTAGACAAAGTCCTTCGTCGTGCCATCGGCGTTCACGGTGACATCCGGGTTCGTGGAGGTCGGGCTGATCATGATCACGCCCTTGGCGTTGGCAATCTCGCTCACGGGGATGGAAGCCTTGGAGCAGACCTCGCCGATGATGTACTTGACCCCGTCTTGATCGATCACCTTGTTGGCCGCGTTGACGGCCGGGTCAGGGGTGCACTGGCTGTCTTCGACAACCGCCGAGACCGTCTGGCCCAAAACACCACCCTTGGCGTTCCATTCGTCGATGGCCAGCAGGGCGCCATCACGCGTCATGAGACCAAACGTGGGCACCGGGCCAGACAGTGGCGCCAAAATCGCGATCTTGAGTTCGCCACCGGCGGCTGGCGCAGCGGCGGCCGGCTCACCAGCAGCCGGCGCAGCAGCCGGAACAGCGGTGCACGCAGACAGCAGCATCGTCAATGCAATTACCAAACTGAGAATCTTGAAACTACGCATGAAGACCTCTCCTTAGTTCTTTAAGGGAAATGTTGAGCTGGGCTCTATTGAAAAATCGTTCAGACAGCGGCAATGACAGGTTGTCGATGTCTGGACGGTGAGCTTACCACAAAAACCAATATCAAAGTAACGTGCCTCCTTTGACCGGCTAAATAGTCAGGTTTTCCATTATTCTCGGCATCATCATCGATGCCGAATGGCCATAAGAGAAGGACTGCGATGAGGAAAGTGCATGCTACGCAAGAAAGTACTTGGCGGATTATATAAGAGCGTCCAGCGTATTGTCAAACATCTTGACAGAGAGCGTACCAAAGACCTATAATCGTCGCAGCAAACAAGGGTGTCCCTTGGTAATTTGCCCGTTTGTTCCATGTCCGGCCACAGAAGGAGTGCTTTTCATATGCAACGCAGCCCACTGTACAGCCGCAGCGTCATCGTAACGATCTTGATTCTGCAAATCATCCCGCTGATGATGTTCCCGATCAAATCCTTCTCACCGACTTCTCAGGAATGGTGGCTACCGGCATTGCTGGCTGTCCTCATTGTGGTCGCCGACTTTCAGATCATCGTCCGCCGCACCGTCGCACCTTGGCCCTGGTACCTCATCGGCTTTGCGCAAGGCTTTAACATCATCAGCCGGTTGATGATGGTGTGGGTCAACGCCACCTCCGGGCCAGGTGCAGATGCCACCGTCAACTGGACATACTTGATTCTCACCTTCGTCTCGATGGCAGTCTCCACCTTTATGCTGTGGTATACCGAAAAGCCTCAAGTACGCATCGCGGCCGTGTACGGTTGAAACCCTTACGATTCATCTCACCACACCTATGCATGGTTCCCGCCGCAGCGCGGGCTATGGTATAATCTTCGCTTGTGGATCGACCCATGATTGTCGGCTTGACGGGCAATATTGCTGCGGGCAAAAGCACCGTTCTGGCTTTTATGCGCCAAAAAGGCGCACACATCATCGACGCCGATCAGTTGGCGCATGTGGCAATGGCGCCTGGCGGCTTGGCCTATCAGCCGATTATCGACGCTTTCGGCCGTGGTTTTTTGCGCGCCGACGGCACAATCGATCGACCGGCACTGGGCCATATCGTCTTCGGTGACCCGCAGAAATTACAGCAACTGGAGCAGATTGTCCACCCAGCGGTTTTTGTGTTGGCCAAGGCAGAACTGGCCCAAACGACGGCGCCGGTCATCATTGTGGAAGCAATCAAACTGCTTGAGTCAAGCCGGCTGCTTACACTGTGCAAAGAAGTGTGGGTGGTCACGGCCGACCCAGAGATCCAATTGCGCCGATTACGTCACGACCGCAACATGAGTGAAGCTGAGTCACGCCAACGCATGGCTGCCCAGTCTTCACAATCGGAAAAAGTGGCGCACGCCGACCGCGTGATTGAAAATAACGGCACGCCCGCGCAATTGCACACGAAACTGGACGAGATTTGGAACGTACTGATGGTAATGCGTGAAACTTGACTATGGACACACTAAAACGCTTTTGGGCCGACCATCCTGTCTTGTCGAACTGGCTGATCCTGGCCATTGGTATGGTCATTATCCTTTATTTCAGTGCCAGGCATATTGCCTTTCAGCCCACACAATGGGCAGCCCTGGTCGGCGCCACTGTGGCCCTGGCCGGTCTATGCGCTTGGATTATCAACTGGGAGTGAGTCAGGACAGAGGTAGGTCGTCGGTGGCATGTCGCCCCACACTCCGCGCAACTAGCTCAAAAAACTTATGGATAAACGCGATTATTACGAAATTCTGGGCGTAGCCCGCAACGCCGACAAAGACGCCATCAAGAAAGCCTTTCGCAAACTGGCCCAACAGTACCACCCGGACGTCAACAAGTCGCCCGAGGCCGAGGCACGCTTCAAAGAGATGAATGAGGCCTACCAGGTACTGAATGACGACCAGAAACGCGCCGTTTACGACCGCTATGGTCATGCTGGGTTGCAAGGCGCAACCGGCGCCGGCAATGATATGGGTGGGTTCGGCGACCTGGGCAGTATCTTTGAAGAGATCTTTGGTGGCTTTGGTCGAACCGGTGGCGGGGGTGGCGGTAACCGTCGCCAGCCACGCCGCGGCGCGGACTTGCGCGCCGACATTCGCATTTCGTTTGAAGAAGCCGCCTTTGGCTATGAACGCGAACTCGAAATCCCGCGCATGGAGGCCTGCGATCGCTGCAAAGGCGCCGGCGCAGAGCCACCCACGCAAGCCGTCGCCTGCCACACCTGCAATGGCACCGGCGAAGTCAAGCGCCGCCAGCAAAGCCCTCTCTTTGGCACCGTGATCACGGCCACGACCTGTTCAACCTGCAACGGCACCGGCGAAGTCATCCCCTCGCCGTGCGCCAAATGCAACGGACGCAAGTATATCCGTGTCACACGCAAACTCAACGTCAAGATTCCACCCGGTGTCGACGAGGGCACGCGTATTCGCCTGGTCGGTGAGGGCGAAGCCGGCCAAATGGGCGGGCCGCCTGGCAATCTCTATGTCGTCGTATCCGTCGACCCCCATCAGATCTTTGTGCGCAATCAAGCAGACTTGTTGCTGGATCTCCCTATCAACGTAGCGCAAGCCGCGCTCGGCGCCGCCATCAGGATTCCTACCCTGGACGGCGGCCAAGAAGAACTGGAGATCCCCGCCGGTACGCAGACGGGCGCCCAATTCCGCAAGCGCGGGCTGGGCGTCCCCTATTTGCAGCGCGCCGGCCGCGGCGACATGCTGATCAACGTGCATGTGGTCGTGCCCACCAAGCTGAGCGCCGAACAAAAAGAGATTTTCCGCCAACTCGCCAAGAGCTTTGGCGACGGCCCCGCCGGCGAGCAATCCAAAGGATTTTTTGATCGGCTGTTTGGCGCATGAGCATCTCTAATCAAGAAATTCTGGAAATTTCGGTAGAATGCGACACCGAAGCCGCTGAAGCCGTCAGTGAACTCTTCAACCGCTTTAACGGCGGCGACTACGACGACGACAGTGAGGCCGGCGAAGCCACTGGCGGCGGCGCCGTCATCGAGTCGATCGGCTTCGATGACTGGGGCAAACCGCTCGATGGCGAATATCGCCTCTGGGTGAAAACCTACATCAAGCCCGGTGCGCGCGGCAACGCCATCCGCCGCCAGATCGAGGAGGGCCTGGGCCACCTGAGCCTGCTCTACCCAATCCCAGATCCCCAAATCCGCACTTTGCGTGAGGAAGACTGGGCGCACGCCTGGAAAATATTCTACAAACCGCTGCGCGTGGGCCAACGCGTCGTGCTGAAACCCAGTTGGGAAGAGTTCGCGGCCCAGCCCACTGACATAGTCGTCGAACTGGACCCAGGCATGGCCTTCGGCACGGGACTACACCCGACCACGCGCCTGTGCATTGCCGCCCTGGAAGAAATCGTGCGGCCCGGTGATACCGTCCTTGATTTGGGAACCGGCAGCGGCGTTCTGGCCATCGTCGCCTACAAGCTCGGTGCCACGCACCTGCTCGCCACCGATATTGATCCAATTTCCGTCGAAGTCACGCTCGAAAACGCCGGTCGCAATGGCGTCCCCACCGGCGAGGACGCCGCCCTTGCCGTGCGCCTCGGCAGCGTGCCCACAGAGATGGCCGGCCGTTTCTCCGTGATCGTCGCCAACATCCTGGCCGAGGTCATTGCCAAGCTCTTGGATGCTGAGTACGGATATCCGCCGCTCACCGATCCTTTGGCGCCCGGCGGTCACATGATCCTCTCCGGCATCATCGACTTCCGCACCGACCTCGTCGTCGACGCCATACAACGCCACGGGCTGACCCTGATCGACCGCCGACAAGAAGGCGACTGGGTGGCGCTGCTGGTGAGGAAAGACGCATAACTGCATGGCGATCGGCGAAGGACGCACGCTCAACCGCTTCTTCGTCTCCGGTGAGCCGTTGTCGGTTAATCATGTCGCCACGGTCGATACCTTGGCGTCCCAGTTGTCGTCCGTCCTCCGACTCAACCGGGGCGACCACATCGTCTTGTTGGATGGCAGTGGCATCGAATACACGGCACAAATCCAAGCACTGTCGCGTCATCACGCGGCAGCGCTTGTGCTTTCCGCACAGCCTTGCCAGGCCGAGCCGGCCATCCATCTCACGCTCTACCAATGTAGCCTGAAGCAAGAGAAGTTCGAGTGGGTTCTGCAAAAAGGCACCGAGTTGGGCGTATCCCGCTTCGTCCCAGTGATCAGCACTCGCAGCATCGTGCGCCCCGCTGAAACCCTGCGCCGGAAATACGACCGCTGGCACGCCATCATCCGCGAAGCAACTGAGCAGTGCGGCCGCGGCCGCCTCCCCGTCCTGGCCGACCCGCTCGAGTGGCCGGCCGCCGTCTCCTCGCTCGTGGGTGCCGGCTTCTTGCCCTGGGAGAGCGCTGCCGCGTCCGTACCCCTCGGCGCCACCCTCACCCCCTCGCCCCTGTCAATTCTAATCGGCCCCGAAGGCGGCATCACCAGCGAGGAAGCACAACTGGCGTCCACCCACGGCTGGCAGATAGTAAGCCTGGGACCACGCACCCTGCGCGCCGAAACGGCCGCCCTCGCCGCTGTCACCATCGCCATGGCCCACAGTGGCGAATTGGGCGCGCGCCATGCATAGCATAGACGGCTAAACCACGCCTATCAAGTTGTACGTTGCCTACGATCACTCGCTGCGCTTCGCCCAATCCCTTTGCTTGACGATGGCCGCGAAGTCGGCTACAATGCACTATGAAAAATGTAGCGATTAACCGTGTGAAGGAAATAGAAACATGACTACGACACAACCGAACGGCAGCAACGCCAGCCAGCCCATTGAGAACGTCATCATTATCGGCAGCGGGCCGGCCGGCTTTACGGCGGGCCTTTATGCCGCGCGTGCTAACCTGAGCCCTCTCCTGCTCACCGGCAATGACTACGGCGGCCAAGTCAGCATCACGTACGACATTGAGAACTATCCCGGCTTCCCGGAGAGTCTGAGCGGGCCGGACCTGGTGGAAAAATTCAAGGCGCAAGCCGAAAAGTTTGGCACGCGCGTCGAATTCGACTTTGTTAAGGAGATCGTGGTCGACCGCCACCCCTTTGTCGTACGCACCGCCAACGGCAATGAATACCGCGCCAAGTCGTTGATCATCTCCACCGGTGCACGCCCGCGCTACCTGGGCGTCCCCGGCGAAAAGGAATTTACCGGCAAGGGCGTCTCCTACTGCGCCACCTGCGACGGCTTTTTCTTCCGGGGCAAGGACGTGTTGGTGGTCGGCGGCGGCGACAGCGCGGCCGAAGAAGCACTCTTTCTGACACGCTACGCCAGCCGCGTACGCATCCTCCACCGCCGCGACAAGTTGCGCGCCAGCAAGATTCTGCAAGACCGCGTGCTCTCCCATGCGAAAATCGAGATGGTGTGGAACACGGTGATCACGGAAATTGACGGGACTGCCGGTCATGTCACCGGTGTCAAAACGGAGAACACGGTCACCGGCGCCGCCGACCATCTGACCACCGACGGCGTCTTTGTCTTCGTCGGCCACCTGCCCAACAACGAACTTTTCCCAGGCAAGTTGGAGATGGACGAGGACGGTCACTTGATCACCGACCGCACCCTGCGCACCAACGTCCCCGGCGTCTTTGCTGCCGGCGAGATCCAAGACAAGGTCTTCAAGCAGGTCGCCACGAGCGTGGGTCAAGGGTGCGCAGCCGCCATGTCGACCACGCGTTTCCTGGAAGAACTGGAGGCCGGTCATCCCCTCGCGCTGACCGCCGACCCGCGTGAATTCGCAACGCCACGCGCCAGGGTGCTGGCCTGAATAACCGGCCAGCCTGGGAGCGCCGCCATCCCTGGCGGCGCTCCCAGGTCGTGGTTGAATCCTTGTCCAGTCTCTCCCCCAATTTCTGATCGCCCGCGTTCCGCATTACGATTCGGGACATGCCTTCTTCTCTTGAGCCAGTCGAGCCGGCGCCTCCCCCCGATCGCGGGCTGGCGCGCTCAGCCGGCGTGCTGGCGATTGGCAACCTGGGCAGCCGGGTGCTCGGGCTTGTGCGCGAAGTCATCATCGCTGCCATGTTCGGTGCTTCCGGGCAGGTCAGTGCGTTCCGCATCGCCGCCCAAGTTCCCACCCTCATCTATGATTTCCTGATCGGCGGCATGCTCAGCGCCGCGTTGGTGCCGGTGCTGAGCGACTACACCCGCCGGGGACGCGCGGAGTTCACACGCGTCGTCAGTGCGCTCATCAGTCTGAGTGTCGTCGTGCTTGCGCTCCTCGTGTTGCTATTGGAATTGGCCGCGCCGGGGCTGGCCGGGTTGCTAGCGGGCGGTTTCCGCACCACCGACCCGGCGTTGCTCACCCTCACAACCCAATTGATCCGTCTGCTGGCCCCCGCCGTTTGGTTGCTCAGCATGGCTGGTGTGGTCACGGCCGTGCTTTACGCCTTGCAACGCTTTACCTTCCCCGCCATCGCCACCGCCGTCTTCAATCTGGGCATCGTCATCGCCGTTCCACTCCTGGCGCCACAATTCGGCATCTACAGCCTGGCCGCCGGCCTCCTGGCCGGCGCTTCCGCCCAAATGCTGCTCATGGTGGCCGATACCTGGCGCGCCGGCGTGCGCTGGCGCTTCACACCCGGCTGGCGGCATCCTGCCCTACGCCGCATTCTCTGGCTCTACCTCCCCATCGCCGCAGGACTGGTCGTCAGCCTCTTCCAGGTGGGTCTCGACCGCCGCCTGGCCTCCGGCACCGGCGCATCGAGCATCGCCTGGATGGCCAACGCCACCACCTTGCAGCAGATGCCATTGGGACTGATCAGTGTGGCAATTTCGCTGGCTTCGTTGCCCCGCTTGAGCAAGTACTACGCGGCCGGCAACGAAAACGCCTACCGGCAGACATTGGCGCGTGGGTTGCGCATGTTGTGGCTGCTCATCATGCCCGCCGCCGTGATCCTCTGGCTGCTGGGTGAACCGATCACGCGCGTTCTCTTTCAGCGTGGCGCCTTCACGCCAGCCGACACCGCGCAGGTGGTGAAAGCACTCAACATCTATCTGATCGGCATGATCTGCGCTGCCGTGGACTACCCGCTCAACTTCGCTTTCTACGCACGCAACAACACGCTGTTGCCAGCCCTGGTCGGCGTCGCCAGCGTCGTTGTCTACGTGATCGTCGCCCTGGCGCTCGTGCAATCGGCTGGTTACTTAGGCCTGGTCTGGGCAGACACCGCCAAACAGGCCGCGCATCTGCTGATCATGGCGTTCCTGCTCTGGCGACGCGTCGGCCGGCTCGGTGCGCACACGCTGCGCGGCTTTGGGCAAATCGCGCTGGCAGCCGCACTCATGGGTGTCGTCACCTGGGGCATGTCTGCCCTGCTGGCGCGTCTGGCTGCGTCGGGCTTTGCCGGCAATCTGGTGCTCATTGGCGCCGCCAGTGCCGCCGGGGTGGCGGTGTTTATCGCCGTGCTTGCCTGGAACGATCTGCCGGAAATGCAACTGCTGCTGGATCAGGCACGCCGCCGCTTATTCAAGCGCTAGCGCGCGATCTCCCCGCGCCACCCATGCCAGTTTTTTGGATTGGCGCCGCGCGCATATAATAGAGGCATCAGGTTCCAGCCAAAACTTTTCTGGCGCGCTGGCTACTACCGGCGCCGTCGTTGCTGTAGGAGAAAAGAAGGAATGTCCACCAATCGTCAGGCTGCCAGCAAACGCAAGAGCAGCACCACTAGCCAACCAAAGACGAACGTCGCGTCCGGTGCACCGGCTGTCGTTTCCACCGAGCAGGGCGCGCTGAGCGGGCCGGATGCCGCCGCATGGGAAAGCGGCTACGATTACGTGTTCAGCGACCTGCGCAAATTGGCGATTGTCTCGCTTTCGCTCTTTGCGATCATCATCGTTGCCGGCTTCTTCCTCTAGAAAAAGGCCGTCTTCCCCAGTTGATGAAATCACAGCGGTGGTAAAAGCCAGCGCTGTTTTCATGGTCCGGTCGTTTTCACCCCATCATGGCGGGGCCGGCGGTAGGCGATAGGCGCCAATATCAGCCAAATGGTGGCGTGCAAGAACCAACAAAGCCAGAAGTTGCGCGTGTAGAAAAACACAACGCTCGTCACGATCAGGATGGCGATCTTGGAGAGCCGGCGCGGCGCCGACGGTTGAACCACGACGGCCACGGGCAATGCCAACAACGCCGCCGACCACACCGCCCAATAGGCAGGCGCCGCGACCACCTGCGGCAGAAACAGTGCGATCTCCCAAAGTGCAGCCCGCAGAAACGACCAAAAAAATTCCTCGGCGCCGCACAGGCCGATCACAGCCAGAATACCCGCCCCGGTGCCGGCGATCGGCTCCGGAATGCGTGACCTACCGGGCTGCGCGACGATCGTTAACAAACGAGTCGCCGCGACCAATAGGGCCAACACCAGAATCAGCGCCGCGCCTACCTGAAAACTGGTTGACCAGTCCAGGTAGCGCAACCCCATCAAGCGCGGCGAAACCGCCCCGGTGATGAGCG
>Ga0105047_10002968_pt1 | contig 30049 bp, 23 predicted proteins | sample MAT04_FD_78384 | JGI IMG/M metagenome (GOLD analysis project Ga0105047, IMG submission 78384) | Freshwater microbial communities from Lake Fryxell liftoff mats and glacier meltwater in Antarctica - MAT-04 (megahit assembly) | ecosystem: Environmental > Aquatic > Freshwater > Ice > Liftoff... | reverse complement strand
CTTATAGACGGCGTAAGAATAGAGGGTACTGCTTATGTCGACGGCATTGATGTATATGATAAAAAAGTAATAGTCGATGATCTGCGCAAAAAGGTTGGAATGGTTTTTCAGAAGCCAAATCCATTTCCTAAAAGCATTTTTGAAAATGTTGCGTATGGGCTTAGGGTTAATGGGATAAGCGATAAACACGTTATTGAAGAAAGAGTGATCGCTTCAATCCAACAATCTGCTTTATGGGAGGAGGTTAAGGATAAGCTTAAAAAGTCAGCTATGGAACTTTCCGGCGGACAACAGCAAAGGCTATGTATTGCAAGAACACTAGCAATTAAGCCCAAAGTTATTTTAATGGATGAGCCTGCCTCTGCACTTGATCCTATTTCTACTGGAAAAATTGAAGAATTGATTCACGAATTAAAAAAAGATTTTACTATCATAATCGTTACCCATAATATGCAGCAGGCCTCTCGCGTGAGTGATTTTACGGCATTTTTTTACCTGGGGGAATTGGTAGAATGGGATACTACAACAACGATTTTCATGAATCCCAAGGATGTAAAAACTCAGAATTATGTAACAGGTAGGTTTGGATGATATATTTGTTGTGTGATATATTTGTAGATTAGGGATGAAATTGATTGTTATTGGTTTAAAACAATAAGAAATTAAAAGGATGGAAACAAAAGCACATGCACACATGGATGCAGAGTTACTGCAACTTAAGACTGATATGATTGATATGTGGGAGACTGTAATAAGTCAACTACAAAAAGTACGTGATGTGGTTGAAAAGAACAATCGCGATTTGATTAATGAAATGGCATCCGGTGAAAAACGTATTGACGCTTTTGAACTTAAGATCGATATGGATTGCGAAAGAATTCTTGCTTTATACAATCCTGTTGCAAATGATTTGCGTTTTGTATTAGCAGTTTTAAAGATTAATTACAATCTCGAAAGAATAGGCGATTTTGCCTGGGGAATTGGAAAAATTTTCCGGGATACTGAATCATCATTCAGCAAAGAAAGCTTAAAAAAATCTAACCTGATGCTGATGATCAACACTTCAATTGAAATGGTTAAGACTGCACTCCTGGCTTTTGAGAATGATGATAACGAACTAGCATCGGTAATATTTGAAAAGGATAAAATTCTTGATGCCAATAACAAAAACGCCAATAACATTATTGCTGCGCAGATCAAAGCTCATCCGAAAAGTATATTGAATCATTTAAGTCTTCTTTCCATCATTCGTAAAACAGAAAGAATCGGAGATCAAACAAAGAATATTTCAGAAGAGATAATTTTCTATATTGAGGCGAAAGTATTACGACACAAGAGAAAGAAGAAATAGTTTAAACCAACAAACCTGTCAGGTATTAGACCTGACAGGTTTGTTGATACCAATACCCGGAATCTTTAACAATTCTTTTCTGAGTAGCGAAATCTACGTAAACCAAACCAAATCTGGGCTGATACCCTTCTGCCCATTCAAAATTGTCTGTTAGACTCCATACAAAATAACCGTTTACATTTACGCCTTCTTGTTTTGCCCGAAGTACCTGCTGAATGTGCTGATCTAAATAGTTTGTTCTTTTAACATCATATACTCTGTTTCCAACCAAAGTATCAGGAAATGCAGCGCCATTTTCCGTTACAATGATCTCTTTAAAATTCTTATAACTGTTAAATTTTAATAACATCTCATAAATGCTTTCAGGATACACTTCCCAATTCATAACAGTGGTCTCTACATCTCTTTTTTCTGCTGTTACTATTTTCGCCCATAATAAAGGTGTTAATCTGGAGAAAGTAACCAATTCTCTAGTATAATTTTGTAACCCTATAAAATCCATATTAAATGCCAGCTTGCCTTCATCACCATCTTTTATAAAAGGCTCAAGCCTTTGGAGCATTTGAAGATCTTTAACGGGATAACCTAATCCGGCTAATGGTTCTATAAACAATCGGTTGAGGAGTGTATCGATCCTGTTTGCAGCCAAAGTATCCTTTTGTGAATGTCCGAATGGCTGAATATATGAACATGAGAAGGTAGTTCCAACTATTAAATCGGACTTTAATGATTTTACAATTCTACCCCCTTCAGCCTGACACATTGCAGCATGATGGGCTGCCGCCAAAAAATTATTGAGACCTTTCCTCCCCGGTGCGTGGACCCCAAGAAAATACCCTGCTCCTGTAAATACCATTGGTTCATTAAGTATCATCCAACGTTTTACCCTGTCCCCGAAATATTTGATACAAACTTCAACATATTCGCTAAACCAGCTTATTATATCCCTGTTGGCCCAACCACCACAGCTTTCAAGCTCCCATGGCAAGTCCCAATGGTAAAGTGTTATCCAAGGTTCAATTCCTCTTGCAAGACATGAATTAATTACCCGGTTATAAAAGTCTATTCCTGCCAAATTAATTGTTCCTATACCATTTGGAATTATTCGACTCCAGGACAGAGAAAAGCGAAAGTTTTTTATGTTAAGATTTTCAATTAGTTCAATATCATCATTATAGAGATGGTAAAAGTCGCAGGCTATATTTGCGTTTTGATTATGATAAATATTCCCCTTTCTGTTTGCGAAAACATCCCAAACTGACTTCCCTTTACCATCTTCATTCCATCCGCCCTCTATCTGGTACGCAGCTGTTGAAACTCCCCATTTAAAAGTACTTCCAGCAGACATGTTGTTACTATCCATTATCAATCTCTAATTCTGAAGCTACTTTTCTCAATAACATTCTTTTAAATTTTTTGAGGGAAGATGGCTTTTTCCCTTCCAACATCATATCAAGATTGATTACAGAGAAATTTTCAGAAATAACTTTATTTATGATTTGCTCTGTAATATTAGGATAATCTACCTGAATTCTCAAATCGTTTTCAATCCATTCCTGAATTTTTTCTTTATGCTTTAAATTCAGACTTTTTATTACCGGAACTCCCATTTCAGATAATGCTGCTGCGTTGCATTGTTGTTCATACTGACCCTTCATAGGGATTACCAATAGTTTCTTATTCATAAAAAGTGCTTCAGCCGGAGTTTCAAAGCCGGCGCCACATAAAATTCCTTCAGAAGAAGCCATGCTGCTGACGAAGTCATCATTATTTATTGATTGTATTGAAATATTCATTTCTTTGAAGTGCTTTTTATTGTGCTTTGAAAACACTTGCCATTGGACATTTTCAAAATTACTCAACACTTTAATAATTCTCTTATCGTCATAAGCAGGGAGATAAACTGTATAGTGACCCTTATTTGCTATCTTACAATTCCGAACCTGTTGTCTGATAACAGGTGTGTAAATATTTGAATCGTAAGATTTAAAATGGAAACCATATTGCACAGAGGAAGGTGCGTAATTCTTAAGAATTGCTCTTCCAAGAAAATCGCTTTCATTTGGCTGAGGAACACTTTTGTTCAAAACTGCTGACTGATGGCTTAGTGCAACACACCTAATATTTTTCAGTTCGCATGCCCATGCAGTAACAGGTTCAAAGTCGTTAATAACCAAATCATATAATTCTACAGGCACATCATCAATTTCAAAAAACAGTCCCCTTAAATTATTTTTTTTATATGTTTTTTTAAGGTCCACTCCCCCACTCTCCCCAAAGATAAAACTTAGACCTCTGTACTTAAACTTTACTGGAAAAGGCAATTCCACATCAGCCTGAGTGCCACTTATTAAAATATCAACTTCGTGATCCTTTTTCAAAACTGGAATTATATCCCTTGCTCTGCTTAAATGACCATTTCCAGTGCCCTGAATTGCATATAGAATTTTCATTTTTTGAATATTTAAGAATTGAGTGGATAGATAAAAACAGATTTGAGATTCATTTTGTGGAGTTGGCAAATATTTTTGTCTTCGGGGGATTTGGAGCTTTCATCAGATTAAATTCCTGTAGCATATTTTCAAAGATCTGGCTGTTATTTAAATCTGTTTCATCATCTTTTTCAAGGTTTTGCTTCATTTGATGCTTATCTTTTTCATTAAACCTGTAAATTGACCATGCTCCATTTGAGAATTCAAGAGTTGACAAATTTTCAACCCAATCTCCTGAATTCATGTAAATTACCGAACCTTCTGAATTGCTTATTTTGCGCATTTCAGGATGATGAATATGTCCACAGATTACATAATCATATTTGTTGCTGATACCAATATCTGCAGAGGTTTTCTCAAAGTCGTTAATGAACGAAACAGCCGATTTTACACTGCTTTTAATTTTTTGTGAAAGAGATAATTTTCCTTTGTTTAAAATTTTTTCTGAGATGAAGTTAAAAAATTTATTTATCAGAATCAAAGTATCATAACCAATTGCTCCCAACCTGGCTAACCATTTTGAGTGTTGCATGGTAATATCAAAAACATCACCATGAAAAACCCATGCCTTTTTACCTTCGGGGAGGTCAAGAACAACTTTATTTACAACGCTGAGTGAGCCAATTTTCAAGCCATCGAATTTTCGGAACATTTCGTCGTGATTGCCAGTTACATAGTAGGTTTTTATTCCTTTTCCCATCCAGCTTATAAGGTGTTTAACTACCTTCATATGACTGTTAGGCCAATAACGCTTTGTGAATTGCCAGATGTCTATTATATCGCCGTTTAGGACAACTACTTTCGGCTTAATACTCTTTAAATAAAAGAGTAATTCTTTTGCATGACAGCCATAAGTGCCAAGATGTACATCAGAAAGTACCAGAATATCAATTCTTCGTCTATTTTTTTTCATTTACGATATTAATGTTTTAAAAGGGGATAAAACCCCATGAAAAGGGAAATTGCAAATTTTGAAATAAGATTTTCAAATTTCTTTTTAAACCTGTCAGGTCTTAAACCTGTCGGGTTTGGAAGATGAATAAACCTTTTATAATTTTCCATAATATTGAGTTTGTCAAAATTATGGGTGATTTATAAACTGTGTGTGAAAATGATATTACTAAATTGTTATGAAAACGGAAAACCTGACGGGTATTAGTCCTGTCGGGTTTGGTTAAAAATCCATCCTCGCAAGTGGAGAAATATTCTGCGGCGCAAAAATTTTCTTCCCGAATTTGTAATAGCCTGTAATTGCGATCATTGCGGCGTTATCTGTGGTGAATTTAAATTCAGGAATGTAGATTTCCCAATTTCGCTTTTCTGACTCAGTCTTAACTCTGTCGCGTAAACCAGAATTTGCTGAAACACCACCTGCCAAAGCAATGCGGCTTATACCCGTTTCAATGGAAGCTTTTACAAGTTTATCCATCAATATTTCGACAATTGATTTCTGAATGAAAGCGCATAAATCGTTTTTGTTTTCTTCAATGAAGCCGGAATTTTCTTTCTGTTGATCCCTCAAAAAATAAAGAATTGATGTTTTCAATCCGCTGAAACTATAATCGAGACCAGCAATACGAGGCTTACTGAATTTAAAACGATCTGCATCTCCAAGCTTTGCATATTTATCAACAAATGGACCTCCGGGATATGGCAGACCTAGTAATTTGGCGCTTTTATCAAAGGCTTCTCCGGCAGCATCATCGATGGTCTTTCCAATTATTTCCATGTCTAAATGATCTCTTACCAAAACTATCTGAGAGTGACCTCCCGATACAAGAAGGCATAAAAAAGGAAATTGAGGTACTTTAGTCTCGATTCCTTCCTGTTTTATGAAATGTACAAGGATATGTGCCTGAAGATGATGAACTTCTATAAGTGGGATATTTCTTGCAAATGCAAAACCTTTGGCGAAAGATGTTCCAACAAGCAAGGAACCAAGAAGCCCGGGACCCCTTGTAAACGCAACAGCACTGACTTCATCGCTGCTCACTCCGGCCCTTTTTAAGGCTGAATCTACTACAGGAACAATATTCTGCTGATGTGCCCGTGAAGCAAGTTCAGGAACCACACCACCATAGAGCTTATGTACGTCCTGATTGGCAATCAGACTGGAAAGTAAAACGCCATCCATGATAACCGCAGCAGCGGTATCGTCACACGAAGATTCAATTCCAAGAATGGTTACACTCATTTTTATCAATATTAGTCAATAATCTGAACTATTTTTCGTTTTTTTACATTAGGATTGAAAGTTCAAAAATATTAAAAAATTATCTAAAATACTTTTAATTGTGTTGTTGGTATTGATATCAATACCTTCACTGGCTATATTATTGCTTCAAAACAGCAAAATCCAATCCTACCTGGCATCAGAGGTAGCATCCATTCTTTCGAAAAACTTGCATGCTAAAATTACTGTTAAAGAGGTTTCAATAACTTTTATAAACCGACTTCAGTTAAAAGATCTGTATATTGAAGATCAACAGGGAGATACCTTGCTCTTTGCAAAAAAAATAAAAGTAACCCTTAGAAAATATAGTAAAAAAAATCGTGAAATAGTCCTTTCAAATATTGGTCTGGAAGATGCAAATATTCACTTTAATGTAGATACTTCAGGGGTCATAAACATTAAATTCATTATAGACCAACTTGTAAAGAAAGATAGTTCTGATTCATCAAAGTTCGCCTTTCAGATTTTAAATGCTGAAATCAAGAATTCCAGATTTCGTTATACAAGTCAGGGTAAAAAATTCAATACTCAGGGATTGAATTATGCTGATATGGATATGCGTGAACTTAATGCGAATGTTGAAAAGTTTGAAATTCTGGGTGACACTGTGACATTTTCAGTCATTGACCTTAGCCTGTCTGAGAAAAGCGGATTAATAATCAAGCAAATGTCTACTGATTACAGTTTATCCAAGCGACATATGGATTTCAATAATTTTAAACTGATAACACCTTTTTCCAATCTTTCCGCTAAACACTTGAAACTTAGCTTTTTTGATTATACTGATTTTTCCGATTTTGTTAATTTGGTTGGAATAAACTTCAGTTTTAACCCTTCTTTAGTGTCTTTTAGCGACATTTCCTACCTAGCACCAACCCTCAAAGGATATAGTGAAGAGTTTAAATTCTCAGGGGATATTAAAGGACAGATCAGCAATTTGAAAGGCAAAGATCTTGTTTTGTCTTACAAGGATCAAACTAGAATTCTGGCCAATTTTTCCATGATTGGATTGCCTTCAATAAAGACTGTTTTTATGCATTATGATATTGTAAGTCTTCAAACAAATTCTACAGATCTTCAAAACCTTACGATTCCAGGGGGAGAAAGTGGAAGCCGGCATCTTAAAATCCCTGCTTCGATTGCCCTGCTTGGAACCATTAAATATTCGGGCAAATTTACAGGTTACTTAGATGATTTTGTTGCATACGGCAAGTTCTCTACAAGTCTGGGTGAGTTTTCTTCCGATATACTTCTTAAACCTGACTCTGCCAATATTTTATTTTTTCAGGGGAAGTTGAAAACAAATGAGTTTTTCCTTGGTAAACTGATGAAGCAGGATACACTTGTTGGTAGAATTACTATGAACGCCAATATTAACGGGTATTCGTCCAAAAAAGGTCTTTTTGCAAAAATGGACGGAATGATCGACAGTCTGGAGCTAAATCATTACGATTACAAAAACATAAACATCGCAGGGACTATTGCTGATAGGGTTTTTGACGGTTCATTCAAAATTTCTGACCCGAATATCAAGATGGATTTCCTAGGCATGGTTAACTTCTCGAGCGAGAACCCCGAATTTGCATTTACGGCAGATGTTTCCAGAGCCCGCCCTTATTATCTCCATCTAAAAAATACAGATCCTGATTATTTTGCATCCTTTCTTCTGGAAACTAACTTTACCGGAAAGACTATTGATCAGCTAAACGGGAAAATACGGATTGTAAATTCACTGTTCCGGAATAACGATAAACAGTTGCAGATATATAACTTTAACTTATCTGCTGTGAATACTCCCGATTCCAACAATATTAAGATAGAATCTGATATTATGGATGCCGATATCAGAGGTACGTATCAATTCAGCACACTTCCCTCATCTTTTCAGCATCTTGCTAGTTATTACATCCCTTCCCTTAAGAAAAAAACCGATGTTCAAACGCCTCCGGTGGATAAAAATAATTTTACTTATTCCATTCGACTTAAAAATATCCATCCATTAATCAATTTCTTTTTCCCTAAACTGGATGTAGGGAACAATTCGGAAATCTTTGGTCATTATCGACCTGGAAATAAGGATGTTACTCTTGATGTGCACAGTAGTTTATTTGCAGTAAATGGAAATGAGTTGAGGAATGTAAGTCTTGAAACTCGGAGTAACTTTAATAATGTAAGTGTTATTGCAAGCTGCAGCTCATTGATAATGCCTAATAAAAGAACAATTGATAATCTGGTTATAAATTCAATTCTTCAAAAGGATACGGCATCGTTAACTCTCGACTGGGACTCAAAAATAAAACCACTATATCGGGGTAAAATTAATATACTCGCAAACATTAAGCGCAACACTCAGACTAATAATCCTATCCTTGGTATTCATTTCGACCCTTCTCAGATATATTTTAACGATACACTCTGGAATATTTCACAAAGTTCTGTTACCATTGACTCAAGCTCAATTGCAGTAGATTCCTTTAATATCAGAAATAAGGATCAGAATTTTTTCGCTATCGGCACCGTGTCTGAAAACCCTGATGATGCGATCCGCTTTAACTTTAAGGATATGGACATTTCCGCTTTGAATATGTTTACAACAAAATATAAAGTAACTCTCAAGGGTAAGGTATCAGGGCAAGCAAGTTTAAAGGATCCATTTCATAATCTGGTTTTACTATCTGATCTTCAGATGAATGACCTTTTTGTAAACGGTGAAGATCTTGGGGTGGGAGAATTACTGGCAAATTGGAATAATAGCAATAAAAAAATTCATATTAAATCATTTCTTGGAAGAGGAACTGTTCCTGCAATTACTTTTGAGGGGGATTATATTCCATCGACGAAAATTATGGATTTCAAAATTGGCTTGGATAAGCTAAGAGTCAACATCTTCCATCCCTGGGCTTCATTTCTGGTATCGGACATCAAAGGAATTGCAAGTGGCAACCTTACTCTGGGGGGAACTGGCCAAAAGCCGGATCTTAACGGTACGGTTAAGCTTTTGAAAACTTCGGTTCTTGTTAATTACTTGCAGACTCATTACAATTTCAGTAATGACGTTAAAATAGTGCATAACAATATTGTTCTGAAGGATTTTATTGCTTATGATGTAAAGGGAAATAAAGCGATTGCACAAGGTATTATTACTACAAAATATTTTAAGGAATATAGTCTGGATATTAGGGTTGAGACTGGAAACTTTGAATTTTTGAATACCACAGAAAAGGATAATACCATGTTTTATGGTCGCATTTTTGCAAGCGGGATAATTCGAATTACCGGTCCAACAGATAATCTGCAAATGAATATTAACGCGAAATCGCAGAAAAATTCGGTGTTTTTTATCCCCCTATATGCAACTGAAGAAGTGGCAGTAAGAAATTTCATAGATTGGGTCGATGTTCGAAGTACCGAACCTGATGCAGTTAAATTTAAGCAACGTTATGAGGTTAAGATGAAAGGAATTCAAATGAATTTCAATCTTGATGTAACACCTGATGCCGAAGTCCAAATGATTTTCGATCCAAAAGTTGGAGATATAATCAAAGGACGTGGAACAGGAAACCTTAAGGTACTCATAAATACTCTGGGTAAATTTGAAATTTATGGGGATATGACCATAGATGAAGGTGATTATCTGTTTACACTTAAAAATGTAATAAATAAGAAATTTGTTGTTGAAAAAGGAGGTAGAATAAGCTGGCATGGAGATCCGGCGGATGCAAACATCGATATGCAGGCCATTTACACATTAAAGACTACAACTTCCGCAATTGATCCTGATCCAAGTTCTAAAACATCCCGTAAACGGATTACTGTGGAGTGCGTAGTAAATATGTCGGGAAAGCTTATGAATCCTACTATTAAGCCGGATATAAATCTCCCTGGAGCCGATCAGCAAGTCCAGAATATAGTGAAAAACAGCATCAATACTGACGAAGAGATGATGAGACAGTTTGTGTCATTGCTGGTAATGAATAATTTTTATTCACAACAGGGATTCACGCAAGGTGGTACCAGCTCAAATGTGGCAGGGGTTACAACAACAGAACTCTTGTCGAACCAGCTTTCATCATGGCTTTCACAGATTAGTACCGATTTTGACATTGGTGTCAATTACCGTCCGGGTGATCAGATTTCCAGTGATGAATTGCAGGTGGCACTAAGTACACAGATACTTAACGATAGGGTTTCTATTAGCGGTAATCTCGACGTTGGAGGTAACGAAACTACAACAGCTGCTGCAAACACTTCAAATGCAAATAATATAGTTGGAGATTTTGATATAAGTTTTAAAATTACCGAAAAGCTGCATGTAAAAGCCTTTAACCGGTCAAATGACAATTTGCTTTTACAGACCTCACCTTATACTCAGGGTGTTGGGTTCTTTTATAGGGAATATTTTAATAACCTCCATGAACTTGCAATGCAGTTTAAGAAACCTTTTATGAAGAAAGATGCAGCTGAAAAACCTGAAGAAAGTGAAGAGTGATAAAGAGTTTCATAAACTCCCATGTTAACAAATCGTTCATGATATTAACAATCTCACATAATACAAACCAGAATCAAACGTTTATTTTATAACTTTGCTTAAAATATTTTAGCTATGAATATTCTGACACTCTTGCAGATCGTCACTTCTGAGACATCAAGTATCCAAACCAGCGGCACAAAAGAAGAAACATTTTTATCCCTTGCTCTTAAAGGGGGCTGGGTTATGATACCAATTCTAATTCTGTCGATTATTGCTGTTTACATTTTTGTTGAACGCTTTTTTGCCATTAAAAAAGCACAGAAAGTTGATATTAACTTCATGAATCGCATCAGGGATTATATTATCGACGGCAAAATTGATGCTGCAAAAAACCTGTGTGAAACAGCCGACAATCCTGTATCACACATGATTCACAAGGGAATTAGCCGCATTGGCAGACCATTGAATGATGTTAATGCAGCCATTGAAAATGTAGGCCGGCTAGAGGTTTATAAACTCGAGCAAGGTTTACCTACTTTGGCTTCTTGTGCCGGTGGCGCTCCAATGATAGGTTTTTTTGGAACGGTTATTGGTATGGTTCAATCGTTTATGCAAATGTCGAGCGCAGGAAATAATATTAATGTCTCACTTTTGTCAACTGGGATTTATACTGCATTAATAACAACAGTAGCAGGACTAATCGTAGGAATTTTTGCATATTTTGCATATAATGCCTTGGTAGCCAAGGTTGAAAAGGTTGTAAATACCTTGGAAGCCAGCACTACTGAATTTATGGATCTGCTAAACGAGCCTGTAAAATAATGTAATGAGAATTAAATCGCGAAATAAAATTCAGGTTCGTTTCAGTATGTCGGGAATGACAGATATTGTGTTTCTGTTATTGCTGTTTTTCATGATTACTTCAACTATGATTGCTCCTAATGCACTTAAATTGTTGATGCCACAGGAAGGACAATCAAGTGGAGTAGCTGAATCAGTTCCTGAAGTTTTGCTTCAAGGTTCTGGGATTATTTCAATCGAAGGAAGAACCGTAAGCCTTGAAGAACTAGGTCTGATTCTTGATCGCAAGCTTAAAGGTCTTTCTGATCCTACATTTAAGCTGATTACTTCATCCGACGTAAATGTTAAGGAAACTGTAAATGTTATGAATGTTGCGGTAAAAGGCAATTATAAAGTGGTTTTAATAAAAGAATAAGATGGCTATAGCATCGAAAAACAAATCAGAAGTGGGTTTTAGTTTGTCAGGTATGACAGACATCGTTTTCCTTTTGCTTTTGTTTTTTATGATTGTTTCCACTTTAACCGCACCTGTCGCAATGAATGTTCTGCTTCCACAGAGCAGTAATCAAACAGTTGCAAATCCCCTGATAACAATTTCCATTACCAATAAAATGGAATATATGGTAGATGATAAAACCTGTACTTTCGATCAGGTTGAAGCCTTGGTAAAGGAAAAACTTGGCACACCTAAAGATCCACCTACAATTCGCGTTAATGCTGATGAAAATGTAAGTATGGATGAGATATACAAACTTCTGGAGATTGCCAAAAAAAATAAATTTAAAGTAATTCTTGGAACACGTTCTTTATAATTTGCTCATTACCTAACCCGGATGTTTCGGGATCCCGATAGCTATCGGGAAAAATAATTTCATTAATAAAAGGGTATTAAAAGGCCGTTAAAAATTAAATGATATTCTGATGATATACAGTTCTAGAGGATTAATTGGTACGATATTCTTTCATCTTCTGATACTTCTGATACTGCTATTCTTTGGTTTCAGCTATCCTGATCCGCCACCCGCTGAACAGGGGGTTCTCGTTAATTTCGGAACCGACGAAAAAGGTTTTGGAGATGTTGAACCGAGCGGAGATGAACTTCAAGGGGGTGAAGAAGAGACTATGCCTGAGGTGGTTGAAGCTGTTAAAATCCCTGTAAAGGAAACTGTAAAACCCAAAGAAAAAGTTGTTAAAACGACTCAGAATATTGAGGAATCAAAGGTAAAAGAAACAAAACCTACCGAAGAGGAATTAAAACAAATTGAAGCTCAGAAAATTCAGGCCGAGGAAGTAAAAAAGAAAAAAGCCGAAGAGGAACGTCAACGGGTTATTGCCCAGCAATGGAATAATAAAGGACAAAATGCTTTTGGCAAAAAAGGCGTTGGCACAGAACCTGGTTCTCAAGGGATTACTGAAGGCACAGGTAACCAGGGAAATATTGATGGCACACCGGGTGCGCCTAATTATGGAGATGGTGGAGGATTGGGAAATGGCAGTGGTTTCGGCCTTGGAAACAGAGGATTAAGGGGTGATCTGCCAAAACCAATTGTTGCTGGTTGCACAGTTACTTCTAGAATTATTATAAAAATTCAGATCAATGTTGACCGGGAAGGTAATGTTGTTGGCGAACCGAAAATTCTCGAGTCGAACTATCAGGACGACTGCATTTATAAAGGAGTTTTAAAAGCCGCATCAAGTGCGAAATTTACAACCGATCAGAAAGCATCATTGGTGCAGCAAGGTTGGATACGGTATACTATTGAGCCGTAATTTCGATTAAAAAACTCCAAGCAGTTTTGCCGAAGCCACTAAAAGTGTTCCCAATAAAATATACCTGACAACCACCGGACCCCAGGTTACAGACATTTTGGCTCCTATCCATGCGCCAATAATACCACCGGCTGCAACAATTAATCCCAGTTTATAATCAACCTGGTGGTTCATAATAAATATTGCCAGTGAAAAAGGTGTGTACAAAAGGATCAACAAAACTTTTAAAGCATTGGCCCTTATCAGATCAAGGCCAGAAGCTATAACCAGCGCAGCAAGTAGAAAAAAACCAACGCCGGCTTGAATAAAACCTCCGTACATTCCTACAAAAAAAAAGATAATTACTTGAACCCATAGCGGTAAAGGAGGATGACCGGCATTATCTTTTATCCATCGGTTGGGTTTCCACAGAATAAGAAAAAACATCAGGATCAACAGGATTCCGATTGTTGTTTTCATCACCCTCTCGTTGATATCAACTGCAATCCATGCTCCAAGAACAGAGCCTATTACAGAAGGAATTGCAATTTTTAAGGCTGTTGGGAAATCTAGAAGATTTTGCTTTTTAAAGCTGAAAACACTGGTAATACTTTGAAAAAGAATACCAATTCGGTTAGTTCCGTTTGCAACCGGTGCAGAAAGTCCGAATGCCATAAAGAGCGGCAAAGTCAACAATGATCCGCTTCCTGCAAGGGTATTGATAAAACCAGCAATAACTCCTGCCGCAACCAGAAGCAGTATTTCGTACCATTCCATTGCTATTTCTGGTTTTCGTTATTAAGTGCGGTCATCACAGCCTCTTTTAACCGGGAAGTAAAATTCTTTTCTTTTATTATATACTCTTCAATTCCAAGTTTTATCAAATCAAGCACTGCGTTTCCACTCTCCTGTCTGGAAAGAATTATTACCGGAACAACTTCATCCAGCTTTCTAATCTCCTGAAGAATTTCCAAACCGCCAAGAACCGGCGTACTTCCTTTAACAAATATGTAATCAAGAATAATGAGATCGGGTTTTATTCCAAGTTCGGGCAAACAATCTTCCCCGTAATCAAAACACATTGCTTCCATTTTTATTGATCGGAGTTCCTTCTCAATAATTTTCTGGATCAGGAGGTCGTCATCAACAACAAATATCAGGGGATGTATTCTCATGTAATGCAAAACTAATATGCAAACATGGGATAATCATTCATCAGCTTATTAACTTTGATGCAAACTTTTTCAATTACTTTATCATCTCCAATATTTGTAATTACTTCGTTGATAAGGTCAACGACAACAGGAATAACATCTTCCTTAACACCTCTGGTAGTAATGGCGGGTGTTCCAACACGAATACCGGAAGTAAGGAATGGTGATCTTGAATCGAAAGGAACCATATTCTTATTTACAGTGATATCGGCACTAACGAGTGCTTTTTCAACTTCCTTCCCTGTCACATCGGCTACTTTGGTTCGCAGATCAATTAACATAGAGTGGTTATCGGTTCCTCCAGAAACAACTTTATATCCGTGTTTCACAAAGCATTCAGCCATAATCTGAGCGTTTTTTCGTACTTGTTTCTGATATTCTTTATATTCAGGTTGAAGAGCTTCGCCAAATGCTACTGCCTTTGCTGCAATTATGTGCTCAAGTGGTCCACCCTGAATACCAGGAAATACGGCTGAATTCAGAAGTGAAGACATCATTCTAACTTCGCCTTTTTTAGTGGATATTTTCCAGGGATTTTCAAAATCTTTTCCTAGAAGTATAATTCCCCCACGCGGACCTCTGAGGGTTTTGTGTGTAGTAGAAGTAACTATATGAGCGTGTTCCAGGGGATTATTAAGCAAACCGGCAGCAATTAGTCCGGCAGGATGAGCCATATCCACCATAAAAATAGCACCGATAGAATCAGCAAGTTTCCTCATTCTTGCGTAATCCCATTCGCGGGAATAGGCTGAAGCGCCTGCAATGATGAGTTTGGGTTTCTTATCATGGGCAATTTTCTCCATCATATCATAATCAACCATCTCAGTTTCCTGATTTAATCCATAAGAAATGGCATTATACAGCAATCCTGAACTGTTAACAGGTGATCCATGTGAAAGGTGACCTCCATGAGAAAGGTCAAGTCCCATGAAAGTCTCCCCAGGTTGAAGACATGCAAGAAAAACAGCCATGTTTGCCTGTGCTCCGGAATGTGGCTGCACGTTTGCATATTCGGCGTTATATAATTCCTTAAGTCTATCGATAGCAAGTTGTTCGGCTTCATCAACTACTTCACAACCGCCATAATAACGATTTCCCGGGTAACCCTCCGCGTATTTATTGGTTAGAACGGAACCCATTGCTTCCAAAACCTGGTGACTAACAAAGTTTTCTGAAGCTATAAGTTCTATCCCCCTTTTCTGGCGGTTTTCCTCTCTTTTGATTATGTCGAATACTTTAATATCTCTTTTCATTTTATATTTTTTTAATGCCCAAATTTAAGTTTTTGAATTATATTTTTTGCTATTGCTCAGTCTAAATTTTTGAATGTTTTTTCCAATCCAATTTCAAAAAATCTACTCGTCACTGAACTGTACCAGCAGCTTTCTGTACATATTGAAAATTCTTGCTTTCGAGATAAATCCTATGTATTTTTTCCCGTCTGTTACCGGAAGGTTCCATGCTCCTGACGTTTCGAATTTCTTCATTACGTATTCCATTTGCTCCCCCGGTGAAACAGTGGCAGGTGGATCAACCATGAGATCGGTAACCTGTAAGGTATTGTAAAGTTCCTGGTTGAAAATAATCTCTCTAATATCATCAAGCAGAATAATTCCTTCCAAATCGCCGTTTTTGTCGACTACAGGGAAGATATTCCTCTTGGATTTCGAAATAAGCTTTACCAGATCGCCTAGATTCGCATCCGGACTGACTATCTGCAGATCCTTTTCAATAACTGATTCAAGGTTTAGTAATGTAAGTATTGCTTTGTCTTTATGGTGAGTTATAAGGTCTCCTTTGCTGGCAAGTCGCTCTGTATAAATTGAATGATGCTGAAAAGAATAGGCTGTTAAATACGAAATAGCAGCGGTAACAATAAGTGGAATAAAAAGACCATATCCGCCGGTAATTTCGGCAATAAGAAAAATGGCGGTAAGGGGAGCGTGCATCACGCCTGCCATTACTCCTGCCATTCCCACTAAAGTAAAATTAGCTTCAGAAACTTTATTGAAATGCATTAAAGCCAGAGTTTTTGAAACCATGAAGCCAACAATTCCACCCATAAACAATGAGGGAGCAAAAATTCCACCTACTCCTCCACTACCATTCGTAACCGCCATGGCAATTACCTTGAAAACGAGCACCAGTCCCACATACAATAAAAGCATCCAATAGTTTTCGCGAAATTCGTAAAAAAGACTGTTATTGGTTAATTCCTGTACATTGCCTGTTAACAGTGCTTTTAGAGTAATATAGCCTTCTCCGAATAAAGGAGGAAACAGTAAAATAAGCAATCCCAGAATGCTTCCACCAATTAAAAGTTTTTTGAATGGATTTTTATATCCTGAGAAAATCTTTTCAATAAACAGAGTTCCCTTTGTAACATACAATGACACCAAACCGGAGATGATTCCAAGAATCACGTAAAATGGTAAATTTCCAAGTACAAACGGGTCTTGCAGGGTGAAATAAAACATAACCGATTTACCCATCAGGAAATATGAAACCGATGCTCCGGTAACTGCCGCAATCATTAGAGGAATAAGCGACCACATTGTCAGGTCGAGCATAAGCACTTCAAGAGCAAAAACGAGTGCTGCAATAGGTGCCTTAAAAATGCCTGCAACTGCAGCTGCTGCTCCGCAACCAAGCATCAATGTGGTTGTGCGGTAATCAAGATGGAAAAAATTTGAGATTCTGGATCCAATGGCTGATCCTGTTAATACTATCGGAGCTTCTAGCCCCACTGATCCCCCAAAACCAACCGTAAGGGAACTGGCAATCATGGATGAATACATATTATGACTTGCAAGCACACTCTTTTTGCGGGAAATAGCATAAAGAATTCTGGAAATACCGTGTGAAATCCCGTCTTTCACTACATATTTTACGAAAAGCACTGTAAGAAAAATACCTGTCAGAGGGAGTGCGAAATAATACCAATTCACACGTTCCACATTAAACCCGTGTACGAGAATGTCTTCAACCAAAAAGATTAGATTTTTCAGGATTACCGCAGCTAATCCGCCTGCAATACCAACTACAAAACTAAGCAGAATAACAAACCGCCTGGGTCCGAGATGCTTGTCGCGAAAGGCGATTATAGCTTTGTAAAATCCTTTAGTATTCACGGGGGCAAAGGTACAATTGTATAGGTAAGAACAAATGTAAGAAATCATTTAAATGAAAATAAAAAAGTAGTTTGGAAAACTATATTCGGTCAAATCATCAGAAAGTATTAATTTCGAATCGAATAGTGAGAAATACCATAAATAAGTTATTTCCGTTTTTAGTTTATGAAGAACGAGGTTTTTGCATGTATATATATTTTAGCCTTCTTTTTTATCGGGGGAGGCGAATTGCGTGCACAAAGCAATAAACCTGTGAACCCTATGATTAAGTATGTTTCTGTTGACACCGCCACAAACTACGTCAACATTTCCTGGGAAAAAAGCAGTTCCTCTCATATATCCCGTTACAATATTTACCAAATGGTTAAGCGCGGTAACCCCTACGAAGAAGGCGACAGTATTGGTTTTGTTCTTCCCAACATTTCTGTCTTCACAGATTCTTCAGCCCTAGCCGGAAACAAATCAGTTCACTATTCCGTTGTCGCCATCGATTCTTCTGAATTTAAAAGTGATTTATCACCTACCCACGGAACCATTTATACAAAAGTAACTTACGACTCATGTGCAAACACCCTAACACTCAATTGGAATAAATACCTTGGGTGGGAGGACCAGTATAACGGAGGAGTTTACGTTCATGGGCGCTGGGGAACAACCGACACGACTGTTGCCATTGATCCAACTTTTAATTCAATATACGTTTTTGAAAGGGTTCAGGAAAATATTGCCTATAGCTTTTTTATAGAGGGATTAAATTCGCATGATGGATATATTTCGCTCTCCAATATCGCTGAAAAATATACCAGCATGCCATTACCACCTGATGACCTTCATTTAAATTACGTAACTGTAACCGGTTCATATACAGTGGATTTAAATTTTTCTTTTACGGGGCCTTCTCCAATTACCAGCTTTGCGGTACTCAGGTCGAATAAGGAATTTTCAGAGTTTAGCCGGATAAAGACCTTTCAAAATATAAGCTCGACGCAAAACACCATTCAGGATTCTATTTTTACTTCTGTAAACAGATATTTTTATAAGATTGGTGCTTTAAACACCTGCCAGAGTCTCATAGGTTCATCAAACCTGGGAACCAATTTGCTTTTACTTGGACAAGATACAGTCATAAATTCTAAACATTTCAATTTTCTTAGCTGGAATAAATATATTGATTTCCCTCTAGATATATCTGGTTATGAGCTTTTCAGGATAAGTTCTGAAGGTGATACCATTTTGATAACAACAATTTCATCAACTGATACTTCCTATACCTACAATACTTCCGAAATATATGAATTGAATAACGCAGTCCAGGTAGGCCAGTTAGTCTATTTCATAAAAGCTATAGAAAACGGAAGTAATCAATCATACTCAAATCTGTGTGTTGTAAAAGTAAAATCCGAAGTGTGGATGCCAAACGCTTTTACTCCCAATGGAGATGGGATAAATGACCTCTTCGCACCTAAATTAAATTTTATTCCAAGGGAATATCTGATGATAATTTATGATCGTGCAGGAATACAGGTATTCAGTTCAGATAATCCGGATATTGGCTGGGATGGCCGTGTTAATTCTGGCAAAGTTGCTCCTGAAGGTGTTTACATTTATTATGTCTGGTTCACTTCATATAACGGTCAGAAACAAAATACAACCGGAAGTGTAACTGTTTTTTATCCCCGTTAACTCAATTTTTGAACCTCTCAAATCTGTAATTGTTTTACATTGAATAAACGGGAAATGTTGTTGTCAGTAATTTGCAAATAAGCTCATTATTTTTTCCTTGAATTCACTATCTTTAGGGCTTTATTTTTATAATCCGGGCAACTGCAATTGCAATAAATCTCTGTGAATGACGGGAATTGAGAAAACAGAACAAGTGGAAGTACAGAGGTTATTCAACGATCTACTGGACTCCTGTGTTTTTTGCAAGTCGGATGCCGACCGGGATCTGATTATCAAGGCATTTCACTTTGCTTCGGAGGCCCACCGGGGTATGAGAAGGAAGTCCGGAGAGCCTTATATTATCCATCCAATTGCAGTAGCAAAAATCGTTAATCAGGAAATCGGCCTCGGTGTTAAATCCATTATATCTTCACTCCTGCATGATGTGGTTGAAGATACCGATTTTACTATTGAAGATATCGAAATTAATTTCGGACCAAAGATTGCCTCAATTATCGACGGTCTAACAAAAATTTCAGGAGTTTTCGATAACAAATCCTCTTTGCAGGCAGAAAATTTCAGAAAGATGCTTCTCACACTTTCTGAAGATGTAAGGGTTATTCTGATAAAACTTGCCGATCGCCTGCATAACATGAGAACCCTCGATTCTCTCCCCCGACATAAACAAATAAAAATTGCCGGCGAAACCATATATCTGTTTGCTCCTTTGGCCCACAGACTAGGACTTTATACCGTAAAAACCGAACTCGAAGATTTATCACTTAAATATCGTTACCCGAAAATTTACGATGAGATTGTCACTAAAATTCGCGACAATGAAGAAAAAAGAATAAGCCTCATCAATAAGTTTTCACTACCCATTATCGATAAATTAGAGAAAAACGATATTCAGTTTCAGATTACAGGTCGACCTAAATCCATCTATTCGGTTTGGAACAAGATGCAGCAAAAAAATGTTGAGTTTGAAGAGATTTTCGACCTGCTTGCCATCAGAATAGTTTTCGAACCAAATCCAGCCATTCAGGAGAAAACACAATGCTGGAACATTTACTCACTGATTACCGATATTTACCCTCCTCGTCCCGACCGTATCCGCGATTGGGTATCAACCCCGAAAGCCAATGGATACGAGGCTTTACATGCAACTGTGATGGGGCCGTACGGAAAATGGATTGAAGTCCAGATACGATCCAAGCGAATGGATGAAATTGCAGAACGCGGGTTTGCGGCTCATTGGAAATATAAGGAAGCAGGTGCCGATGATAACGAACTGGATAAATGGCTGAAAAAGATCCGTGAATTGCTTGAAAATCCAACTACGGATGCTCTTGAATTCCTCGATGATTTTAAGATGAATCTTTTTTCATCGGAGATTTTTGTTTTTACTCCCAAGGGACAAATAAAAACTTTACCTGCAGGTGCCACTGCCCTTGATTTTGCTTATGAAATTCACACCAAAATAGGAAATAAGGCAATTGGTGCAAAAATCAACCATCATTTAGTTCCCTTAAATCATCAACTCCAAAGCGGTGATCAGATTGAAATTATAACCTCTGAAAATCAGAAAGTTCAACGCGAATTACTTGATTATGCCATTACTGTAAAGGCCAAAAGCGCAATAAAAACTGCACTTAAAGCAGAAACCAAGAATCGGATTGAAGTAGGTAAGAAATTACTCGAGGAAAAGTTACTGGAATTGAAGCTACAGCCCAGCTCTAGAATATTCAAAAAACTTCTTCCAGCTTATGAGGTAGCTTCTAAAGACGAGCTATATTCCAATATCGGAAGCGGTATGGTAACTCTTGAGGATCTGAAAAAAATCCTTAGGAAAAATACCACCAGCAAATGGATCAAATATTGGGATCTTTCGCTTGCAAAATCAGCATTTACAAAGACAAAAGAAGAGACTCCTCCTGATCCGAAAGGAACTTTTGTGGTGCGTGAAGATCTGGATGATGATGAAAAAAATTACACACTGGCTAAATGTTGCAACCCTATCCCAGGAGATGAAGTAATCGGATATAAAGATGAATTTGATACAGTAACCATTCATCAGGCAAGGTGTATGGAAGCTATTAAACTTGCATCACGACAGGGAAACCGTGTAGTGCCGGTGAAATGGACAAAACACAAAATACTTGCTTATCTGGTTACCATTGCTATTAACGGCTATGACCGATTCGGCGTTTATAATAACATAACCACAGTAATTTCAAAGGAACTGAGTGTTAACATCCGAACCATCAATCTTCATGGTCATGATGGGATTTTTGAGGGAACTATTGACCTGTACGTGCACAATACTACTGACCTTAATAATCTGATTATGAATCTGATTAAGATAAAGGGAGTAGAAACAGTGCACAGAGTGGAAAACAAAGAATAAGTTTTTAATCAGCTATTCTCACTTATAAAGGCCTTGATCACTGGCTCTGCTTTTTTGAAATCCGACTTTTGAATAAACAGATCAACACCGGAAGGTATTCCACCCGAAAATCCGGCCAACATACCCGAACTATACTCATTCTGAACCAGTGCTCCGATCCCTATGCTATCAAGTTCATCTTTTAGCAGATTTACAATAAATTCAGTTCCTGAATACACCTTAATCAAATCGCTGTTTTCTTTCATTTTAATGAAGTATTTATTCTTGTTAAAAACATTGGATTCATAATAGCTTTCGTATAGCGAGATTTTCCAATAAAAGTAACTACAAATTTTCAATATAGATTTATCTAATTAGCAAATTTTTACCTATTTTTGAGCCTAATTCTTAATTAGTCTAAGTTATGGTAAGCGAAGAAACCAAGGAAACCGTAAAAAAAATCTTTACGGAATACCTTGAAAAGAAAGGGCACAGAAAAACCCCCGAGAGATATGCTATTCTGGATGAGATTTATTCCCGCGACGGACATTTCGATATTGAGTCGCTTTACATTTTTATGAAGAATAAAAATTATAGAGTAAGCCGCGCTACATTATACAATACCATTGAATTACTACTTGATTGCAGTCTCGTTATAAAGCATCAGTTCGGAAAAAATATCGCTCAGTTCGAAAAAGCTTACCGCTGCATGCAACACGATCATCTTATTGATCTGGATACAGGTAAAGTAATCGAGTTTTGCGATCCTCGAATTGAAGAAATCATAAGAACTGCAAGTGAGTTGAACAATTTTGAAGCATCCCACCATTCATTATATATTTACGGGAGAAGTCGGGACAACAAGGATACACGGAACTAAGTCGTAGTTTTTCATGTTTATAATGAGTTCAGAAAAAAAATACAATAGTTGTTAGTCTTCAATGTTCATAAAAAGTTTCAAAATTCTTAATAAACTTTTCATTAATCCCTCTTCTATGAGGGATTTTTTTTACCTTTAATCCTGCCTGAAACACAGGATTTTCTTATTGTAAATTGTTAAATACCAGCCACTTGAAAATAGACGTAATATTAGGTCTCCAATGGGGAGACGAAGGAAAAGGAAAAATTGTTGACGTATTATCTCCGGGATACGATGTGATTGCGCGGTTCCAGGGTGGGCCAAATGCAGGACATACTCTTGAGTTCAATAATATTAAACATGTCCTTCACAATATACCTTCAGGAATTTTTAGAGAAAATACTTTGAATATTATTGGAAATGGCGTTGTTCTCGATCCTGTAATATTTAAAAAAGAGGTTGACAAGCTTGCGCAGATGGGCGTGGATATTACCAGAAATCTGGTTATTTCGCGCAAAGCTCATCTTATACTGCCATCGCACCGCATTCTCGATGCCGCTTCTGAAAATGCTAAAGGAAAAGGCAAAATCGGATCCACTCTAAAAGGCATTGGCCCAACTTATATGGATAAAACCGGCCGTAATGGATTGCGTGTAGGCGATATTGAAACCAGATTTCAGGAGAAATATCAAATATTGAAAGAAAAGCATAAAAGTCTTCTGAAAATATACGATTACGAATACAATATTGAAGAGGCTGAAGCAGAATTCTTCGAAGGAATAAATACATTAAAAAAGTTCAAGTTCATCAACAGTGAGCATGTTGTCAATAATTACCTGAAAGAAGGTAAAAGAATTCTTGCAGAAGGTGCACAAGGTACTATGCTGGATATTGATTTTGGTTCTTATCCATTTGTAACCTCCTCAAACACAATCTGCGCAGGTGTTTGCACAGGGCTTGGAAATCCACCTTCAAGCATTGGAGAAGTTATGGGGATATTTAAGGCGTATTGCACGAGAGTTGGAAGTGGCCCCTTTCCTACCGAATTATTTGATGATACTGGTGAAAACCTCAGAAATATAGGCCATGAATTTGGTTCTACAACAGGCAGACCCAGACGTTGCGGCTGGATTGATCTTGTTGCGCTCAGATACAGCATTATGCTTAATGGTGTAACACAACTTATTATGACAAAGGCCGATGTGCTTGATTCTTTTGATACTATCCGCGCAGCTACAGCCTATAACACTGGAAATGAAACCGTCACTGATTTCCCATACGAAATCGACGATCACACAAAACCAGTTTATACAGATCTATCTGGATGGAAAACAGACCTGACAGGTATCAGAAACAAATCTCAATTCCCAAAAGCCCTAAACGATTATATTGCTTTTCTTGAAAAGGAATTGCAGGTACCGGTTACTTATGTTTCAGTTGGCCCCGACAGAGAACAGATTATTAAGGTAAAATGATATGATCTCAAGCAGGAAGTCTCTATCAAAATTTAAGTCGGAACTTCTTGATATTTTGGAACATAACATTCTTGAATTTTGGCTTAATAAAACTCCCGATTTAAAAAACGGAGGTTTTTTTGGTCTTATAAATGAGGAAAACAAGCCCGTTGAAAGTTCTTCAAAAGGAGTTGTACTCAATACTCGAATTCTTTGGACTTTCTCTGCATCGTACAATTATTTCAAATCAGAAAAGTATAAAATTCTTGCCGACAGAGCATATCAATACATTTGCGATTTTTTTGTGGATAAAAAGCATGGCGGTGTTTTCTGGGAACTTGATTTCAAAGGAAATCCGATAAACACGAGAAAACAGGTTTACGCTCAGGCGTTTACAATTTATTCCTTTGCTGAGTATTACAAAGTTTCCGGACAAAAGGACTCCCTCGAAAGAGCTATTGCAATTTACAGGCTTATAGAAAAACATAGCTTCGATTCTATTAAAGGTGGATATTTAGAGGCTTTCAAAGATGACTGGTCCGCTATTGAAGATTTCAGGCTAAGTGAAAAAGATCTGAATGCGCCTAAGACCATGAATACTCATCTGCATATCCTTGAGGCATATACGAATCTTTATAAGGTATGGAAAGACAAGGGCCTTCAAGAATCCCTCAGAAACCTTATCATCTTGTTTCTCGATAAATTTCTTGATCACCGAGGCCATCTGATTTTGTTCTTCGACACGAACTGGAAACCAATTGAAGATTTTTGTTCCTATGGTCATGATATAGAATTCTCCTGGCTTTTGAATGAAGCAGCACTTGTACTTGGAGATACTGATCTGATTGCACGAACTTCTGCAACAGCAGTAAATATTGCTAACATTATAAATAGTGAGGCAATAGCAAAGGATGGCGGGATCATGAATGAGTATAATTATTCAAGCCATCATCTTGATGCCGACAAACACTGGTGGCAGCAAGCAGAAGCAATGGTTGGGTTTTTCAATGCCTGGCAGATAAGTAAGGATGAAAAGTTTCTAGATTCCATGCTAAATGTCTGGGCATTTATTGACAGGAATATTGTAGACCATCAGAATGGCGAATGGTTCTGGAAAGTGGATTGTTTTGGAAAAGTTTATCCGGAAATGGAAAAGGCAGGTTTCTGGAAGTGTCCTTATCATAATTCAAGAGCTGTACTTGAACTTGTTGGGAGAATTGATAAAGAATTCTAAGTTTAAACTCAGAAATACCAAATCGCTATTTCTTAATGTTTGGCAATTCCAATCCGAATCCGGAAACCTTATCATCGCGTTTGAGCAACAGGGCAAAGCCAACACCCAAAACTCCCATGAATGCAAGCATAAGAATGGGATTTGTATAGTTGTAAACCATTGATCCATCTTTAATTGCAGCAGGTGTAACTAGAGGATTCGAAATGTCCAGAACTTTTCCAATTAACATTGGAAATGCCCAAAGACCGATATTCTGAATTGAAAACATCAGTCCGTATGCTGATCCCAGTCTTTTTTCCTCAACAATTTTAGTAACTGAAGGCCACATGGCAGCAGGAATTAAGGAGAATGCAACTCCCAGTAAAAACATCGGAATATATGGATTTATGTGTGTTAGAGCAAACAACAGATGTACAACAACCAAAAGCAATGAGCCATAAATCATGAGACTTGCACTTTTTCCTCTTTGATCGGTATATGCACCAAAAAGAGGAGTAAATAGGATTGTACCAAAAGGTAAAATTGAAACAATCCATCCTGCCGTCGCAACATCCATACCATATTTATTGGAAAGTAAATCAGGAGCATATTTCATGAATGGAAATACAGCACTGTAAAATGTTACACAAAGCAGAGCAATGTAAAGGAAGGATCGGTTGGTAATAATCTTTTTCAGATCTGATAATTTGAATACATCTGTTTCGTCCATTACATCAATCTTAACTTGTTTATCGAGCCGTTTATCGAAAATCATATATCCGATAAATGTCAATAATCCGATTAATAAAAGCAGCGTTCCAAACCAAATGGCAATTGTCCAGTCGCCTTGAGGATTTGCAAGTCTTGGAGAGATATTTAATGCTGCAAAAGTTCCTAATCTTCCAAACGATAAATTTATACCTAATGCCAAGGCAAGTTCTCTGCCTTTGAACCATTTTACTATGGTCTTTGTAAAAACTACAACACTGGTTTCAGCTCCCAGTCCAAAAAATAAAAATCCAAGTGACATCATTTTTAATGAGGGAGAATAATCAGTCATGAACGACGACATAAAAGCAAATCCGGGCCCACCTGAAAGGTAATAATCACTTGCCCCATAAGCAGTCATAGCAGATCCAACTACCATAAAAAATGTAAACGTAAATCCGGTAATTCGGATGCCAAGCTTATCCAGGATTATTCCTCCAATTACAGCCATAAATAAGAAAACATTTGAAATACTATAGGCTGAATTAAAAAAACCATAATCACTATTCGACCATAAAAACTTGTCCTGAATAATACTTTTTAAAGGGGATAGCGCATCATAGAAATAATAATTGGCAAACATGGTCACACTTACCAGAAAAAGTACTGTCCACCTAACTAAAGCGGAATCACTCATCAATTTTTTAAGGTCGTTCATGATTTCATTTTTATATTGGATGCTAAAAGTAGAAATATATTCGGAATTTAAACATCAGAAGCTCGATTTATGAAATCTGGATTAAGAATTTTTCATAATTTCGGACTTTATGGGTTTTCATGTTTTCCGAAATTCTTAGACCCTTTTATACTAAATTCGATGAGTAGAAATACAAATGCCTCAAACTTTAGAAATACTGAAGATATTAATTCATGGTTCGGGAATAGTGGTTGGCACATGAATTGGATAGTTAAACCTGATTCGTCAATTAACAAAACCACTCTATTTAAATTCTATTCCAAAAATCCGGAAAAATGGAAAATGGCCTTCAGTTTCCTAAAAAATAATGACCTCTCAAAACTTGAACTAAAGCGATATGATTTAGATGGAGAGAATCTGTTTGTATTAATTAGTGAGTATTCAACAAAAAATCCTGAAGATGCAAAATTTGAAGCCCACAGAAAATATATTGACATTCAGTATGTTGTGAGCGGAAGTGAATTAATTGGGATAGCCCCGATCACATCAAAAGACACGATAATTCAGGATTATGATCAGGAAAAGGATCTGGAGTTTTTTACCACAACTGAAAAGAAAATGGTAAACGCCTGCAATTCGGAGTTCTTTATTTTTTTTCCTGAAGACGCACATATGCCTTGTGTAAAGGATAAGAGAAATGAAATTGTGAGGAAGGTGGTTGTGAAAGTAAAAGTTGATTAGCAATTTGCGGATTTCTGCCACTCTCCCATTCTATAAAATTTTGCATATTGAACTTTTCATATCGAATTTCCCTATATTCGTATCCCAACTCTTAACTATATCTATGAAAACTATCAACAGTTTCTTTGAAGGCTACGCTGCAAAATACGCCGACAATCCAATGATGCTCGAGAAAATCGGCGATACCTGGATTAAATCCAGTTATACTGAAATAAAGGAAAAAGTTCATCAGTTTGCTGCCGGTTTAATGGTGCTTGGCCTTGAAAAAGGTGATCGGGTTTCGTTGATTTCAGAAGGCCGTAATGCATGGGCAATCAGTGAATTAGGCATTCTCTATGCCGGTGCAATAAACGTCCCGCTTTCCATTAAACTTATGGAAGGTTCCGACTTAAAATTCAGAATTACTCATTCCGCTTCGAAAATGGTTATTATTTCAGGGGGACAAAGTCGCAAACTGGAAAGTATTAAAGATGAACTGACAAGCGTGGAGAAGTTTATCTACCTCGATATAAGACCGGAATTTGGTCCAAATGATTTGTTTTTTGATGACATTCTTGAAATCGGGAAAAAATATCTTGCCGAGAATAGAGAAAAGTTTGATAATACATGGCAGTCGATCGGGGAAAATGATGTTGCCAACATTTGCTATACCTCAGGTACTACAGCCGATCCAAAAGGGATTATGCTCACACACAGAAATTATACCGCAAATGTTGCACAGGGATTATCGCTTATGAACATCCCCACCTATTTCTGCTCACTTCTTATTCTCCCCTGGGATCATTCATTTGCTCATACATGCGGCATTTACGCATTAATTGCCTCTGGAGCCAGCATGGCATCAGTTCAGTCTGGTACAATCCCCATGGAAACTTTGAAAAATATCCCTTTAAATATTAAGGAAATAAAACCTCATTTTCTCCTGAGTGTTCCTGCACTTGCAAAGAATTTCCGAAAAAATATTGAGAAAGGTATTCGAGACAAAGGGCCTGTTTTAAATGGACTGTTCCAACATGCCCTAAAAGTTGCATACACATACAACCGCCTTGGATTCGACAAAGGCAAAGGATGGAGAATAATTCTTAAACCCTATTATAAACTGTTTGACGTAATTCTGTTTAAAAAAGTAAGAGAAGCTTTCGGTGGAAATCTTGAATTCTTTGTTGGTGGTGGAGCCTTGCTCGATATTGAACTTCAGCGCTTTTTCTATGCAATTGGTATTCCAATGTATCAGGGATACGGGCTTTCTGAGGCAGCTCCAATTATTAGTTCCAACGCAGCCCATAAACATAAGCTCGGTTCTTCAGGATTCCTTGCAAAAGATCTCGAACTGAAAATTTGCGATGATGACGGAGTTGAACTTCCTCAAGGTCAAAAAGGGGAAATTGTTATTCGTGGCGAAAACGTGATGCTCGGATATTGGAAAAATGAAAAAACCACGAAAGAAACCATTAAAAATGGCTGGCTTCACACTGGCGATATGGGATATATGGATTCAGACGGATTTCTGTACGTTTTAGGTCGCTTTAAAAGCCTACTAATTTCCGACGACGGTGAGAAATACAGCCCGGAAGGCATTGAGGAAGCTTTTGAATCATCCAAATATATTGATCAGGTTATGCTTCATAATAACCAGAAACCCTATACAGTTGTTCTGGTTTATCCTAATAAAGAAAATCTGAAAAGAGCCATTCGTGAACATGGTAAGGATCCCGCAAGCATTGAAGGACAGGAAGCTGCACTAAAAATTATTGAGGCGGATTTAAATGAGTATCGTACCAATGGAAAACACGGTAATATGTTTCCTCAGCGCTGGCTTCCACCTGCAATTGGAATCCTTCCTGAAGGGTTCACTGAAGAAAACCGTATGATGAACTCAACCATGAAAATGGTTAGGCCAAAAATTATGGAAGTTTATGAGGGCTTACTTGAATTTCTCTATTCACCGGAGGCGAAAATTATCGATAATGAAAGAAATATAAAATCCATTTCACAATTGCTGTCTTAGAATTTAATCGTGATTTTTCAAAATATGGAGATCATTCATTACTTTAGCTGAATGAAGATCTCCATTTTTTTATACAAAGCTTTTGCAAGCGTATTCATTTTGCTTGCACTGCATGTAAATCTTGATGCTCAAAAGGGATATCCTTACTTATCTCCCTTTTCATTCAATGAGAGTATTGAAAACGACAATTTCGACCTCATACAGGATAATAACCTCAATATTCTTATAGCCAATCGAAAAGGCATCCTGACCTTCGATTCACGCAAATGGGAGCTTTTACCCCTTCCATATTATCCTGTTACTCTGGCAAAATCAAGTTTTGATGGTACCATTTATGTCGGGTGCCGAAATGGATTTGGTATTCTCGAACAGGATATCACTGGTCAGTATACATACCTTCTTTTAAGCGATACTGTCTTTACTGGCGAAATTTTTTCAATCGGTCTCCTTCCTGAAAAAGAGTTTTTTCTTACCAGAAATCGACTTTATTACTCCGCTCAGGACGATGACCCTTTCAAATACTGGGAGTTTCCTTATGAAAATAACATTACTGGAAGCTTTGTATATGGGGATGATTTCTATTTTATGGTTTTTAATAAAGGTTTGTTTAAAGTTGAAGGTGATAGTTTTAAGCTCGTCCTAAACGACCGCTTTTCTACCCGAACCGAACTGAAATTTTCTCTTTCCACTGATTCAAAAGACATGCTCGTCGGAAACAGCGAAAATGAGATTTTTCTTTTTAATGGGACTAGTTTCTCGTCGGTAAAAATCAATGATTCGGAATACCTAACCGCCAGTATTATTACCGATGGGGCATATCTGGGTGGTAATAAAATTGCCGTTGGCACTTTAATGGGAGGTATAATTATTGCAGATTAT
>Ga0105047_10002967_pt1 | contig 30050 bp, 29 predicted proteins | sample MAT04_FD_78384 | JGI IMG/M metagenome (GOLD analysis project Ga0105047, IMG submission 78384) | Freshwater microbial communities from Lake Fryxell liftoff mats and glacier meltwater in Antarctica - MAT-04 (megahit assembly) | ecosystem: Environmental > Aquatic > Freshwater > Ice > Liftoff... | reverse complement strand
GCGCCAGACACTCCGGCGGGCGGGCCCCCAGCGAAAAGCCCTTTTCCAAGCCGTTCCGTGCGGCGCGCCACGCATCTGACACTGCCCGCTGCGCCGGAAAGATCGACGGAACGTCGGCCTTGCGAGTGATCTCGAAGCCGTACTCCGCGCGCGCTGCCTTGTTGACGCCCTGGCGAAAGTCGTGTCGCGCGCTGCCGTCAAGCGGAAAGGCAGCCAGATCGACCCGCGCCACCTCGCCGATTTTCAGGATCGACAGGTCAAGGTCCAGATGGGTCGGCAGAAACCGCTCCGTCACGCTGTGTAAGGCGCAGCGGCGCTCGACCACGCGCTGCCAAGCCAAAATACCGATGCCGCCTTGACGCGGTAGAATGCGCCCCGAAAGGCGCCCAGCAGGCCAATCGACAGGCCAAGCGACATCGCCTCTTGCCAGTCCAGCCCCTTGGCAAGGGACGCAACCAACCCCACCGCCAGCAGGACCATGGCAACGGTCCAGGCCCGCGCCGCCCTCGACCAGAGCGCGCCGATTCAAGCCCTGGGCGACAGTGATCGGCAGCACGCCAGCGACGCTTGCCGCCAGATGCGAGACCTCCACAAAGGCCAGCGGCAAGACCGCGCGCAGTACGCATACCCGGTGCGGATCTTAGGGCAGATTGCCCGACGGCAACAGGATCACGCCCGACACCAGCGCCACACCCGCCGCAATCTGTGGCACAGCCGGTTTGGCAACGGCATCGGCCCGGCTTGCCGCCCGCTGGACCGACCGGCGTTGCTGAATGGCCCAGACCACCCCCAACCCCAAGGCCGCCAGCATAAGGGCCGACAAGGTGCAGACCCTCCGGTAGAGAACCAGCGCTGCCGACGCATCCGACCGCCCCCTCGCCCCCAGCCCGGCGATGATCGCGGCTTCGACCACACCCAACCCGCTGGGCGACTAGCTGAGGATGCCAAGCGTGATCGCATCCACAAAGACGGCAAAGAACAGGGTGATGTTCGGGGCCGCACCTGCACGCAGCAGGATGCAAAGGGTCGTCGCGGCCCCGCACATCTCGACCACCGCCGCCGCAGTGAGGCCAGTCGCCAACCCGACCGACGGAAGGGTTTAGCAGGCCGCTGAAATGGTCGGCCAGCCGGAACGGCGTCCTTCAGTCGCTGTCGAAATGGTGCCGAGCGAGGCGGGTTTGTGGCCGTTGCGGGCCGGGGTTGGCCTTCACCCGTGGCTCATGTTGCCAGCAACCGGGGCAGTCGGGCAAGATTGCAGGCCGCCATCGGAAGGGTGAACTGGGCATCCACCCTCTTGACGCCCCGCAGCACGGTCTGCGCCATCGGCCCGACCGTTTTGGCCCGACCGAACGGCTCCTCCATCTTCTTGCGGCGTTTCTGCGAGATTGCGTAGCCTGGATGCCGGGTGGTTCGGCCGTCGACATTCGAGGCCGACAAAGAGGCGTATCAGTCTGGGTTAATCATTCTGCTTCCGGACCGATATTTGCCCGCCAATGGGCTGGATGGCTTCGCTAGGCTGTCTATGGTGGAACCCGCTCTAGCCGCCGCGCATGAATACATGCAGGGCGTCACGGTTGCCGACATTGTAGCGGCAGGTCGGGCCAATCTTGACCGGATCGAAGCCGGAAAGGCCGAGGCGGCTCAGGCAGCCTTACAGAAGGAACTCTTGGCAGCTTGCCTGCAATCGCGTTTGCCGGTCACGAAGGCCAGTGTGGTGCGTGGGCCGTATGAACGCACCCTGACTTTCACGATCACGAACAATTTGCCTTGGGCAATCTCGGGTGTGAGGATTGCTTGTGCCATAACGTCAACGGGGCGCACCGTGCCGTGGTCCTCTGACACTGGAGTTCGGTCGATTGCTGGCGGGTTGGAGCCGGGCGAGACAAAGGAACTGACCTATCCGCTGTCGTTGTTCCCGTCAGATGCTCCGGATGATCTGGGCGTCTTGGCGCCTGTTGTCGACGTGGGCGATTCCCGGCAGCGCCAGCTTGTGCGCGATGTGCGCGTCATTGGTTGGAGCGAAGAACTGTCCGACCAGACCTGCGAACAGTTGCAACCCGTTGCACCGAAATCTTGCCGCCCCGTGCGATGACCTTCCGACACGCTCAATTCGCCCCCTCCCCCGGTCCACTCGCGCGGGGGGGTCGGAGGCGGCTTTCGGTTGCCGCGTCGCGCGGATTGCGCCACAAGTCGGGGACGGGCCTTGGGGGATAGCGCATGCCGACACTCGACTGGATCGGCAAGCAGGCCGTGGTCAACCATCACCGCGAGGTGCCTTACCGGCTGATCCACTGCGATGCGGCGCTGTCGGCGGGGGATGCAGAGGCGGGGGACCTGCTGGTGCAGGGGGACAACCTGCAGGCGCTGCGGGCGCTGCTGCCCTATTATGCAGCCTCGGTGAAGTGCATCTACATCGACCCGCCCTACAACACCGGGAATGAGGGCTGGGTTTACAACGACAACGTGAACTCGCCCGAGATGCGGGCCTGGCTGGGTCAGGTGGTGGGCCGCGAGGCCGAAGACCTGTCCCGCCACGACAAGTGGCTGTGCATGATGTATCCGAGGCTGCGGTTGCTGCGCGAGTTTCTGCGGGAAGACGGGGCGATTACTGTTTCGATTGACGACAACGAAATTGACCATTTGCTCATGCTGATGGATGAAATCTTTGGCCGAAAAAATCGCATGGGCAATATGATTTGGCGGCGAAGAGCGACACCCGACAGTCGCAACATTTCCGGCATATCGGAAGACCATGAATATCTTGTCTGTTACGGGAAGACCTCACAAGCGCGCTTTGCTGGCGCAGAACGTGACGAGACAAAATATTCGAACCCCGATCAAGACCTACGCGGCCCTTGGATGAGTGACAATCTGACTGGGCTTGCCGACGCATTGGCGCGCCCAAACCTTCACTATATCGTGGTCAATCCGTTAACAGGCGATGACTTCGATCCTCACCCAAGACGCGGCTGGGCCGTCGCACCGGACACTATGAAACGATTGATATCTGAAGGCAAAATACTTTGGCCGCGTTTAAAGACTGGGCGACCTCGCATAAAACGTTTTCTGGTCGAAGTGACTTCACAAACTACGGGTTACTCCACCCTTTTAAATGTCCCCAACAATTCCGAAGGCACCCGCGTCCTGAACGATATTTTCGGTGACAAGGCGTTCCCCTTCCCAAAGCCTCACCGATACGTTTCCGAAGTGATTGGGCAAATCGCAAATGAACCCGGCGACCTCATCCTCGACAGCTTCGCTGGTTCCGGCACGACCGGCCATGCTGTGTTGGACCTGAACAAGCAAGACGGCGGCAATCGGCAGTTCATCCTTGTGGAGATGGATGAGGGCATCGCCTCGACCGTCACCGCCGAACGCCTGCGCCGGGTCATCACCGGCTATGACAAGGGCGGCGACAAGGTCAAGGCCGTGGCAGGCTTGGGCGGCGGGTTCCGCTTTTGCCGCCTTGGCGTGCCGCTGTTCGATGAATACGGCGACATTGCCGAGGCGGTCACCTTTCCCGACCTTGCGGCCCACATCTTTTTCTCCGAAACCGGCGTGCCGATTCCGCAAAGGGCGCAATCGGAACTTCTGGGGGTCCACCAAGGCCGCGCGGTCTATCTGCTGTTCGACGCGGCCAGCGCCCAGACCCCGCGCGAGGCGGCGGGCAACGTGCTGACCCCCGACCGGCTGGAACCCGATGGTGCTGTGGCTGGTATCTTCAACCGCAATTCTGGATCGGACGCTGGCCGCTTTGCGCAACCCCGACCATCCCTACCGCGCCGCCCTCGCCGCCGACTTTCGCCGCAACCTTGTGGTGCTAACTGTGGCCGAGGCGCTGTCCCTGTCCCGGCCTGATGCGACAGGCGGGGCCTGCATCATCGTGGGAACGATACAAGCGTTCCGGGTGGACGAGACGGCGGGGCGCAAGGTCTATGCCGATGCGGGCGCGCTGATGGACCATTTCAGCGGGCTGTCCCCGGAACAGGTGGCGCGGCTGGACAAGGTGGAAGGGTCTGCCGATCTGCAAGGCGTGGGCCGCCCCACCGCGTCACTTTGCAACGTGTTGCAACTGCACCGGCCCATGGTCATCGTGGACGAGGCGCACAACGCCCGCACGCCGCTGTCGTTCGAGACGCTGCAACGGTTCGACCCGTCGATCATTCTGGAACTGACCGCGACGCCGCAACTGGCCAAGGATGTAGCAAACGAGGTCTATCCGTCGAACGTGCTGTTCCATGTCTCGGCGGCAGAGTTGAAGGCCGAGGAGATGATCAAGCTGCCGATCCGGCTGAACACGGATGCGGATTGGCGCAAGGTCATCGGGCAGGCGCTGGATTGCCAGTCGGCGCTGGAAGCGGCGGCGGTGGCCGAGCGCGCCGATACCGGCGAATACATCCGGCCCATCATCCTGTTTCAGGCGCAGGCCAGGTCGAAAACCGACCCGCACCGGCTGACGCCCGAGGCCGTGGTGCAGTTTCTGACCGATGACAAACGCATCCCGCGCGACCAGATAGCCATCCACGCCACGGGGCATGCCGAGTTGGACGCGATTGCCGACATTTCCGCCCCGGACTGCCCGGTGCGCTATGTGGTGACGGTGCAGAAGTTGCGCGAAGGCTGGGACTGCCCGTTCGCCTACATCCTGTGTTCGGTGGCGGAGTTGAACTCGCCCACGGCGGTGGAACAAATTCTGGGACGTGTGCTGCGGATGCCAAAGGCGCGGCGCAAGACCCGTGATGTGCTGAACCGGGCCTATGCCTTTGTCGCGTCCAACAGCTTTCAGACGGTGGCAGAGCGGCTGAAAGACGGGCTGGTGGACGGGGCGGGCTTTAACCGGCTGGAAGCCGAGATGCTGGTCAAGCAGCATGGGGCGTTCGAGTTTGACGATGAGCGGGCGGATTTCGTTCACAAGTCCGAAGCCCTGCCCGACGCGCCCAGCGCGACCGCCGAGGCGGTTGTCGCAGCCATCGCCAAACTGCCGCCCTCTCTGAAACTGCGGGTGAATTTTGACCCCGAGACGCGGGAAATCGGCGTCATGCGTGCCTTGTCGCGCGATGAACGCAACCTGATGCAGCTTGCCTTTGCGAAGGTGCCGGGGGCGGATCGGGTGATCGACCGGCTGTTCATCAAGTCCAACCGGATAAAGGCAACCGAGATGCCCGAGGGCGAAAAGCCGCCCTTCCTTGTGCCCCGGCTTTGCGTCCGTCGCCAAGGGATGCTGGAATTGTTCGGGCCGGACCACTTCCTTGACCTGCCATGGAACCTTGCGGACTGCGACCCCGCGCCCTTCGCCGCACGGTTCAGCATTCAGGGCGATACGCGGGCGGGGGAAATTGACGTGACCGACGCGGGGCAGTTGCGCATCGCCTATGTCGGGCAGTTGCATGACCAGCTTGCCATGGCCATTGAGGAACCGGCTTGGACCCTGCCCCGGCTGGTCAACTGGATTGACCGGGGCATCCCGCACCCGGACGTGACCAAGCCCGCCGCGCGGGTGTTCATTCACCGGGCAGTGGATGCCATAATGCAAAACAAAGGCTACAGCCTCGACCGGCTTGCCCGCTGCAAATACGAGGTGCGGCGCGCGCTGACCGAAGAAATCCAATCTCTGCGGGCCAAGCGGGCAGAGGGCAACTACAACGCGCTGTTCGCAGTGGACACTGCCAGCTTTGAGACCAGTTCCGACTTGGCGCTGCTGTTCGATGAGCAGACCTACGCCTACAATCAGCCCTACCGGGGCGCGCGGACCTTCAACACGCACTACTTCCAGATCATTGGCGACCTGAAACCCGAAGGCGAAGAATTCCGCTGCGCAGTCTTTCTGGACGAACACCCGGCAGTCCGCTTCTGGGTCCGCAACGTGGACCGCAAGCCCAACGCCTTCTGGCTCCAGCTATCCGGCGCGCGGTTTTATCCGGATTTCGTGGCGCTGCTGACGGACGGGCGCATTCTGGTGGTCGAATACAAGGGCGCGCATCTGGCCGAAGAGGCGGACGAAAAGCGGATGGTCGGACAACTATGGGCCGAGGCGAGCGACGGACGATGCGTGTTTGCGATGCCAACGGCAGGGGATTTTTCGAAGCTGGTTCTTTTGCTGTAGTCCTGCAAACCAAACAACCATCTTCGATCCTCGACAGGAAGCCAAAACAACTCAGGCGCTGCTTCGGAGGGGGACTGGATGGGGGGTCGGATTATCTTATCGGGGCTTATGTATTTTGAACCAATCATTTTTCTATGATGTTTTGGTGCCCAGAGACGGAATTGAACCGCCGACACGCGGATTTTCAATCCGCTGCTCTACCAACTGAGCTATCTGGGCTCCGGATCGCGGGGCTTCTGCCCTGCGGGTGGCGGGGTGATACGTCACCGATGTCGGGCTGTCCAGAGGGATATGGCGGAAAGACCCTGTTCTGGCGCCGGGGGCGGCGCTGGTCATTGCGGGCGCTTCTGGTCGTCGATTTCGTCGGACTCTTCGGTATCGGCAGGGATTGCATAGTGACCACGCAGCCAATGCGCGAGGTCCACGTCGGCGCAGCGGCGCGAGCAGAACGGGCGGTAGCGCGGGTCGGTTTCGCGGGCGCAGATCGGGCAGGTCATGTCGGCCCCCCAGATGTTCCTTCGGCCATCGCCCCGGCCAGCGGCAAGCGGTCGCGCCTGCGGGTCAGCTCATACAGGCCAAGCGTGGTCCAGCCTGCCAGATTGGCTTCGGACTCGCCCTTGAAAGCGCCGCGGATCACCTGATCCAGAATGGCCCGGTCGCGTTTCGGCATTGGCGCAAAGTCGATCACGACCTGCCCGCCCAGGCCCCGCAGGCGCAACTGGCGCGGCAGGTCGCGCGCGGCGGCGATGTTGACCTTGAGACTGGCCGCCGGCGAGGTGTCGGGGCCGGTGTTCACATCGACCGCCAGCAGGGCGCGGGTCGGCTCGATCATCATGTGCCCGCCGCCGGCCAGGTCGACCCGGGGGTGCAGCAGGGCATCGATCATGTCGAGCACGCCGAACTCGGCAAAACCGCCATCCATCACCTCGTCCGGTTCGGGATCGGCCCAGTCGCGCCATGCGGTTTCCTGCGCGCCGGCTCCCTCGACCAGCAGTTCCGGACCGCCGTCGAGGTCGGCCAGAACGGCCAGCGCCAGATCCCGCATTGCCGCGATATCGCCGGCGATGGTGGTCGCCTCGGCCGTTGCACAGGCCGACCGCAGGATCAGCCCCAGATCTTCGGGCGAGTCCTGCATCGCGTCGGCCGCCAGCACCCCGAGGTCCGTGCGCAAGCTGTCGTCCCGGATCCGCCGCGAAATGTTCAGGCCCGGTGCACCCGGCGTGGCAATCGCATAGCGCGACTTGAACAGCAGGCGGGTCGAGACCGGCAGGGCCTTGCCCGCCTCGGCCGGTCCACTGATCTGCACCAAGAGCCGTTGGCCCGGTGCGATGCCCGCAGTCTGCCGCAAAAAGCCCGAGCCGTCGGGCAGCTTGACGAACAAGCCGCCCAGACCCTTGACCGGGCGGTCTGCCACTGCGCGATAGATGGCCCCGGGCAAGGGGGTATCACCCGCCGGGTCAACCGCCAGGTCTTCAAGCCTGCCATCGACCAGCAGCGCCGCCGCCGGGCGGCCCATCACCGTATCCAGCAGAACCACCCGCCCGATCATTGTGACCGCCAAACCGGATAGCCGGCTGCCGCCAGCAGGACCGCGGTTTCGGCCAAGGGCAGGCCGACGATTCCGGTAAAGCTGCCTGAAATCCATGGGATGAACGCTCCGGCAGCGCCCTGAATGCCGTAACCTCCGGCTTTGCCCTGCCAGTCGCCGCAGTGCAGATAGGCGTTCAGCTCCAGATCCGACAGCCGCTTCATCTTGACCGCGCTGTCGCTTTCGCGGGTCCAGATGCGGTTGCCCCGCCGCACCGCCACTGCGGTGATCACCTGATGCCTGCGCCCGCCAAGAGCCGTAAGGAACGCGGCCGCCTGCCCCGCATCGGCCGGCTTGCCAAGGATGCGGCGGCCGAGTGCCACCGTAGTGTCGGCGCACAGCACGATATCCTCGTCGTCTGCCGGCACCGCCTGCACCTTTTCCATGGCGATCCTCGCCGCATAGGGGCGGGGCAATTCGCCCTTTCGGGGGTCTTCGTCGATGTCGGGGGGCAGGATGGCGTCGGGGATCACCCCCAACTGCGCCAGCAACTCAAGCCGGCGCGGGCTGGCCGATCCCAGGATCAGCTTCACTTGAAGCGATAGTTGATGCGGCCTTTCGACAGGTCATAGGGCGTCATTTCGACCTGCACCTTGTCGCCTGCCAGTACCCGGATGCGGTTCTTGCGCATCTTGCCCGCCATCACCGCGATCAGTTCATGGCCATTATCGAGTTCGACCTTGAATGTCGCATTGGGCAGCAGTTCCTTGACGACACCAGGGAATTCGAGAATGTCTTCTTTGGCCATGGTCACTCCAACAGAGTTTCGCCCGCGCTTGGGAGCGCAGGCTTCGCGGCGCGTATGCGCCCAAGTGTCCGGACAATCAAGGGGTAAAGCGCCGGCTGACGGTCAGGTGAATGCCGTCGCGCGCCCGCACCGTCAGATGGGCCACCGGGACCGGCACCCGGCCCTCGACCGGTTCGAACCGGAAGGCGCGCAGAACCAGCGCCAGAAGAACCACGCCCTCGACCATTGCAAAACCGGCACCGGTGCAGACCCGCGGGCCGGCCGAAAATGGCATATAGGCATCGCGGGCACTGGCCTTGTTATCCGCATGCGACCAGCGGTCGGGGTCGAACGCGTCGGGCTGCCGCCAGAACCGCTCGTGCCGGTGCAGGTGCCAGGGCGACAGCACGATCTGCGCGCCGGGGCTGACGCGGCGACCGCGCATCACTTCTGCCGTGCGGTTCTCGCGCACCATCATCGGCACCGGAGGATACAGCCGCAAAACCTCGCGGAACACGTCGCGGGTGAATTTCAGCCGGGAAAGCTGGCTGAACGCGGGGGTGTCGCCCAGGGTTGCCGCCTCGGCTGCCACGCGGTCCTGCGCGGCCGGATGGGTGGCCAGCAGATACAGCGCCCAGGCCAGCGCCGAGGCGCTGGTTTCATGCCCCGCCAGAAAGAAGATCGCCACCTGATCGACCATCTCGGACGTGCCGAACCGCTGCCCTGTTTCGGGGTCTGCGGTCACCATGATCTTGGTTGCCAGATCGTCGGGCGCGGTGCCGGTCGCGATCGCCTGAGCCCGCGCCTCGGTCAGCCGGGTGATCAACCCGCGGATCACGGCAGCGGATTCCCTGGTCGCGCGGCGGTGAAAGCGCGGCATCCAGCGCGGCAGCGGCACGAAAGCTGCAAGGTTCAAAATGGGTTGGGTTCGCTGATAGGCGCGAAACTCGGCAAAGACCGCCGCTGCGATCTCGTGTTCGATCGGGATCGAGAACAGGGTGCGAAAGATCACATCCGCCGCAGCATGGCTCATGTCGGCCTCGACCTCGACCTCGCCGGGACGCAGCCGCGCCACACAGGCCTGCCCGGCGGCCCAGATCGCGGGGTATATGTCACGCAACCGCCCGCCCTCGAATGCCGGGTCGATGATGCGGCGCTGACGCTGCCAGTCGGCACCATTTGTCAGGAAGACCGAGCGGCCCAGCAACGGCCGCAGACCCTCGCCAATCCGGTCGGATTTGGGGAAGTCGGCGGGTCGTTCGGTCAGCACCCGGGCGATCAGCACGGGGTCGTTGCACAGGTAGCTGCGAAAGAACGGCGTGCGGAACTCTGCCATCCAGGCGCGATAAAGCCGCGCAGGCTGGGCCGACAGGATATCGGCGCGAAACAGCCGCAAATACTGCAGCAACGAGACCTTGTCGGGCCGGGGCAGGGGTTTCGGCGGAGTCATGCCATGGACCGGTAGCCCGAAGTCGGGGTTTCGATCCGGCTCGCCGACGGGCTGCGATTCTTGTAGCGGTCGCTTAACGTCATCGGTCCCGCAGTGATTTGAAAGTAGTCATAGTCGCCCGGCCGGTCGAAGGCGCAAAGATACTGAAAATGAAGACGAAAGAACTTCCAGCGCAGGTCTTTCCAGCGTTCCGGCGACAGGGTCTGGGTGAATGCCGCCGAAACAACCAGAGGCCAGCGTTTGCCGGGCGGGGACACGCCGGTGACCGCGACCGGATCGCACAGCGCAAACGCACAGCCATCGCCGGGGGCGGTCACGTCGATCCACGTCAGATCGTCGCGCGCCGAAAGGTCATGCAGATCGCGACGCAGTCGGTCCGCACCGGGCAGGAAAGACACCATCGGCACGACCTGCCCCAGGGTCAGCAGCCCAAGCGCCGGGCGGTGCTGCGGCAGGCCGCCGCGCAACAGGTCGGCCAGGATCGACACCGCCAGATGCGCGCCCGAAGAATGGCCGACCACCAGCACCTCGTCATGATCACCGGCCATCGCGTCGCGAATGCAGCGTCCGAACTCAACCATGCGCTCTTCCAGCTGAGGCGGATATGCGCCGCCCGCCTGCGCCGAATAGGCATAATCATGCATCAGATAATAGGCGAGCAAGCGGTTGTCATAGCGGCGAAAGGCGTGCAGCACACCCCACAGGACCAGCCCGCCCACCACCCAAGCCGCCAGCGGCGCGACCTCTGCCACCAGCGCACCTGCCCCCCAGCCCGCAAGGGCTGCCACCCCAAGTTGCCCCAGCAGCATGGCGATGGGATACAGCGCCGCAACCATCGGACCCTTGCGCAACCGCATCAGGCGCAACAGCGCGCCGGACCCGATATAGGCCCAGGCCGTGCGACAGAGTTGCAGATAGGTCGCAATGATGGACGGGTCCATCGAGCCCTTGACGATATCCGACCAGACCAGCACCTCGATCTCGGCCACGGCCGCCCGGGTCGTCACCCGCCAGCCGAACGGACCCTTGGCCTTTCTTGCCGCGAGATCCAGCCCGTAGCCCGAAATCGCCGCCTGCGCCGCGCCTTCTCGGCGATACAACTCGCGATAGCGGCGGGGGTGCGTCGGGTCATAACCCGGGATGTAGAACACCCGGCGAACAAACGGGGCGTCGGCTTGCGCCGCGCCGGTCGGTTGGTCTGTGTGCGTGTCCCTCATGTGGGCGATCCTGCGCCAGGATATTGGCGACTTTAAGGGCAGATCAGCCGAGCGTCGCCAGAAACGGCACATTTTCCAAGAGCCAATAGGAAAAGCTCGAAAAACCGCCCGTCAGCATCAGCAGCCCCACGGTCCAAAGAAGCAACCCCATGATCCGCTCGATCTGCGAACTGTGTCGCTTGAAAAACGCCATCAGCCCGCCCATCCGCGGAAAGAACGCGGCGACGAGCAGAAAGGGGATGCCCAGACCCAAGGCATAGACCCCCAGCAATGCGGTGCCGCGCGCGACCGATCCCTGCTGGGCCGCAAGCGACAGGATCGCGCCCAGTTGCGGGCCGATGCAAGGCGTCCAGCCAAACGCAAAGGCGAGGCCCAGCAGATAAGCACCAAAAGCCGATCCACCGCTGTCGCCCGCCGACAGCCGCATTTCGCGGTTCAGAAACCCGATGCGGATCACGCCCAGGAAATGCGCGCCAAACACCATCACCATCACGCCCGCCAGCATCGCAAAGCGGTCAGCATTGGTCAGAAAGAACGCGCCGAACATCGAAGCCGTGAAGCCAAGCAGCAGAAACACGGTCGAGAGCCCCAGCACAAAGAACCCTGCAGCCAGCAGGGGCGACTGGCCTTGCCGCATCGCGGTGACGCTGATCCCGCTCATGTAGGCCAGGTAAGGCGGCACGATGGGCAGCACGCAAGGCGACAGGAACGACAGGATGCCCGCAATCAGCGCCACGGTCATGGCGGGCAGCAGGCTTGCATCCAGAATGTCTATGCCGAACATGGGGCCTCCGTTGCCACGGGCTTATCGGGTTCCGGACGGCCCGTCACGCGGTCGCGGGGTCACAATGGCGTGGGGGGCGCGGCGATGAACTGGGATGTCGAGGTGGATTGCACCGGGCTGCTGTGCCCGCTGCCGGTTCTGAAGGCGCAAAAGCTTCTGCGCGGGATGCAGCCTGGCGCGGTGCTGGCGGTTCTGGCGACCGATGCGATGGCGGCGGTGGACCTGCCGCAGTTCTGCGCTCAGGTCGGCCACGACTACCTTGGTGCCCGGCAAGCGGGCGAGGCGACACGGCATCTGATCCGGCGTGGGGAGGCGACGGGCGGTCGAATTTTCAACCGCCCCTGATGGCGCAGTCACCTGCCCAGCGACCACCATCCCTTGCGTCGGGTCTTCGGCGGGCCATCGTCGGTCACCGGTTCGCCTTCTGCCTCGGGGTCGGGCTGCGGCGCATCGGCACGGGGGGCGTCGGCTGCATCCGGTTCCAACGCGTCCTTGGGGCTGAACGCAGCCTCCGCAGGATCGACGTCAACCGGAACCGGATCTTGCGGCGCGACGTCAGGCTGTGCCGCGTCAGGCTGTGCCGCGTCAGGCTGTGCCGCGTCAGGCTGTGTTGCCGCAGGCTGTGGCAGTGCGGGTTCGTCGGGCGTGGCGGAGACCTCGGCGGTTTGTGCAGCAGAAGCGTCGGCCGGCAATTCGACAACCGGGGCGATCTGTTGCGCTGCCTTTGGTTTGGCGGTGCGTGACCGGGTCGACGGCGCTTTCGTCGGGCGCGCTGCGGCAGGTTCGGCTGCCGCTGTCCCAGCCGCTTTGGCGGCAAGGGCTGCGGTCCTGGCCTTGCTGGTGCGCGACCGGGTGGTGGGCTTTTCAAACGGGGCCTCTGGTCCTGTCGGGGCCTCGGGGATCACTGCGGCCCCGGGGTTCGCCGCAACCTCGGGCGCTGCCGCTGCCTCGGGTTCGGCGATTGCCAGTCCCATCGGCTCGGCTGCCACTGGCGCGTCGTCGGCACCGTCCTCAGCCTCTGCTGAGTCGTCCTCGTCGTCGTCCTCGTCGTCCACGCCGTCCTGCACGCCGTTCGCCTCGGACTCGCCCGGACCCATGGCACCCTTCTTGCGCCGCCGCCGCCGCCGTTTCTTCTTGCCGGGCGCGCCGGTTCCATTGGCATCGCCGGCTACGGCGGCCGGCTCGACAGCCTCATCGACCTCGTCCTCGATCTCATCCTCGACGAGATCCTCGTCCTCATCGACCGCGGCCCCCATCATGCTGGCATTGCCCGAGATCACCGGGGCCGCATCCGGCACCACCCTGGTCGCGGTCTTGAACTTTTCGATCGAGAAATCCGGACTGACCAGCGCCGGATCGCATTCGATCCGGACGCTCATCCCATACCGCGCCTCGATCAGCGCCACATGCTCGCGCTTCTGGTTGATCAGGAAGTTGACGATGCCGATGGGTGCGCGCAACAGCACTTCCTTGCTGCGTTTGCGCGTGCCTTCTTCATCCAGCGCGCGCAGCACCTGAAGACCCAGCGAGTCATCCGACCGGATCAGGCCCGTGCCGTGGCAATGCGCGCAGGGCTGCGTGGTCGACTCCAGCATCCCCGGCCGCAGCCGCTGCCGGCTCATCTCCATAAGGCCAAAGCCCGAAATCCGCCCAACCTGAATTCTCGCCCGGTCGGTTTTCAGCTTGTCTTTCAGGCGTTTCTCGACAGCGGCGTTGTTCTTGCGCTCTTCCATGTCGATGAAATCGATCACGATCAACCCGGCGAGGTCGCGCAACCGCAACTGGCGGGCCACCTCGTCGCAAGCCTCGAGGTTGGTTTTCAGCGCGGTATCCTCGATCGACCCTTCCCGGGTGGACCGGCCCGAGTTCACGTCGATGGCGACCAGCGCTTCGGTGATCCCGATCACGATATAGCCGCCCGATTTCAACTGAACCGTCGGGTTGAACATGCCGCCCAGATAGCTTTCGACCTGAAACTTGGCGAACAGCGGCATCGCGTCATGATAGGGCTGAACGACCTTGGCATAGGTCGGCATGATCATCCGCATGAAGTCCTTCGCGGTTCGAAAACCTGCCTCGCCTTCGACCAGAATCTCGTCGATCTCGCGGGAATACAGATCGCGGATCGAGCGTTTGATCAGATCGCCTTCCTCATAAATCGCGGCAGGGGCAATGGATTTCAGCGTCAATTCGCGGATCTGCTCCCACAGCCGCATCAGATATTCATAGTCGCGCTTGATTTCCGGCTTGGTCCGCTTGGCCCCGGCGGTGCGGATGATCAGGCCGGCGCCTTCGGGCACCTCGATCTCGCCCGCGATTTCCTTGAGTTTCTTGCGGTCGGCCGCAACGGTGATCTTGCGGGAAATCCCGCCACCGCGCGCCGTGTTGGGCATCAGCACGCAATAGCGCCCGGCCAGCGACAGATAGGTGGTCAGTGCAGCGCCCTTGTTGCCGCGCTCTTCCTTGACCACCTGGATCAGCATGATCTGGCGAACCTTGACGACTTCCTGGATCTTGTAGCGACGGGCGCGGGGCCGGCGTTGCGCGGAAATTTCCTCGGCGACATCCTCCTCGGCGATGGACTCGATTTCGTCGTCGGTTTCAGAGGCATGATCGATCGACTTGAAGGGCACTTCGGCCTCTTCGCCATCGGGGTCATGACTGTGGTCTTGCGCCGCGTCACCCGTGGGGTCGTGGCCAACCTCGGGCTCGGGAGCGGGATGGGCGTCGATCAGGGCATCGGCGCCGGTTTCCTCGCCCAGATCGACCACATCCATCCCGCCGATCCCGGACGTCTGCACCGGGTCGGGGCGCCCGGCATACGGAGCCGGGCGCGGTTTGGGGGGCGTGCGGCGCGGACGACTGTCTTCCTCGTCCTGCGCGCGGTTGTAGGCGCGCTCTTCTTCCAGCAAGGCTTTGCGGTCGGCCACCGGGATCTGGTAGTAATCCGGGTGAATCTCGGCAAAAGCCAGAAAACCGTGCCGGTTGCCGCCGTAATCCACAAAGGCCGCCTGCAACGACGGCTCGACCCGCGTCACCTTGGCCAGATAGATGTTCCCGGCAAGCTGGCGCTTGTTCAGGGTTTCAAAGTCGAACTCCTCGACCTTGTTTCCGTCGACCACGACCACCCGGGTTTCCTCGGCATGCGTGGCGTCGATAAGCATTTTCTTTGACATGTCAATCCATTGCGCCCAAAACGCAAGGCACCCCCCGGCGGACCGGAGCGATGATCAGAGGGCAGAGGGCGGCTTGTTCTGGCAAGGCGCGGCGTTGGCATCGGGCGGGCTGTGCCCGGTGGGCACCCCTCGCCGTTCGCCGATGTCTTCGCTAGCGTCATCGCGGTTCTCGTCAAAGCCCTCGCGGGCTCACTCCAAAAGCCCGCTGTCGTTCAGGACTTGGCGGGCAATAACACGGCCTTGCGGCCGATCCGGCTGCCTCTCGATCGGCGCAGGCCATGGCGCCAGAAAAGGGGGGCAGAGAATTTCAAAGCGGGGCAGACCCCGCAAGGGGCGACACTAAGGGCAAAGCGCGCAGAATGACAATGGGTCATTTGCAGGGCGGAGCACACGCGGCAGTTGCGAAGGTTGGTGCCAGTTCGCCACGGACGCCGCCAAAGACGGGGTTGCGCTGCCGCCATGCCGCCGTTTTTTTGGCGGAGCCCCGCGCGCGGGCGGGCCTTCGCCGCGCAAGGCGCGTGGCACGTCCGGATGATCCGTCTGGCGCGTGACGCCAAGACATCGTGGCGGGACACGCAAAAAGGCAGTGACCTGCATTGTCGCGGTTGTCGCATGGCGGCGGCCCTTCGCGGCGGCGATTGATCGCGCGGTGGCGGCCAGACGACTGGACCTTGGACGCAGGTTGGGCCATATACACCCAAGTTGATCGAGGGGTATCGCCTATGTCTTTCCTGAACCGCATGGTGACCTGGTGGAACAGCCAGACCCTCGGCACCCAGATCTTCACTGCGCGGCGCGGGATCAAGGTTGGCGAGGACGCGCAGGGCAACCTCTATTACCAGACCGCAGACGCCAGGCGCCGCTGGGTGATCTACAATGGCGACATGGAGGCCAGCCGGGTCAGCCCCGACTGGCACGGCTGGCTGCATTTCACCTGGGATCAGCCGCCGACCAAGGCTCCGCTGGCCCGCAAGGCCTGGGAAAAGCCGCATCTGGAAAACCTGACCGGCACTGTCGCGGCCTACGTGCCGCCCGGCTCGATCAAGCATCAGGTGCCGGTTCCGCGCGCCGATTACGAGGCATGGCAGCCCCGATAATGGCCGAGAACCGCGCAGAAGTGCTGACCGGGGCGGCCGTTCTGGCCGTGGCCTTGGGCTTTGTGCTGTATGCCACCCAAGGCATCAACCTGACCGGCCCGGCGGGAAGCTATCCGCTGCGCGCGAGTTTCCGGTCGGTCGAAGGCATCACTGTCGGCTCGGATGTCCGGTTGGGCGGGGTCAAGGTCGGCACCATCACCGATCTGACGCTGAACCCGCAGACCTTTTTTGCCGATGCGGTGATCGCTGTGCAGGACAACATCCAGTTGCCGACCGATTCCGCGATCCTGATCTCGTCCGAAGGCTTGCTGGGGGGCAATTTCGTGGAAATCCTGCCCGGGGGGGCACCCGATAATCTGGCCCCCGGCGACGAGATCGAAGACACTCAGGGCGCTGTCAGCCTGATCTCGCTGCTGATGGCCTTTGTCGGCGGCAATCCAGATAAACCGGCGGAAGCCCCCGCGGCCCCGGCACCATGAAACGGCTGGCGCTGCTGGGCCTGCTGGCCTGCCCCGCCGCCGCGCAGGAAATGGCCGGGGCACCCGGGGCCGAGGTGCGGGTGCTCGACAAGCTGTCAGGTGCGCTGTTCGACATCGACCTGTCGCGCGGCGAGGCCCAGACCAACGGGCGGCTGACCGTGCAACTGGATGAATGCCGCTATCCGGTCGACAACCCGGCCTCGGATGCCGAAGCGCACCTGACTATCCACGATTCTGCGGTGACCGAGCCGGTGTTTTCGGGCTGGATGGTGGCGTCGGCCCCGGCGTTGTCGGCGCTGGACCATCCGCGTTACGATGTCTGGGTGCTGCGCTGCGACACCTCTGCCGCGGAAGGGCAATAGCCCGGCGGATCGAAGCTTGCCCGTCCGGCCAGCGCGGTTTCCAGCCGTCGGTGATAGGCCGTGCGGGCAATTTCGACCGCCCCCAGACTGGCGAGATGCGGCGTCAGGAACTGCGTGTCGAACAGGGTGAACCCGCCTGCCCGCAGCCGGTGCGTCAGATAAGCCAACGCAACCTTGCTGGCATCGGTGCGCCGCGAAAACATGCTTTCGCCGAAAAACGCCGACCCGAGGGTCACGCCGTAGGTACCGCCGACCAGTGCCGCCCCCTCCCAGACCTCAAGGCTGTGGGCGTGGCCCATCGCGTGCATGTCCAGATACAGGGCGCGGATGCGGGCGGAAATCCAGGTCTCCGGGCGTTCGGCGCAACCGTCCAGAACCTCGGCGAACCCGGTGTCGGTTCGAATTGTGCAATTCCAACTCAGTATCCGCTGCCGCAAACTGCGGGAAATATGGAATTTTTCCAAAGGGAAAATCCCCCTGCGCCGCGGATCAACCCAATGGATCTCGGGGTCGCTCCGGGTTTCGGCCATCGGGAACAGGCCCATTGCATAGGCTCGCAGCACGATGTCGGGGGTAATCGGCCCGCTCACAGCGTCCGCGTCAGGCGAACCGGGTTTCCAGCCATTTTTCCAGCCAGTGGATGTTATAATCGCCGTTCAGGATGTCGGGCTCGACCAGCAGCGCCTCGAACAGCGGCACCGTTGTGTCGATGCCGTCAACGATCAACTCGCCCAGGGCCCGGCGCAATCTGGCCAGCGCCTCGGGCCGGTCGCGGCCATGCACGATCAGCTTGCCGATCAGACTGTCGTAATAGGGCGGGATCGCATAGCCCGAATAGAGCGCCGAATCCATCCGCACGCCCAGTCCCCCCGGCGCGTGGAACATGCGCACCAGGCCGGGGCAGGGGGTGAAGTTCGGCAGTTTTTCGGCATTGATCCGCACTTCGATGGCATGGCCGTTGATCGCAAGATCGCCCTGGCTGAACGACAACCCAAGCCCTGCCGCCACCCGGATCTGTTCGCGCACCAGATCCACCCCGAAGACCGCCTCGGTGACGGGATGTTCCACTTGCAATCGGGTATTCATCTCGATGAAGAAGAAGTCGCCGTTTTCATACAGGAACTCGATGGTGCCGGCCCCGATGTAGTTGATCTTGCTGATCGCGGCGGCACAGAGCTGCCCGATCCGGTCGCGCAGCGCGGGCGTGATGGCCGGTCCGGGGGCTTCTTCGAACACCTTCTGGTGGCGACGTTGCAACGAGCAATCCCGCTCTCCCAAATGGACCGCCCCGCCCTTGCCGTCGCCGAACACCTGAATTTCGATGTGGCGCGGGGTTTGCAGGTACTTCTCGATATACACCTCGTCATTGCCGAACGCGGCCTTGGCTTCGCTGCGCGCGATGCGGAACGCCACTTCCAGCTCTGCCGCATCGCGCGCCACCTTCATCCCGCGTCCGCCGCCACCTGCCGTCGCCTTGATGATGACCGGATAGCCGATGCCCGCCGCAACGCCGATCGCCGCTTCGTAATCGGCAACCCCGCCGTCTGACCCCGGCACAACGGGAATGCCAAGCGCCTTGGCGGTTTCCTTCGCAGTGATCTTGTCGCCCATCATGCGGACGTGCTCGGCGCGCGGGCCGATGAAGGTGATCCCGTGATCCTCCAGCGCCTGGGCGAAGGCCGCATTTTCCGACAGAAAGCCATACCCCGGATGCACCGCCTGCGCGCCGGTGATCTCGCAGGCCGAAATGATGGCGGCTTTTGACAGATAGCTGGCCAAGGACGCGGCCGGCCCGATGCACACGCTTTCGTCCGCCATCCGGACATGCATCGCATCGGCATCGGCAGTCGAATGCACCGCAACGGATTTGATCCCCATCTCCTGACAGGCGCGGATGACACGAAGGGCAATCTCGCCCCGGTTGGCGATCAGGATCTTGTCGAACATGCCCGTCACTCGACGATCATCAGCAGTGCGCCGTATTCGACCGGATTGCCGTCCGACACCAGAATCCGCCGGACGATGCCGGCACGGGGGGCGGGAATGTGGTTCATCGTTTTCATTGCCTCGATGATCATCAGCGTCTGGCCTTCGGCAACAGCCGCCCCGATCGCCACAAAGGGCATCGTCCCGGGTTCGGCGGACAGGTATGCGGTGCCCACCATGGGCGAGGTCACGGCCCCGGGATGCTGGGCCGGGTCCTCGTGGGCTGTCGGTGCTGCGGAAGAGGCGGCAGACGGCGCAGCGGCAGGGGCCACCGGAGCGGCTGGCGCGGTCATCTGCACGATGTTGGACTGTTTCACCACACGCACCTCCAGACTGTCTGCCTCGCCATACTCCCGCTTTACCGACAATTCGGTCAGGTCGTTCCGGTTCAAAAGCTCGGCGAGGGCCGAAATGAAGGCGACGTCAGCGTCGGAGTCGTGTTTGCTCATGGCGTCCTCTGGTGGCTTTTGGCCTGGTGTTGGACCTGCGGGGGGCCAATGCGCCACAGGATTGCAGGAGCGTTATACGCGACGCATCGGGGGGTGAAAAGTGCTGCGTTCAAATCATGGCGGCGCGCCAAAATTTACCGTTTGGAAAAAAATGCGACATGTGGCAGCCTTTCGCAAAAGACCAACCGGGAGATCGTCCGTGTCCAACAGCCAGCTCACGCCCGGCATCGTGCCGGGGCGTCTGCCCTCCGGCCGCTATGCCGTGAATTTTGACGATCACACCCCGCCGCTGGACCGGCACGCGGCGTTGGTGGCGGCAGACCGCTGCTACTTCTGCTATGATGCGCCGTGCGTCACCGCCTGCCCGACCACGATCGACATCCCGCTGTTCATCCGCCAGATAGCGACGGGTACCCCCGAGGCTGCCGCCAGGACGATCCTGGGCCAGAACATCCTGGGCGGGATGTGCGCCCGGGTTTGCCCGACCGAAACCCTGTGCGAAGAGGTTTGCGTGCGCGAGGTGGCCGAAGGCAAACCGGTCGAGATCGGCCGCCTGCAGCGCTTTGCCACTGACACGATCATGGCGAAACCGGGGCATCCGTTCAGCCGCGCCGCGCCCACCGGCAAAAGCGTCGCAGTGGTGGGGGCAGGGCCGGCCGGGCTGGCCTGCGCGCACCGGCTGGCGATGAAGGGCCATGCTGTGGTCATCCACGATGCCCGCACCAAACCCGGCGGCCTGAACGAATTCGGGATTGCGTCCTACAAGACGACCGGTGATTTCGCGCAGGCCGAGGTGGCCTGGTTGCTGGGGATCGGCGGCATCCGGATCGAACAGGGCAGCGTTCTGGGCCGCGACGTCGCTCTTTCCGACCTGCAGGCGGGGTATGACGCTGTGTTTCTTGCGGTCGGACTGGCCGGGGTCAACGCCCTGGGCGCACCCGGCGAGGACAAGGCGGGCATCCGCGATGCTGTCGATTTCATCGCCGAGTTGCGGCAGACGCCCGACAAGGCCAGCTTGCCGATCGGCCGCGATGTCGTGGTGATCGGCGGCGGGATGACAGCGGTGGATGCCGCTGTACAGTCGAAACTGCTGGGGGCCGAGGCGGTGACCATCGTCTACCGGCGCGGACAAGGCCAGATGCGCGCGTCGGGCTACGAACAGGAGCATGCGACCACTGCCGGCGTGCGGATCGTTACCGGTGCCGCCCCGGTGGCGGTTCTGGGCAACGGCGCGGTCAGCGCGGTCGAGTTCGCCTATACCGAAATTGGCCCGTCCGGGTTGACGATCGGCGGCGAACGGTTTCGGCTGAAGGCCGATCAGGTGTTCAAGGCGATTGGCCAAACCCTGTCGGACGTGCCCCGGGCGCTGGCTCTGACTGGCGGCAAGATTGCGGTTTCGCCGGCCGGGCGAACCTCGGTGTCCGGCATCTGGGCCGGGGGCGACTGTTCGACGGGCGGCGACGACCTGACGGTGACGGCAGTGGCCGAGGGGCGCGATGCCGCCGAAGATATTCATCTGAGCCTGACGGGGGTGTGACATGGCAGACCTGACTTCGCAATTCATCGGCATCCGGTCGCCCAACCCGTTCTGGCTCGCCTCTGCACCGCCGACCGACAAGGAATACAACGTCCGCCGCGCCTTCGCCGCGGGCTGGGGCGGTGTGGTGTGGAAAACCCTCGGGTCCGAAGGCCCGCCGGTCGTCAACGTCAACGGCCCGCGCTATGGCGCGATCTGGGGCGCGGATCGCAGGCTTCTGGGTCTGAACAACATCGAGTTGATCACCGACCGCCCGCTGGAAATCAACTTGCGCGAGATCAAGGCCGTCAAGCGCGACTGGCCGGACCGGGCGATGGTGATCAGCCTCATGGTGCCCTGTGACGAAGACTCGTGGCGCGATATCCTTCAGCGGATCGAGGATACCGAAGCCGACGGGGTCGAACTGAATTTCGGCTGCCCGCACGGGATGGCAGAACGCGGCATGGGGTCGGCCGTGGGCCAGGTGCCGGAATACATCGAGATGGTGACGCGTTGGGTCAAGACCCACAGCCGGATGCCCTGTATCGTCAAGCTGACCCCCAACATCAACGACATCCGCAAACCCGCCGAAGCGGCCCGGCGGGGCGGGGCGGATGCGGTAAGCCTGATCAACACGATCAACTCGATCACCAGCGTCAACCTCGACAGCTTCAGCCCCGAACCGATGATCGACGGCAAAGGCACCCACGGCGGCTATTGCGGTCCCGCCGTCAAGCCGATCGCGCTGAACATGGTGGCCGAGATCGCGCGCAATCTTGAAACCCGGGGTCTGCCGATCAGCGGGATCGGCGGAGTGACAACCTGGCGAGACGCGGCGGAGTTTCTCGCCCTCGGTGCCGCCAACGTACAGGTCTGCACCGCCGTGATGACCTATGGGTTCAAGATCGTGGCCGAGATGACGTCGGGCCTGTCAGACTATCTGGATGCCAAGGACATGGCGTTGTCCGATCTGGTGGGGCGCGCAACGCCAAATGTGACCGATTGGCAGTTCCTGAACCTGAATTACGTCACCAAGGCCCGGATCGACCCGGTTGCCTGCATCAAATGCGGGCGGTGTTATGCGGCGTGCGAGGATACCAGTCATCAGGCAATTGCGATCCAGCCGGGCCGGGTTTTTGAAGTGTTGGACGACGAATGCGTCGCCTGCAACCTGTGCGTCAATGTCTGTCCCGTTGAAAATTGCATCACAATGGTGGAACTTCCCCAGGGCACAGTCGATATGCGCACCGGGCGCCGTGTGGCGGACTATGCCAACTGGACAACCCATCCGAACAATCCGGCTGCACAGGCCGCCGAGTAACTTGTAACTGATGCGGTCTATCTTCCTGCCAAGCTCAAGATTTTTCGAATGAAAAATCTTGAGCTCAATTGAAGGACAGAAAAATTTTCGTTCGAAAATTTTTCGTGCGCGGGCCTAGCAGTGGACTTTCAGGTGCCCGTCGTTGCAGATTACAATGAACTGCTCGCCACATTCGACGAGGTGAAACCCGCGGCGTCTCACTTCGCGCACGAAGGCCGCACGTCCTACTTCACGCTCGACATCCCGCACCGCCCGACGCAGAATCCCCCCGCGGGCGACGGCTTTCGCGTCGAACATCGCGGCACACCATGCCGGATTGGGAATAGGGCAGGCGACAATCTGCATTCGCCCATGTCAATCTGATTCCGGTTAACGTGGCGTTAACAGGCGTCAGAGCGTCAATTGCTGGCCCAACTCGATCACCCGGTTCACCGGCAGGCGGTAGAAGTCGGTCGCATTGCTGGCGGCTTTGGTCAGACTGATGTAGAGGTGCTCTTGCCAGTCAGGCAGTCCTTCATTGCGGGCCGAGCGGAAACTGCGGCGGTTCAGAAAGAACGACGTGGTCATGATGTCGAACTTTTCGCCTTGTTTGGCCGCCAGCTTCAGCGCCCGCGGCACGTTTGGCTCTTCCATGTAACCAAACACGAGGCGAATGCGCGCAAAATGCTCGCCCAGCTTCTCGACCTCGACGCGCCCGGTATCGGTCACATAGGGGGTGTTGGCCACTGTTACGGTCACGATCAGGTTGCGCGCATGCAGGACGTGGTTGTGCTTGAGGTTATGGGTCAGGGCTGCCGGGGCGATTTCGGGGTCCGATGTCAGAAACACCGCCGTTCCGGGCACGGCGTTGATCCGGGTGCTTTTGGCGATCGACGCAATCAGGCTTTCCAGCCGCACCGAACCCGCCCGCGCCTTGCGCTGGACATGGGCCGTGCCGCGCAGCCAGGTCCAGATCACCACAACGATGCCGGCGGCCAGGGCAAGCGGCATCCAGCCGCCGTCCATCATCTTTGCCAGATTGGCCCCCAGAAACACCAGTTCGATCAGCAGGAGTGGCACGCAGACCAGCGCCACGCCCCAGATCGGCCATTTCCAGTTGCGCCGGAACACCACCGAGGCGAGGATCGTTGTGATCACCATCGTCCCGATCACCGCAATCCCGTAGGCGCTTGCGAGAGCAGACGATGACCCGAAGGTCAGAACCAGCGCAATCACCCCGACAAGCAGCAGCCGGTTGACCTGCGGCATGTAGATCTGCCCGACCTGAGTTTCCGAAGTGTGGCGAATCTCCAATCGCGGCAGCAGCCCCATCTGCACCGCCTGCTGCGACATCGAGAACGCCCCCGAGATCACCGCCTGACTGGCGATCACCGTAGCGGCAGTGGCCAGGATGACCAGCGGCAACAAGAACCAGTCCGGAGCGAGCAGGAAGAACGGATTCTCAACCGTCGCGGGGTCAGACAGCACCAAGGCGCCCTGGCCCAGATAGCTGAGCGTCAGCGCCGGAAACACCACCCAGCCCCACGCGCGGCGGATCGGTTTGGCGCCAAAATGTCCCATGTCGGCGTACAGCGCTTCGACGCCGGTCACTGCAAGAAACACCGACCCGATGACGGGCAGTGCCGTCAGTCCGTGCGACGCTATGAACCCGGCTGCATAGAACGGGTTTACCGCGAGAAGGATCCGGGTCTGGTCGCCGATGTTGGCCAGGCCCAGTCCGGCCATCACCGCGAACCACAGCAGGGTCACCGGACCGAAGAAAGCCGAGACCGACCCGGTTCCCTTATGCTGCACCCAGAAGATGCCGACGATGATTGCCAGCGTGATCGGCAGGACAAAGGATTCCGACCCGGGGGCCACCAGTGTCAGCCCTTCAACCGCCGACAACACCGAGATGGCCGGCGTGATGATCGCATCGCCAAAAAACAGGGCGCAGCCCAGAACGCCCAGCCCAAGAATGACCGGCGTGCGCCGTCCGATGGCCTGCTGGGTCAGCGCCACCAACGACAGGGTGCCCCCCTCGCCCCGGTTGTCGGCGCGCAGGATCAACACCACGTATTTCAGGGTGACGATCACGACCAGGGTCCAGATCAGCAACGACACGATGCCGATCACTTCCTGCGCCGCCAACCCGTCGGCGCGCGCCGCGTGCAGCGCCTCGCGCAGGGCATAAAGCGGACTGGTTCCGATATCGCCGTAAACCACACCGACGCAGCCGACGAACAGCACCCAGAAGCTGGACTGCGGCTGGCCCCGCGACCCGGCAATGGCAACCGTCTGGGTCGGTTTCGGCATCATGTACGGACCTGGGGTTTGGCCGATCTGATGTAGGCCGCCGCTCTGGTAACCTCAAGGGCCAACCCCATGCTCAGTCGGGGGTCAGGACCCGGCGAAACAGCGTGTCGAGGTGACGGCCCGCTTCGGCAAACGGATCGTGTCCCGGCCCCAGCACACACCGAACCTGCACGTCGAAATCGGCATAATGCTGGGTCAGCGCCCAGATCGAGAAGATCAGATGCACCGGATGCACCCGCGCGATGCGGCCCTGATCCATCCAGACCGTGAACACCTGCGCCTTTTCATCGACCAACCGCTTCAGATCGGTTTCGATGATCGCGCGCATCCGGGGCGCGCCTTGCAGCATCTCGTTGGCAAACAGCCGGCTTTCGCGGGGAAAGTCGCGGGCCAGATCCAGCTTGCGGTGAACATAGGCCATGATTTCGGCCAAAGGCTCGCCCTTGGGGTCGATGGCGCGCAGCGGGTCAAGCCAGGTGTCCAGAAGCCCGGACAGCAGCGCCGTGTGGACCGCCTCTTTGGACGCGAAGTAATACAGCAGGTTCGGCTTCGACAGCCCCGCCACTTCGGCAATCTGGTCCAGCGTCGCGCCGCGAAAGCCCGCTTGCGAAAACACGTCCAATGCCGCGTCCAGAATGGTCTGCGAGTTCTTCTGCTGGATGCGGCTTTGCGGGCGGGTCATGCGGGGGTCGGTCCGGTCGGGGGGGCAGGCGCAAAACTGGCGCAAATAAGGGCAGGATGCAAACGGGCATTCCTTCGGGCCCGGTGTTGCTGCGGCCTTGCTGCGGCCCGGGGGCCTTGGTAGCCTGCACCCAAAGACCTTTGCCCCCGAAGGAACCCCTCATGGCACTTGACCGCAAACCGACCCCGAACGATCTGAACGCGTTCTGGATGCCCTTCACCGCGAACCGCCAGTTCAAGAAGGCCCCGCGGATGTTCGTCGCAGCAAAGGACATGCACTACACCACGTCGGATGGCCGTCAGGTGCTGGATGGCACGGCGGGCCTGTGGTGCTGCAATGCCGGTCACTGCCGCCCCCGGATTACCGAGGCGATTTCCCGACAGGCCGGCGAGATGGATTATGCTCCGGCGTTTCAGATGGGTCACCCGATCGCCTTCGATCTCGCCAACCGGCTGATCGGGATTGCGCCCGAGGGGATCGAGCATGTGTTCTACACCAACTCCGGCTCGGAATCAGTCGAAACCGCGTTGAAACTGGCGATCGCCTATCATCGCGCCCGGGGCGATGGCGCGCGGACCAGGCTGATCGGGCGGGAGCGCGGCTATCACGGGGTGAATTTCGGCGGCATCTCGGTTGGCGGGATCGTGAACAACCGCAAGATGTTCGGCACATTGCTGGCCGGGGTGGACCACCTGCCCCATACCCATCTGCCCGGCCAGAACGCCTATTCCAAGGGTCAGCCCGAGCATGGCGCGAACCTCGCCGACGAATTGGAGCGGATCGTGGCGTTGCACGGGGCCGAAACCATCGCCGCGGTCATCGTCGAGCCGGTCGCGGGTTCTACCGGCGTGCTCTTGCCCCCGAAGGGCTATCTGGAAAAGCTGCGGGCGATCACCGCCAGGCACGGCATCCTGTTGATCTTTGACGAGGTGATCACCGGTTTCGGCCGTCTTGGCGCGCCCTTTGCGGCCCAGCATTTCGGGGTGCGGCCCGACATGATGACCACGGCCAAGGGTCTGACCAACGGGGTGATCCCGATGGGGGCGGTGCTGACCACGGCTGCGGTGCATGACGCGTTCATGCAGGGCCCCGAGCACGTGATCGAGCTGTTCCACGGCTATACCTATTCCGGCAACCCGATTGCCTGCGCCGCTGCCATCGCCACGCTCGACACCTACCGGAACGACGCCCTGTTCGACCGCGCCGCCGACATCGCGCCGTACTGGCAGGAGGCGCTGCATTCGCTGAAAGGGGCCCGCCATGTCATCGACATCCGCAACATGGGTCTTATCGGGGCCGTGGAACTGGATCCGATCGCCGGCGAGCCGACCAAACGGGCATTCAGTGCCTTTCTCGCCGCCTACGACAAGGGCATCCTGATCCGCACCACCGGCGACATCATCGCAATGAGCCCGCCCCTGATCATCGACAAGCCGCAGATCGACACCCTGATTGGCACCCTCGGCGATGTGCTGAACGCCCTGCCATGACGGACCGCCCGGCCTGCACCGCAACCGTTCTGGTTGACGACGCCCGTGTGCGTGTCACCCGGTTCGACTTCACGGCGGGGGCGGAAACCGGTTGGCACCGGCATGGGCATGATTATGTCATCACCACGCTGACCGACTGCCCGATGCTGCTGGAAGAACCCGATGGCGGGACTCGCCGGGTCATGATTCCTTCGGGCTCCGCTTACGCACGCCGCGAGGGTGTGGCACACAATGTGGTGTGCGACGGGCCGGGCATGAGCTTTGTCGAGGTCGAGTTGAAGGAACTTCCCCCCGGGGCATGACCGGGCAGCGGTCTTACAAGGGCCGAAGCTGCGCCAGCACCCGCTGCATCGCCTTCACCACCAGCGCGTGATCTTCCCGTTCGGGCAGGCCCGACACGGTCGCCGCTGCCACCACTCCTACACCCGCCACCCGCACCGGCACCGCTCCGCCGTGATCGGCATAATCCACCGGCGACAGGCCCCGGCCCTGCAAGGTCTCGCCACTGGCGCGCAGGTCGGTCCCGACCTGCAGCGAAGATTTGTGCATCAACAGCGCCGTCGCACTCTTGCGCTGCGCCCAGCGGTCATTGTCGGGGGCGGATCCCGGCAAGGCGGCGTGAAACAGCGTGCGATCGGGCGTGCGGATGTCGACCACCACCGGCAAGGCCTCGGCCCAGGCCAGTTCGACCAGCGCAATACCCAGTTCCAGCGCGGTATCCTCGGTGAAATGCGGAAAGATCAGGCGATCGGCCTCTTCCTGCAGGTGGGCACTGTCCGTTTCCATTCCTTTGGCATCCCCCGACATCCTGCGCAAAGCCTAGCAAGGATGCAGCCCCATGGGTAGCGGCCGTCGCATCGACTTAAAACGATTGACCGCAAGGGCAGGCCGTATAGCGTTCAGGCTTGGCCGAACGGTCAGGAAACGAGTCGCGGCACAGGGCATGAAGACCCCGGCGGACAGGGAGATCGACATGCCATCACCCGGTGAAAACCTGCGGATCAACGGCGCGCGGCTGTGGGACAGTCTGGAGGCGATGGCCGAGGTCGGCCCCGGCATTGCCGGGGGCAGCAACCGCCAGACCCTGACCGATGCCGACAGCGAGGGGCGGCACCTCTTTGCCCGCTGGTGCGCCGATGCCGGCATGGTGATGGGCGTTGACACCATGGGCAACATGTTTGCAACCCGGGCGGGCACCGAAGATCTGGACCCGGTCTACATCGGCTCGCATCTGGACACCCAGCCGACCGGAGGCCGCTATGACGGCGTTCTGGGGGTTCTTGGTGGGCTGGAGGTGATCCGTTCCTTGAACGACCTTGGCATCAAGACTCGCCACCCGATTGTCGTGACCAACTGGACCAACGAGGAAGGCGCGCGGTTTGCGCCTGCGATGCTGGCCTCGGGCGTGTTCGCCGGGCTGCACACGCAAGACTATGCCTATGCCCGCCGCGATCCTGACGGGCTGGCGTTCGGAGACGAGTTGGCGCGGATCGGCTGGGTCGGGTCCGAAGTGGTGGGCGCACGGCGCATCCATGCGATGTTCGAGTTGCACATCGAACAGGGGCCGATCCTCGAGGCCGAAGGCAAGACCATCGGCGTGGTGACCCACGGGCAGGGCCTGTGGTGGCTGGAAATCACGCTGACAGGCCGGGATGCCCATACCGGATCGACCCCGATGAACATGCGGCTGAATGCCGGGCTTGGCATGGCGCGGATGGTGGAACGGGTCCACCAGATCGCGCTGGCGCATCAACCGGGAGCGGTGGGCGCGGTGGGGCAGATCAAGGTTTTCCCCAATTCGCGCAACGTGATACCGGGCAAAGTCGTGTTCACCGTCGATATCCGCTCGCCCGATCAGGCCAAACTCGACGCGATGAAGGCCGAAGTCACACGCGCCGCCCACGCCGTCGCCGCCGAACTGGGCCTCGGCTGCGCGATGGAGGATGTCGGCCACTTCGACCCGGTGACCTTCGATCCGGGTCTGGTTGGCGTTGTCCGCGCCAAGGCCGAGGCTTTGGGCTACAGCCACATGGACATCACCTCGGGCGCCGGACATGACGCCTGCTGGATCAACCGCGTGGCGCCGACGGTGATGGTGATGTGCCCGTGTGTGGGGGGGCTGTCGCACAACGAAGCCGAGGAGATTTCGGAAGGCTGGGCCGCGGCGGGGACGAATGTGCTGTGCCATGCAGTGCTGGACGTGGCAGGGGTGGTGGGGTGAGGCGCGCAGGGGATGGATTTCAGCGGGATTTTGACCTACCTTCGAAAGAACAATACCGGAGTTGCCAATGTCTGCCGACAAACGTGCTGGAGTCACCAACGAGCTTATTTTCGAGACGCTCAAGGCGATCCAGGCCATGCTGGTCCGCCACGGCGATGACCTGCGCGAGATCAAGGAGCGTCTGGGCATCCTTGAAATGCAATACGCCTCCCTCTCGCGCCGGATCGACAAGATCGAGGAACGTGTGGAGCGGATCGAGCTGCGGCTGGAATTGGTCGGCGGCTGATAATCGGACGGGAGATTGCATCAGATCAATGCCAAAGCAACCAGCGTCGCCAGAATGGGCGGCGGCGAGGACGGATGTGCTATTGCACGCGGTGCTGGACGTGGCGGGGGTGATGGAATGACGAAATTGGTACTTCATGCTCAAGGTTCGGCTCCTGAGCCTTACGCGGTCGTATTCGAAAGAAATGGAGGCAATCTAAGTGTGCTTTGTGATTGTCCTGCGGGTTTGATGAAACAGTATTGCAAACCCAGGTTTTCCCTTTCTGAAGGTAACTTTTCAGCAGTTGTCGGGGGTGGTGTTTCGCGAGTTGGCGAGATCAAAGAACTTCTGAGCAGAACTTACGCCGAACCTGCGATTCATGCAGTGAAATCGGCTGAGGTCGAAGAGGTGCGCGCGAAGAAGCAACTACAGAAGGCCAAACAAGATCTTGCGTCTGCGATGCAAGACTAAACGGGGAACCTCCATGACCACCACCATTCGCAACGGCACCATCGTCACTGCCGACCTGACCTACAAGGCCGACGTGCAGATCGACGACGGCATCATCACCGCCATCGGGCCGGACCTCAAGGGCGGCACCGGACTCGATGCGACCGGCTGCTATGTCATGCCCGGCGGGATCGATCCGCATACGCATCTGGAAATGCCGTTCATGGGCACCTATTCCTCGGATGATTTCGAGTCCGGCACGCGGGCGGCGCTGTCTGGCGGCACTACGATGGTGGTCGATTTCGTGCTGCCGGGGCAGGGGCAGGGGCTGATGGATGCCATGCAGATGTGGCACAACAAATCGGGCCGCGCGACCTGCGACTATTCCTATC
>Ga0105047_10002964_pt1 | contig 30073 bp, 25 predicted proteins | sample MAT04_FD_78384 | JGI IMG/M metagenome (GOLD analysis project Ga0105047, IMG submission 78384) | Freshwater microbial communities from Lake Fryxell liftoff mats and glacier meltwater in Antarctica - MAT-04 (megahit assembly) | ecosystem: Environmental > Aquatic > Freshwater > Ice > Liftoff... | reverse complement strand
GAGCCCACCGTGACCCAGGTGTCGACCATGGTTCCTTCATCGACATAGGCGCCGATGTTGGTGAAGGAGGGCATTAGGATCACGTTCTTGGCCACATAGGCGCCGCCGCGCACGATGGCGCCTGGCACAGCGCGGAAGCCGGCGGCGGCGAACTGGGCCTCGCCCCACTGGGCGAATTTGTTCGGGACCTTGTCCCACCATGGGCCGACGCCGCTCATGCCGGAACCGGACGGCATGATCTGGTTGGCGTTGAGGCGGAACGACAGCAGCACCGCCTTCTTCAGCCATTGGTGGACCGTCCAGTCCTCGCCGATCTTCTCGGCGACGCGGGCGCGGCCGGAGTCGAGCAGGTCCAGCGCCGTCTGCACGGCTGTGCGCACCTCGCCCTGGGTCCCCGCCCCGACCTCGTCGCGAGCATCCCAGGCGGCTTCGATCCGGGACTGAAGGTCGGCCAGGGCGGTCATCGGCGGGTCTCCATGAGGTGGGCGGCGTTCAGGAACGGCGTCAAGGCGGGGGTGCGGTGGTGGACGAAGGGCGCGGTGGAGGCGGCCGCATGGGCGCCCACCAGCACTGTGGTGATGCCAAGGTCGGCCGCGGGCTTCAGGTTGCGCTCGGAGTCCTCGAAGAAGACGGCCCCCGCGGGATCGACGCCGTGCTTGGCGAGCATGCGGTCGAAGGTCGCCGGGGCGGGCTTGGGGACGTAGTCGCCCGATCCGACGTGGAACACCGCCTCGAAATGGCCCGCGACGCCGAGCCGGTCCAGCACGCGCTCGGCGTGGCGGTCGTCGCCGTTGGTGAACACCAGCCTGCGGCCCGGCAGGCGCGCCAGGGCGGCGTCCAGGGCCGGGTCGGGGGGCACGCATTCCAGCGATACGTCATGGACCTCGTCGAGGAACTCGCGCGGATCGACCCCGTGGTTGGCCATCAAACCGGCGAGGGTCGTGCCGTGCTCATGAAGGTAGCGTTTCTGCAGGACCCGCGCGTCGTCGTGGGCCAAGCCGGTGCGGCGGGCGACGAAGGCCGTCATCCGCGCCGAGACCAGGCCCATCAGTTCGCATTCGGCCGGGTAGAGGGTGTTGTCCAGGTCGAACAGCCAGGTGTCCACATGGCGCAGATCAGCCGGTGCGCCGATCATGCGCTGATCAGGGTGCCCGCCCCGTGCTCGGAGAACAGTTCCACCAGCATGGCGTGGGGCCGGCGGCCGTCGAGGATGACCACGGCCTCGACCCCGGACTCCACCGCCGCAATGGCGGTCTCCAGCTTGGGGATCATGCCCCCGGTGGCGACCCCGTCGGTGATGGCCTTGCGGGCCTGGGCCACAGACATCTGGCGCACCAGCTCGCCGTTCTTGTCCAGCACCCCGGCCACATCCGTGAGCAGCAGCATCCGCTTGGCGCCCAGGGCCCCCGCCATGGCTCCGGCGACGGTGTCGGCGTTGATGTTGTAGGTCGAGCCGTCCTCGGCCACGCCGATGGGGGCGATCACCGGCACATAGTCGTGCTCGGCATAGATCAGGGCCTCGATGATCTGCGGATCGATACGTTTGGGATCGCCGACAAAGCCCAGATCGACAATGCGCTCGATGTTGGAGTCCGGATCGCGCCGCGACCGCTTGGCCTTTTCCACCGTGATCATCCGGGCGTCCTTGCCCGACAGCCCCACGCCCCGAACGTCCGCTTCCGCCCCGGCCTGGTTGATGAAGTTGACGATCTCTTTGTTGATCGCCCCCGACAGCACCATCTCGGCCACTTCCATGGTGGCGGCGTCGGTGATGCGCAGGCCGTCGACGAAGGTGGACTTGACCCCCGCCTTCTCCAGCATCCGGCTGATCTGCGGGCCGCCGCCGTGGACGATCACAGGATGCACGCCCAGGAGTTTGAGCAGCACGCAATCGGCGGCGAAGAGGCGCGCCACCTCGTCCTCGCCCATGGCGTGGCCGCCGTATTTGATGACCACGATCTCGCGGTCGTAGATCTGGATGAAGGGCAGAGCCTCGGCCAGGGTCTTGGCGGTGGCCCAGCCGCCTTCAGAGGGCAGGTCTGTCATGCCGGTGCGATAGCGGTCCGGGCGGGGTTTGTCACCGGCTGTGTGCGCTGAGGCTATTCCGGGTGTGGGATCAGCTCGACGGCCGCCAGCACCTCGGCGCGCAGATCAGCGATGCCGCCGCCCTTCTCCGAAGAGGTCGCCAGAACGCGCGGGAAGGCGGCGGGACGTTTGGCGATCGCCTTGACCGTGCGCTCGAGCACCGCAGCGACCTCTGCCGGATTGATCTTGTCGGCCTTGGTCAGGACGATCTGATAGGAGACCGCCGACAGGTCCAGGGCGTCCAGCGCCTCGCTGTCCGGCGCCTTCAACCCATGGCGCGCGTCGATCAGCAGATAGACCCGCTTGAGGTTGGGCCGGCCCTGCAGATAGGCGCGGCCGAGATTCTGGAACTTGGACACTTCGGTCTTGGACGCCCGCGCGAAGCCGTAGCCGGGCAGGTCGACCAGGCGCAGCACCTCGTCCAGGACGAAGAAGTTCACCTCGCGGGTGCGGCCGGGCTCATTGGAAGCACGGGCCAGGTGCTTCTGCCCGACCAGGGCGTTGATCAGGCTGGACTTGCCTACGTTCGAGCGCCCGGCGAAGGCGACCTCGGGCAGGTCAGCCTCTGGCAGCTGGTCGATCTTGGCGCAGCCCATGAGAAACCGCACCGGATGGGCGAAGCGCACCCGCGCCGCCTCGATGGCCTCGTCGCCATAAACCGAGGGGGCGGCCAGCCCGTTCAACTGGGCGTGGCCGAGGGCTTGGGCTTGCCGGTCAGCCGCGCGACGAGATCGTCGATCGGGTTGTCGACCTTGAACCTGCGCATGATCACATACTGCTGCAGGATCGACAGCAGGTTGTTCCACGACCAGTAGATCACCAGCCCCGCCGCCACATTGGACAGGGTGAGGGTGAGAATGATCGGGAAGAAGGCGAATATCTTCTGCTGGATCGGGTCGATGCCCTGGGGCGGGCTCATCGCCTGCTGCAGCCACATGGTGAAGCCCATGATGATCGGCCAGACGCCGATGTGCAGGGTGCCGTTGAGCAGGCCGCCGATCATGGGAACCATGGCGGGGTCCCAGGGGATTAGGCCGAAAGCAGTCCAGATCGACGTCGGGTCGCGCGCCGAAAGATCGGTGATCCAGCCGTAGAAGGGCGCGTGGCGCATCTCGATGGTAACCGAGAGCACCTTGTAGAGCGCATAGAAGACCGGGATCTGGATCAGAACCGGGAGACAGCCCATGAACGGATTGATCTTCTCCTTCGCATACAGGGCCATCATCTCCTGCTGCTGCTTGGCCGCGTCGTCCTTGTTGCGCGCCTTGATCTTCTCCAGCTCCGGCTGGACCTTCTTCATCTTGGTCAGGGACTCGTAGCTCTTGTTGGCCAGGGGGAAGAACAGGATCTTGACCGCCACGGTCAGGGCCATGATCGCTAGGCCGAAGTTGAACAGGTGGCGGTAGAAGAACTCGAGCACGTTGAAGATCGGACGGGTGAAGAACGAGAAGTTGCCCCAATCCACGGCGTCGTCGAACCGGGGAATGACCGACTGCGGTTGAGGCTTCCAAACCTGCCACCAGGGCGGCGGCGGCGCACCGCCATACTCGTATCGCCGCAGCAGCGGCACGGTCTTGGCGCCGGCGAACAGGCGGGTCGTCTGGCTGACCTGCATCCCCGTCGGGATTATCCGGGCGGCGCCGACGAAGTTGGCGTCGTGGATGTTCACCGAACCCGCGGGGGTCATGCGAAACTGGGCCTCGAGCCTTTCCCCCGCGGGGGGGATCAAGGCGGCCAGCCAGTATTTGTCCGTTATGCCCAGCCAGCCGCCCGTGGCGGAGGCCGTCATCTGGCCTTCCTTCTTCCACTTGCCGTATTTGAACTGCTTGAGGGCTTCCTTGCCGTCGGCCGGAAACACGCCGATGCCGCCTTCGTGGATGATCTGGTTCTTGCCCAGGTCGGCAGGGACGCCTTGACGCTGGACCGAGCCGTAGGGCGCCAGGGTCACCGGCGCCGCGCCGCGGTTGGTCACGGTGTCGGTGACGGCGAACATGAAGCGGTCGTCGACCTCTATTTTGCGCGTAAACGCCAGGCCGGCGCCGTTGTCGTAGCTGAGCAGCAGCGGCTGGCCCGGTTTCAGCACCTGACCCGCCGGCGCCGACCAGATCGTATCCCGGCCGGGCAGGCCGGGAACATTGGCGCCGGTCCAACCGAACTCGGCGAAATAGGCGAACTCGGCCCCGTCGGGACGGAACAGTTCGACCATCGGCGACTGGGGATCGACGGTCTGCCGATAGTTCCTGAGGAACAGGTCGTCGATCCGCGCGCCCTTCAAAGCGACCGACCCCGACAGACCGGGGCTATCGATGGACAGGCGGGGGCTGCGGGCCAGCGCAATCTGGCGGGTGACGAAGGCCTGGGCGGCGACGACGCCCGGGGCGCCCGGGACGCCGGGGACCGCGCCCGGCTGCAGGGCCTGGGCCTGGGCCTGGGCTTGGACTTGCGCGCGCTGCGCGGCGAGGTCCCGCTGCTTCTGCGCCGGTTGGATGATCAGGAACTGGTAGCCCAGCAGGATGAACGCCGCGCAGACGACGAATAGGACCGTGTTGCGGTTGTTGTCGTTGGACATGATGCTGTTGTCTGAGGTTGGCGTCAGGGCGCCGAAGTCGGCGTGGGGGGAGAAGGCGGGCTAGGCGGCGTGGCCGCGAGGCTTATCAGCGCGGTTTTCATATCGTCAAGCAAACGGGGCCAGTCGCGGCCTGCAGTGCCGCCGCGGGCGATAAAGACATAGTCCACGCCGGGACGCCCGAACTGCGGCAGCAGCAGCCGGGCCGCTTCGCGCAGACGCCGCTTGGCGCGGTTGCGGACCACCGCGCCGCCGATCTTGCGGGTTGCGGTAAAGCCGGCGCGGGCGGCCTCCTGGCCGGACCGCTCAAGGGCCTGAACCACGACGGCGCCGCGGGCGCAGGTGCGTCCGCGCTGAGCGGCCAAAAAATCAGGCCGGCGCTGAATGCGTTGGATGGAGAAGCTCGAAGGGGGGGCGCTCATACCCGAGGCCCGATGAAGGCGCGCGCGGCGGAGCCTAGGCGCTCAGACGCTTGCGGCCCTGCGAACGGCGACGCGCGATGATCTTGCGGCCGTTCTTGGTGGCCATGCGGTGACGGAAGCCGTGACGGCGCGCACGCACAAGTCTGCTCGGCTGGTAGGTGCGCTTCACGGTCAAGCTCCCGGGACAATAGGCTAGCACTCCGCGCCGCAACGTGAGGCGCAGATGAGCGCGGGTCGATAGGCGAAGGGGCCCTCGATGTCAACAAATTCAAGCTTGCGCCGGGCGCTGCGGCTAGAGCCCGCCCGCCGAGGCCGACGGACAGCGGGCGACGCACTGGCTCCAACTGGGGGTGCAATCCCCGCCCTCCTGCGCCAGACAGGAATAATGGGTGGCGGCGCAGGCGGTTCGGCACTGGGCCCCGCCGCCGGAGTCCGCGGTCCACCGCTCCAGCCGCGGGGCGGCGGGACGCAGCAGACCGGGCGAGGTCAGGGCCGGATCGCGCAGCCGCACAGGGGCCGCAGCCGGACGGACCGGCGCGGTCACGGTCGGCTTGGTCGGCGCTTTTCCCCCATAAGGCGCTGGAGCCTCATAGGGCGCGGCGGCCGATCCGCGCAGCCCGTCGCTCGCCGCCGGGACGCCGCGCGGCTTTTCCGGCGGCAGCCGCAGCGTCTGAGCTTGCGCGCCAGCCGATATGAAAGCGCCGACCAAGCCGGCAAGGGCGGCCGACCGAAAGCGCCTCACGCGCGAACCCGGTCGATAAGCGCCATGGCGGCGGCGGGCGCGCGGAGCTTGCCCTCATGGATGACAAAGGCGAACACGTCGCGCGGATGCTTGGGGGGGGCGCAGGCTCCGTCCACGGGCGGCATCTCGGGCGGGGCGCCCCCGCCCGACCAGGTCTTGAACCGCTGCGCCCAGATGTCGAGCTCGGCGGAGGGGTAGGCCGTCTCGACCTCGTCGGAGCCCCGTTGCAGGCGGCAATAGACGAAGTCGGCGGTTAGGTCGGGAAAGGCCGGATAGGCGGCGTGGTCGGCCACGACCACGCCCACGCCGCGTTCGCGCGCCAAGGCGATGAAGGCCGGGTCCAGGAAGCTGTCGTGGCGCGGCTCGACCACATGGCGCAGCGGCGCGCCGCCGTAGCTGGCGGGCAATAGATCCAGAAAGGCGGCGAAATCGTCCGGCTCGAAGCGTTTGGTCCTGGCGAACTGCCACAGCAGCGGCCCCAGCTTGGCGCCCAGTTCAGTCACGCCCGAGGCGAGAAACCGCTCCACCGACTCCCCCGCCTCGGCCAGGACCTTGCGGTTGGTGGCGTAGCGCGGACCCTTGAGCGAGAACACGAAATCCGCCGGGGTCTCGTCATGCCATTTTCGGAAGCTCTCCGGCTTTTGCGCGCCGTAGAAGGTGCCGTTGATCTCGATCGCGGTGATCTGGCGGCTGGCGTAGTGCAGTTCTTTGGCCTGGGCCAAGCCGTCAGGATAGAAGACTCCGCGCCACGGCAGATATGTCCATCCGCCGACGCCGATATGGATCTTCCCGTTCGCCATCGGCCCAGGATAGGGCGCGGGCTGCGGCGCGCCTAGAGGCCCGTAACTTGAAGGACTCAAGAATATTCCGCGGCCGCATCGTGCGCTATGGCGAAGCTCCCTATATAGGCTGCGCGGGATGACTTTGGGGGGGTTGCCCCGGAGGGCGTATGTCCATTCTGCAATTTGCGGCCTAAAAGGCCCGTCTAAGTCTGGCGCGCCGATGCGTCGGTCTTGGGCGCCGTTCGTGCCGGTCCCCAGGGGCCCTTGTGTTTGTTTGGTGGACCGATGAAACGCGCTTTGCTGATCGCCGCCGTTTGCGCGCCCCTGGTGGCCGCCTGCGCGACGGCGACGCCGCGCACGCCCCAGCTCGCCCTGCCCGCCGCCTTCGAAGCGCCGACCCGAGGCGCGGCCCTGCCCGCCGCGAGCCTTGACCGTTGGTGGGCCCTTTATAACGACCCCCAGCTGACGGCGCTGGTCGAAGAGGCGCTGGGACGAAGCTTCGACGTGCGCGAGGCGGCCGCACGACTGGAGCAGGCCCGCGCCGTGCGCGCAGGCCAGAGCGCCCAGCTTTTCCTGCCCCAGGGATCGCTCTCGACCTCGGCGACCCGTCGCGGGGGCGATGAAACTGATTTTGGCCAGAGCGCCGGGTCAAGCCAGAGCGCCGGGCCCAGCCAGGGCGGCGGCCAGGGCTTCAGCAACAATGGCGACACCTACTCCGCCGACTTCAACGTCAGTTGGGAGCTGGACCTTGTGGGTCGGCGCCGCGCCGCGCAAAAGACCGCCGACGCCAATCTGCGCACCGCCGAGTTCACCTATGAGGCGACTCGCTGGTCCCTCGCCGCCAATGTGGCCGACAGCCTGTTCCAGGCGCGCGGCTTGGCCATCCAGCTGGATCAGGCGGAGGAAACCCTGCGCATCCAGCGCGCGCTGTACGGCGCCGCCAAGGCCAAATCCGACCGCGGCCTTGTCGCCTCAAGCGACGCGGCCCAGACCCAGGCCAGTGTCCAGACCACCGAAGCCCAGGCCGAAAGCCTGCAGGCCCAGCTGAACGCCGCGCGGCGCTCGCTCCTGCTCCTTCTGGGACGAGCCACCGATCCCCTCGCCAACCTGCCTGTGCCGCCCAGCGTCGGAACCCCGCCTCAGGTCCCGGGTGGGATCCCCGGCGAACTGCTGGCGCGGCGGCCCGACGTGCGCGAAGCTCAGTGGCGCCTCGCCTCGGCCGCGGGCCAACTGACCACCGCGCAGCTTGCCCTGTTCCCGACCTTCAAGCTGTCGCCCGGCCTCGGCGTCACCAAGCTGGAGGGGCAGGACTCCAGCGGCTCGTGGAGCCTGGGCGTCAGCGCCACCGTGCCGATCCTCGACATCCCCCGCCTGCTGACCGAAATCCGTGCCCAGAAGGCGGTTTCCGAGCAGCAGGTCCTGGCCTACGAGCGCGCCGTGCAGACCGCCTTTGCGGAGGCCGAAAACGCCTTGGTCTATCTGGATGCGGACAACCGCCGCGTCCGCCTGCTGCGGGCGGCCGAACGCAACGCCGCCGTCGCCTATGACGCCAAGCGGATCGGCTATTCACGCGGGTTCAACGACCTGCAGACGGCGCTTAACGCGGAAACGACCTGGCGTCAGGCGCGGCAATCCTTGGCCAGCGCCGAGGTCACCGCGATGCAGAGGTCGGTGCAGGTGTTCAAGGCGCTCGGCGGCGGCTGGACGCCCTCGGCGCCGGGGCGCGAACTACCGCCCGCAACGGAGCCGGGCCGAAGCCGATGAAGAAGATGGAACTGAACATGACGCACGCCCGCATCGCTTGCGCGGTTGTCCTGGCCCTGGCCTTGCCGGCGGGGCTGCAGGCCTGCAGCAAGCCCGCCAAGGAGGTGACGCGCCAGGAGCCGCGCGCGGTGCGGGTCACCCGCATCGAGCTTCGACCCATGAATGCGCCCTTGGCGACCTCGGGCTTGCTGGTCCCCCGCGAAGAGGCCGCGGTGACGTCCGAACTGGCCGGCTACCGCGTCGCCCGGGTCCTGGCCGATCAGGGCGCCTGGGTGCGCAAAGGCCAGCCGCTCGTGCTGCTAGACGACACCTTGCTGCGCTCGCAGATCGCCACCCAGCAGGTGGCCGCCGAGCGGGCCGACGCCCAGGCGGCGAGGGTCGCTGACCTCGACGGCAAGGGCGTGCTGTCCCAGGAAGACATCGACTCCCGGCGGTTTGACGCCCGCAGCGCGCGCGCCTCGCTCAACGACCTCAAGGTGCGCCAGTCGCGTATGGTTCTTCGCGCGCCGGTCGGCGGGCTTGTGCTGGAGCGCACCGTGCGGCCAGGCGACCTTTCCGGCGCCGCCCAGACGCCGATGTTCCGCATCGCCACCGGCGGCCAGATCGAAGTCGCCGCCGAGGTGCCCGAGACCGCCCTGGGCCGCATCCGCCCCGGCCAGCCCGTAGCCGTCACCCTTCCCGACGGCGCCCAGGTGACCGGGCGGGTCCGGCTCGTCAGCCCCGAGGTCGATCAGCAGACCAAGCTCGGCGTCGCCCGGGTGTCGTTGCCCTCCGCCCGAAACCTGCGCCCGGGCGGCTTCGCCCGCGCCCTGTTCACCGACCTTGACCGCCCGGCCATGGTCGCGCCCGACAAGGCGGTCAACTACGACGCCGACGGCGCCTATGTCATGGTCGTCGATGGGGCCAATAAGGTCCGCCGCCTGCCGGTCCGCACAGGCGCCCGCTCGCAAGGCTATGTGGAGCTGGTCCAGGGCCCCGCCGCCGGCGCCCGGGTGCTTCTGACAGGCGCCACCCTGGTGCTGGAGGGAGACGCCGTGCGGCCCATCGAGACCGCAGCCCCGGTCAAGGCCCGCCCATGAACTTTCAGATCTCGACCTGGAGCATCCGCAACCCGGTTCCGGTCACCCTGATCTTCGTCCTGCTGCTGACCGCGGGGGTGATGTCCTACTTCAGGGTGCCGATCAAACAGTTCCCCGACGTCTCTTTCCCGGTGGTCAACGTCACGGTCAGCCAGTCAGGGGCGGCGCCGTCGGAGATGGAGACCCAGATCACCCGTCTGGTCGAGGACGCCGCCGCCGGCGTCTCGGGGGTCAAGCACCAGACCTCAACGGTCACCCTGGGCATGTCCACGACCGCGGTGGAGTTCGAGGTCGGCTCGGATTCGCAGAAGGCGCTGGACGATGTCCGCGCCGCGATCGACCGCATCCGCGTCAACCTGCCCGCGGGCATCGACCCGCCCAATGTCGAGCGGCTGGATTACGACGGCCAGCCGATCCTCTATTACGCGGTGACGTCCAACTCGATGTCGTCCACGGACCTGTCCTGGTTCATCGACAACACCGTCGCACGGGCGATCCAAGGGGTGTCCGGCGTGGGCCAGGTGACTCGGACCGGCGGCCTGGACCGCGAGATCAACGTCCTGCTCGATCCGCAACGGATGAACGCCTTCGGGGTCACGGGGCCGCAGATAAACCAGGCGTTGCGCCAGTTCACCAACGACGCCGCCGGCGGACGGGCGGTGATCGGCGACCGCGAACTGACCGTCAGGGTGCTGGGCGGCGCCGCCTCGGTGGAACAGCTGCGCACCCTGCAGATTCCCGTCAACGGCCGTTATGTGCGCCTGTCCGATGTCGCCGAGGTGGGCGACGGCTCCGGCGAGCGACGCGGCTTCGCCCGCCTGAACAACGCCCCGGTGGCCTCGTTCCAGATCTCGAAGACCAAGATCGGCAGCGAGGTGCGCACCGAAGAGAACGTCCTGGCGGCGATCGACAAGCTGTCCAAGGCCCACCCTCAGGTCGCCTTCACCAAGATTCTTTCCACCGTCGACAACACCCGCGCCAGCTTCAACTCCACTGTCCACGTCCTTCTGGAAGGCATGGTCCTGGCCGCCTTGGTGGTGTTCCTGTTCCTGCGCGACTGGCGGGCCACGATGATCGCCGCCGTGGCCATGCCCATGTCGCTGGCGCCGACTTTCGCCGCGATGCTGCTGTTCAACTTCAGCCTCAACGTCGTCACCCTGCTCGCCCTCACCCTGGTGATCGGCATCCTCGTCGACGACGCGATCGTCGAGGTGGAGAATATCCAAAAGCGCATCGAGCGCGGCGCCCGGCCCTACCAGGCGGCGCTGGAAGGCGCAGACGCCATCGGCCTGGCCGTGGTGGCCACCACCTTCACCATCGTGGTGATCTTTGCGCCTGTTTCGATGTTGCAAAGCACCATCGGGCAGTTCTTCCGAGAGTTCGGAATCACGGTCGGCGTCGCAGTGCTGTTCTCTCTGCTTGTGGCGCGCCTCGCGACTCCGCTCATGGCCGCCTATTTCCTGGTGCCGAAGCCCAATCCCCACCCGGCCAAGCCCCTGCCGCGCGCCTATCAGCGCACCCTGGACTGGGCGCTCAGCCACCGCTGGCTGGCCGCGCTCGCTGGCGGATTGTTTTTCTTCGTGTCCCTGGGCCTGGGCGCCACCCTGCCCCAGGGATTCCAACCTGTCGGGGACTCCGGATTTGTCTATCTGGGCATTCAGGGCGAACCCGGTTCGACCCGCCCCGACATGGAGCGCGCCGCCCGGCAGGTGACCGACATCGTCCGCGCCCAGGAGGATGTCGACTTCGTCTTCACCCAGGTCGGCTCCGTCGGCGCCGCGGGGGACCTCACGTCCGGCCGGATCATCGCGGTGCTGAAGAAGGACCGCGTCAAGTCCACCGACCAGATCAAGAACATCATCCGCCCGCAGCTGCGCGGCGTGGCGGACGCGCGGGTCGTCACCCAGACCGAAGAGGGCGCCGCCGCCGATGTTGAGATCATCCTTGCCAGCCAGAACGCGCCCGCCCTGGACAGGGCCCAGGGCCAACTGCTGCGTCAGATGCGCGGGGTCAAGGAAATCACCGAGCCGAGACCGGCTCCGCCGCCCTCGTCGGCCGAACTGATCATCCGGCCCAAGCCAGAGGAGGCGGCGCGCCTGAACGTGTCCACCGACGCCATCGCTCAGATCGCCCGCGTGGCCACCCTCGGCGACATCGACGCCAATGTCGCCAAGTTCTCCGAAGGCGAGCGGCGGCTGCCGATCCGCGTCCGCCTGCCCGAGGATGCGCGGGCGGACCTTGCCGTCATCGGCCAGCTGGCCGTCCCGACCCTGGACGGCAAGACCACGCCCCTGTCGAGCGTCGCCGACATTACCTTCGAGCCCGGTCCCGGCCGAATCCTGCGCTACGACCGTGAACGCCGGGTGTCGGTCCAGGCCGACCTGCAGGACGCGATCATCGGCGAGGCCATGACCGCGATCAAGAAACTGCCGATCATGAACAATCTTCCGACCGGCGTGCGCCAGGCCGAAAACGGCGACCAGGAGTCCATGGGCCAGCTGTTCAGCGACCTGATCGTGGCGATGTTGGCCGGGATCGCGCTCGTCTATGCGGTCATGGTCCTGCTGTTCAAAAGCTTCTTCAAGCCGGCGACGATCCTGTCCGCCCTGCCCCTGTCGCTCGGCGGGGCCTTCATTGCTCTGAAGCTGTCGGGCATGGCGCTCGACCTGCCAGTGATGATCGGAATGCTGATGTTGCTCGGCGTCGCGGCTAAAAACTCGATCCTGCTGGTAGAGTTCGCCATCGAGGCTGAGCGGTCGGGGCGCGGGCGCTTCGAGGCGCTTCAGAAGGCCTGCACGGAACGCTCGCGGCCGATCGTCATGACCACCGTGGCCATGATCGCGGGCATGATGCCGACCGCTCTGGGCCTGGGCGAGGGGGCGGAATGGCGCCAGCCTATGGCCATCGCCGTCATCGGCGGGCTGATCAGTTCCACCGGCCTCTCCCTGATCCTGGTGCCGGTGGTCTACGAGTTCGTCGACGATTTCGAGCAGTGGCTGCGGGCGCGCACGGCGCGTCTGATCACCCCCAGGGAGCAACCGCTGCAACCGGCCCCCGAGGACCGCCTCTAGGCCCGCGCCAGCCACGGTCGAGGATCATTGTTCGATTTGCGGCCCTTGGGCATGGCGGCGACTGCTTTCGCTAGGCAGTATCCGAACGACGGACCGTCTCCGGAGTTCTCGACCGACATGATTCGCGCCCGCAGGACCCGCATCGTCGCCACCCTCGGCCCTGCCAGTCGCACAACGCAGATCGTCCAGGCCCTCGCCGAGGCCGGCGTCGATGTTTTCCGGCTGAACTTCAGTCACGGCAGCCATGAGGACCACGCCGCAGCGTTCAAGACGGTGCGGGTCGTGGAGGGGGCGGTGAACCGGCCGCTGGGGATACTGGCGGACCTGCAGGGCCCCAAGTTGCGCCTGGGGCGCTTCGCCGAGGAATCCGTCGAGGTCGCCCCCGGCGGCCGCATCCGTCTGGATCTCGACCCGGCTCTGGGCGACTCGCGGCGGGTGTCCCTGCCGCACAAGGAGATGTTCGCCGCCATGCGCCCCGGCGCCGAACTGCTGGTGGACGACGGCAAGGTGCGGTTGAAGGTGCTGGAATGCGGCGCCGATTTCGCCGAAACCGAAGTGGTTTCCGGCATGCGTCTGTCGGATCGGAAGGGCGTGATGCTGCGCGGGGGCGGGGTCCTGCCCCTGCCGGCCCTGACCGCAAAGGATCGCAAGGACCTGGCCTTCGCCCTGCGCCTGGGGGTCGATTGGATCGCCCTGTCCTTCGTCCAGCGGGCCGACGACATGGCCGAGCTTCGCCGCCTGGTCGAGGGCCGCGCCGCCGTCCTGGCCAAGATCGAAAAGCAGTCGGCGCTTGAGGACCTGGAGGCGATCCTGGACCTGTCCGACGGACTGATGGTCGCCCGCGGCGACCTGGGCGTCGAGATGGAGCCCGAAGAGGTGCCCGTCGCCCAGAAGATGATCCTGCGCGCCGCCCGGCGCCGCGGCGTGCCCGTGATCGTCGCCACCCAGATGCTTGAATCCATGACCGCCTCGCCGATCCCCACCCGGGCCGAGGCGTCGGATGTGGCCAATGCGGTCTATGAGGGCGCCGATGCGGTCATGTTGTCGGCCGAGACCGCCGCCGGCGCCTATCCGGTCGAGGCGGTGACGATCATGAACCGGATCATGGAACGGGTGGAGCGCGACCCTCACTGGCCCGAACTGATGGCCGCCGAACACGGGGACCTGGCCGATTTCGACGCCGACGTGCTGGTGGCGGCGGCGCGGCGCGCGGCCGAAGTGCGCGGCACGACCTGCCTGGTCGCCTTCACCACCACCGGGGGCACCGCCCTGCGGCTAGCGCGCGAGCGGCCCCTGCAGCCCGTCCTGGCCCTGACGCCGAACCCCGCCGTGGCGCACCGCCTGACCCTGGTCTGGGGCCTCGAAGCGCGCATCGCCGAACAGCCCGACAGTCTGGACTCGATGACCGAGGAGGCGGTGCAGATCGCCGGCGAGCTGGGGCTGGCCCCACCGGGGTGTCGCCTGCTGATCGTCGCCGGCACGCCTTTCGGCGCCCCAGGGGCGGCGAACATCCTGCGGCTCGCGCACGCGCCCGTCGAGGCGGCCCGCCGAGGGACGCGCGGGAAACCCTGACCGACCGGAGCGTTACGCCGTCATGAGCGATTATTCACCCCACGCGCCCGGCCCCTTCCTGGCGGCGGACTGGGGCACCAGCAATCTGCGCGCCTGGGTGCTGGAGCCGGACGGGTCCGTGCGTGATGGCCGTAAGTTTCCGTGGGGGGTGGCCAAGCTTCAGCCGGGCGAAGCCCGGACCATACTGGAAAGCGAGGTGCGGCCCGGCCTTCAGGCTGAGGTCTTGCCGGCAATCCTCTGCGGCATGGTGGGCTCGGCCCTGGGCATAGCCGCCACACCCTATGTGGACTGCCCGGTCGATGCACGGAGCCTGGCCGGCAAGCTGCATCGGGTAAGCGACGAAGGCCCGGCCGCCTACATCGTCCCCGGCCTGCGGGCGCGGCGTCCCAACGGCGATCCCGACGTCATCCGCGGCGAGGAAACCAAGGTGCTGGGCTGGCTGGCCCTGGACCCGGCAAGGCGCGAGGGCCGGCGGGTGCTCTGCCTGCCGGGCACCCACTGCAAATGGATTCTGATCGAGGACGGCCGCATCGAACGTTTCCTGACCGCCATGTCCGGAGAGCTGTTCGATGTGCTGAGCCACTACAGCGTGCTGCGCTCCGACGAGCCGGCCGACGACGAGGCCGCCTTCGACGCCGGTCTGGAGGCGGGCGAGGAGGTTGGGGCGCTGGCCTCGCGGCTGTTCGCCGTGCGCTCCAGGGTGGTGGGGGGCGACATGCCCGCTGACCAGGCGCGCTCCTATCTGTCGGGCCTGCTGATCGGCGACGAGACGGCCAAGATGGCGGCGGCGTTCGGGCTGGACGCGGCATCGGGGCCGGTCGCCCTGCTCGGCGAGCCGCACCTGTGCCGCTGGTATCAGCGAGCCCTGGGTCGCCTCGGCCTGGCGGTCGAGACCGACGCGGGCGACGCGCCGGTCCTGGCGGGGCTGCATATCCTGTTCTGCGAAGGGACCATCCGATGACGCCGCAGCAGGCTTTTGATGAGCTGCCCCTTGTCGCCATCATCCGCGGGGTCAAGCCGGATGAGGCGGTGGCGATCGGCGAAGCCCTCTACGCCGAGGGTGTTCGGCTGGTGGAGGTGCCGCTCAATTCGCCTCACCCGCTGGGCAGCATCCGCCGCCTGGCAGCAGCCTTCGCCGGCCGCATGGCCTGCGGCGGCGGCACCCTGCTGACGCCTCAGGACGCAGAGGCGGTAGGCGCCGCTGGCGGACAACTGGCCGTCTCCCCCAACACCGATCACGCCGTGATCAAGCGCGCGCTGGACCTGGGGATGACCCCGATGCCCGGATTCGCCACCTGCACCGAGGCCTTCGCCGCCCTCCAGGCCGGCGCTCGGTTCTTGAAGCTCTTTCCCGCCTCCACCTACGGTCCGCAGCACCTCAAGCTGCTCAAGGACGTCCTTCCCCCCGAGGCCGTGGTGGCCCCTGTCGGCGGCGTAGGCGCGGCTGAGATCGCTGAGTGGTGGGCCGCCGGGGCGCGGGGCTTTGGCGTCGGCGGCGGTCTTTATCGGCCCGGCGACACGCCGGACACGGTCCGCGGCAAGGCGCGGGCCCTGGTGCAGGCGCTGCGCGAGGTTAGGCCCTGACCCGCAGGAAGGCGTTTTGGCGGGCGTCCGCGACCGGCTAGGATCGGGGGATGCTGACTCCTGACGAACTCGCCGCTGTGCGCACCAGCCTTTCGGTGGCCGCCCTGGCTCTCGCCGTCGGCCTGCCGTTGGCGGCGGCGGCGGCCTGGATGCTGGCCCGCGGACGTTTTTTCGGAAAATCGGTGGTCGACGCCCTTGTCCACCTGCCGCTGGTCCTGCCGCCGGTGGTGGTCGGCTATCTGCTGCTTCTGGCCTTCGGGGTCCAGGGGCCGGCCGGCCGGGTCCTGAACGACCTCTTCGGCGCGCGCCTGGTTTTCTCGACGGCCGGGGCGGCCCTCGCCGCCGGGGTGATGGCCTTCCCCCTGATGGTCCGGACCCTTCGCCTGGCCTTCGAGGCCATGGATCCCGGGCTCGACGTGGCGGCCCGCTCATTGGGCGCAGGGCCTTGGGACCGCTTCTTCAGCCTGTCCTTGCCTCTGGCTACGCCGGGACTGGTGGCCGCCGCGATCATCGGGTTTGCGGCCTGCCTCGGGGAATTTGGGGCGGTGATCACCTTCGCCGCCAACGTGCCCGGCCAGACCCAGACCCTGCCGCTGGCCATATATGCGGCGCTCCAGTCTCCGGGCGGCGATGCGACGGCGATGAAGCTGGCCGGCGTGTCCTTCGCCATCGCCCTGGTCGCCCTGGTCGCTTCTGAGGCCCTCACCCGGCGGGCGTACCGGATGACCGGCCGCTGATGCTTCAGCTCAGCATCGCCAAACGCCTGGGCGACTTCGCGCTCAGCGCCGCCTTCGAAGCCCCCGCCGACGGGGTCACCGTCCTGTTCGGGGCCTCGGGAGCGGGCAAGAGCACGCTGCTGGCCTGCATCGCCGGCGCCAGCGTCCCGGACCATGGCCGGATCGTGCTGAACGGGCGGGTGTTGTTCGACGCCGCGGCGCGGACGGACGTCCCCATGGAACGGCGCCGGATCGGCTGGGTGTTCCAGGACGCGCGGTTGTTCCCGCACATGACCGTGGCGGCCAATCTGGGCTACGGCGCCCGCCGGGGCCCCGGCCAGGCGGGCATCACCCTGGCGGAAGTGGCGCATGTCCTGGGGATCGAGGGTCTGCTCGGCCGCCGCCCGCGCGACCTCTCCGGCGGCGAGCGCCAAAGAGTCGGCCTGGGACGCGCCCTGCTCAGCCAGCCGGACCTGCTGCTCATGGACGAACCTCTGGGCGCCCTGGACGCCCCGCGTAAGGCGGAGATCCTGCCCTTTATCGCCCGGCTGAAGGCGACGTTCGGCCTGCCGATCCTCTATGTCACCCACAGCCTTGCCGAAGCCGTGCGCCTCGGCGACCGCATGGTGGTCCTGGACCAGGGCAAGGTAATCGCCGACGGCCCGCTGGCGCAGATCGTCGGCCGCCCCGACCTGCCGCTGGTCTCCGGGCGCAGCGAAGCGGGGACGGTTCTGGAAGCCGCCGTCATGGCCGCCGATCCTGCCCGAGGCCTGACCCGGCTTCGCGTCGGCGCCTGGGAAATCGCGGTCCCGGCGACCGCGGCGGCCGAAGGCGAAGCGGTGCGGCTGTTTGTTTTGGCCCGCGACGTGATGCTGGCGCTCGACAAGCCGCTGCGGATTTCCGCCCGCAACGTGCTGTCCGGGGTTGTTCGCGCCCTGGACTCCCAGTCTGCCGGATCGGTCCTGGTCACCATCGAACAGGCCGGAGTGCGCCTGCTGGCCTCCCTGACGCCGGACGCGGTGACCGACCTGGGCCTTCAGCCGGGAACGCCGGTCTGGGCGGTGCTGAAGTCGGTCGCCATCGAGGGGTTCGGCGGCGGCTTGCTGGCGGCCCTGGACGGCGAGGCCTAGAGGCGGTCCAGCAGAATCACCTCCGCAGGATCGCCTGCGAGGGCGGCGGGGGCCCCGGCCGGACGCCGCACCAGGGCGTTGGCGCGGGCGAGAATGGTGACCAGAGACGAGTCCTGCTCGCCGAAGGGCTCGACCTCAAGCGCCCCGTCGCGGCCGAAGCTCGCCGCCACGCGCATGAAATGCTCGCGCGGGCCATTGGCCGGCAAGGCGGCGCAAAGGCGGCCCCGAACCTTTGGCCGGCCCGGCTCGGCGCCCTGCATCTTCAAGATCAGCGGGCGCAGGAACAGTTCGGCGCAGACGAAGGCCGAGGCGGGGTTGCCCGGAAGGCCGAGCACCCTGCGGCCGTCCCGCAGCCGCCCGAACCACGCCGGCTTGCCGGGGCGCAGGTTGATCCCGTCGACGTCCAGTTCAAGGCCGAGGCGGCCCAGCGCCGGCTTGACCAGATCGTAGTCCCCCACCGAAGCCCCGCCGATGGTGACCAGCAGGTCGACATCCACCCCTGAGACGGCCTCCACGATCGCCTGCTCGTCGTCTCCGGCGGACGCGAGAGTATGGCCAAGCGCGCCCCAGGCGCCGGCCAGGGCGTTCAGGGACACGCTGCCGGACTCATAGATCTGATCAGGCGTGGCCTCCCCGCCCGGCCGCGCCAGCTCCTCGCCCGTGGCCAGGAACGCAATCTGGGGGCGGCGAGCGACCTTCAGCGCGCCCCGGCCCGCCGAGGCCGCCAGGGATATGCGCCAGGGGTCGAGCCTCTGGCCGGCGGTCAGCAGAACCTCGCCGCGGCGAAAGTCCCCGCCGCGCGGCCGGATGTTGGACCCGGCGCGGGTCACGGGGCCGAGGCGAACGGTCTCGCCCTCCCGCCGCGCTTCCTCCTGGATCACGACTGTGTCGGCGCCCTGCGGCACGGCGGCGCCGGTGAAGATGCGCACCGCCTCGCCGGGCGCAAGCGCGCGGGGGTGACTGCGGCCGGCGGCGCTTTCGCCGGCGATGGTCAGTTCCGCAGGGGCCGGGGCGTCAACCCGGCGGATCGCCCAGCCGTCCATGGCCGAGGCGTCGAAGGGCGGCTGGTCTCGGTCGGCGGCCACGTCCTCGGCCAGCACGCGGCCAAAGGCATCCTCTATCGCCACGGTCTCGGACGGCAGCACCGCCGCCTGGGCCAGGATGCGCGCCAGGGCCTCATCGACCGACGGCAGGCTCATGCCTCGTCCCGGCGGAAATCCCCCGAGGCCCCGCCGGTCTTCTCCACCAGACGCACCGCCTCGATGGTCATAGCCTTATCGGCGGCCTTGAGCATGTCATAGAGGGTCAGGCAGGCCACCGAGACGGCTGTCAGAGCCTCCATTTCCACGCCGGTGGGCCCTGTGGTCGCCGCGCGGGCCTTCACCTCTAGCCCGCCGCCGTCCGCCATGGGCGCAACCTCGACCGTCACCGAGGACAGAGACAGCGGGTGGCACAGGGGAATCAGGTCGGCGGTTCGCTTGGCCGCCATGACCCCGGCGATCTCGGCGACGGCGCGCACATCGCCTTTGGCGCCCTGGCCGGCGATCGCCAAAGCCAAGGTAGCGGGAGCCATGCGGACGCAGCCGCGCGCCTCGGCGGTGCGGGCCGTATCGGCCTTGCCCGAGACGTCCACCATGCGGGCGCGGCCGTCGCTGTCGATATGGGTGAGCTTGGTCATCACCGCTCCATCAGGCGCGGCATCAGCTCGACCATGTTGCAGGGCTTGTGGCGGCTGTCGAGCTGCCAGCGGATCACCTTGTCCCAGCCGTCCCGCACCGCCCCGCCCGAGCCCGGCAGGCAGAAGACGAAGACGCCCTCGATGATCCCCGCCAGGGCGCGCGACTGCAGGGTGGACAGGCCCACCGTCTGATAGCTGACCATGTGAAAAACCACCGAAAATCCCTCGATGCGCTTGTCGAACAGGGGCTCCAGCGCCTCGGGGGTCACGTCGCGGCCAGTCAGGCCGGTGCCCCCCGTGGTCACCACCGCGTCCACCTCGCCGCTGTCCACCCAGGCCTGCACCTGGCGGCGGATTTGCTCGACATCGTCGCGCACCAGGGCGCGGGCGGCGAGATGGTGACCGGCGCTGCCGACCCGCTCGGCCAGGACCGCGCCCGAGGTGTCGCTCTCCTCGTCCCGGGTGTCCGACACAGTCAGGACGGCGATTCGCACCGGGATGATCGGCAGGCTGGTGTCGAGCTTTCCGGCGGGGGCGGGCACGGTTTCGGTCATTAGGGTCTCCAACGCTGGCTGTCCTGGTAGTCTCTGTCGCGGGGTTCGATCCAGCGTTCCCCGCCCGGGCCCGTCTCCTTTTTCCAGAACGGGGCCTCCGTCTTCAGCCGGTCCATCAGATAGTCGGCGGCCTCGAACGCCTCGCGGCGATGCGCCGCCGCCGTGGCCACGAACACAATCGCCTCGCCGGGGGTCATAGCCCCGGTGCGATGCACGATCAGCACGTCCTGGATGTCGAAGCGCGCGCGGGCGTCGGCCTCCATTGCCTCGATCACCGGCTCGGTGAACCCGGGATAGGCGTCCAGCTCCAAGGTGGCGACGACCTGCTCGCCGGTGGTGCGCCGGGCGAGGCCGGTGAAGACGACCACCCCGCCACAGTCCAGCCGGCCCTCGGTGAAGGCGCCGAGCAGGGCGCCCGGATCGAACGCCTGGCTCTGGACTCTGACCGCCATCTCAGCCGCCGCTCATCGGCGGGAGAAACGCGATCTCGTCGGCCGGGACAAGGGGATGGTCGCCGCGGACGATGGTCTTGTTGACCGCCACCTGAACCCCCTTGGCGCCCAGGGCGTCGCCCAGGACCGGATCGGCAGCGCTCAGGGCCAGAACCAGGGAGCCCGTGCTGAGGGCGCCCTCGACATCGCGTTCGCGCCAGCCCGCCACTTCGCTCAGGCGGCCAAGCATGAGGACCTTCGCCACCGCTAGCCCCCCGTATGCGCCATGGTCCGTCCCACAGCGGGAGCGGCGCCGCGGCGCGCGATGACGAAATCATGGCCCTTCGGCTTGCGGGCCAGGGCCTCGCGGATCGCCGCGACCAGCGGCCCGTCGCCTTCGCTGGCGCGTAGCGGCGCGCGCAGGTCGGCGCAGTCGTCCTGGCCGAGGCACATGTAAAGGACCCCCGTGCAGGTCACCCGCACCCGATTGCAGGTCTCGCAAAAGGTGTGGCTGAGGGGAGTGATGAAGCCGATCCGTCCGCCCGTTTCCTCGACCCGGCTATAGCGCGCCGGACCGGACGTCTGGTCGGCCAGGGGAGTCAGGGTCCAGAAGGATTCCAACGTCCGCCGCACGCTAGCCAGGGAGAGATACTGGTCGGTGCGGTCCTCCTCGACGTCCCCCAGCGGCATGGTCTCGATCAGGGTGATGTCGCAGCCCAGGCCGTGCGCGAAGGCGACCATGCGCGGCAGGTCCTCGGCGTTGTCTGCCTTCAGGGCAACGGTGTTGATCTTGACCTTGATGCCCACCGCCAGGGCGCGCTCCACCCCGGCGATCACCTTGGCCAGGTCGCCGCCGCGGGTGATCCGGCGAAACGCGACGGGGTCGAGGGTGTCGATCGAGACGTTCACCCTGCGCACGCCGAAGCTGTGCAGGGCCGGAGCCATCTCCGCCAGCCGGGTCCCGTTGGTGGTGAGGGTCAGTTCGTCGAGCGCGCCGCTGTCCAGATGGCGCGACAGACCGCGCACCAGGTCCAGAAAGCCGCGGCGCACCAGGGGCTCGCCGCCGGTGAGGCGCAGCCGACGCGTCCCCAGGCCGATGAAGGCGGAGCACAGGCGATCCAGCTCCTCGAGGCTGAGGATCTGGGCCTTGGGCAGAAAGGTCGGCCGCTCGGACATGCAATAGACGCAGCGCAGGTCGCAGCGGTCGGTCACCGAAACCCGCAGGTAGTCGATGGTCCGCCCGAAGGGATCCATCAGGGCGCCGCGCCGCTCGGCCGCGTTTAGATCGTTCGAAAGGGGGACCATGGCCTCCAATATAGCGATCGGGCGGCAAAAGGCACGGTCCGCGCGCCCTTGCCTTACCGCCTCGCCGGGGTATGGGGAAGAATGACGCCCATGGAAACGATCGTCACCGGGCCAGACGGCGTTCTGGGAGATTGGCCCGCCTTCGGGCTCTGCTCCGACGTGCGCCCGGCCCTGGCCAGCGCCGCCGCGGCAGATAACGACTCCGCCCTCGTCACTCTCTATGCCGCCGAGGGGCCCGCTCCCCACGGCGTCGGCGCCCAGATGCTGTTCACCGCGCAAGAGGCTGCCGGGTTTCTCTCCGGCGGCTGTATCGAGGCGGACGTCGCCATCCACGCCCGCGCTGTCCTGGCGGACGGAGCGCCGCGGCGCCTGATCTATGGCCGCGGCGGCCCCCCCGACATCCGCCTTCTATGCGGCGCCCGCATCGAGGTGCTGGTCGAACGGCTTGGGCGCGAGGACGCCGCGGCGCACCGCCTGATCGAGCTCTGGCGTGCGCGCATCCCCGCGCTGTGGCTGACCGACGGGATGCGCCGGGCCTGCCTGGCGCCCGGCGAGGGGCCGCAGGCGCTGTCGCCCCCGCTCCGGGAGGCCTACGCGCGCGCCGTCGCCGACCCGGGAGTCAGCGCCCCTGCCCAAGGGGGCTCCGGGCTCTACCGCATCCACGACCCGCAACCGCGGGTGGTGGTCGCCGGCGCCGACCCCACCGCCCTGGCCATTGCGAGCCTGGCGGCGACCGTGGGATGGGCGACCGCCTTTGTCCGGCCGAAAGGACCCCTGGCGCCGCCGCCGATCGACGGGGCGGCCTATCTGCGTGCCGAGGCGGCCGCGGCCCTTGCCGCCCTGGCCCTCGACCCATGGACCGCCGTGGCCGCGACCTCGCACGACATCGAGACCGACGGCGCGGTTCTGGCCGCCGCCCTGGCGTCCCGCGCGGCCTATGTCGGCGTCCTGGGCAGCCGAAGGCGCGTTCCCGAACGCATCGCCGGCCTGAAGGCGGCGGGACTGGACGACGCCGCCATCGCCCGGCTCAAGGCGCCCATCGGCCTGGCGGTCGGCGCCCAGACGCCTTGGGAGATCGCCCTGGCGGTGGTGGCCGAGATGGTCGGCGAGTTCCGGGCTCAGGCCGCGCGCCGAACCTGGCCTGCCGCGCCGCTCAAGCCATGATCCTCTACGCCCTGGTCCTGGCCGCCGGGACGGGCGCCCGTTATGGGGGCGGCAAGCTGACCGCGCCTTGGCGAGACGGGGTTCTGATCGACGGAGCCTTGCGCGCGGCTTTCGCCGCGCCTGCGGCCGGGGTGGTGGTGGTCACCGGCGCGGGCCGCGAGGCGGTGCAGGCCGCCGCGCACGCTTTCGCGGAACGCGCCAGGCAGGCGGGGCGGCTGAGCTTCGTCTATGCCCCCGACCACGCCGAAGGCATGGCGGCCAGCCTGCGCGCGGGCGTCGCCGCCTTGCCGGACGAGGCCGACGGCGTGCTGGTGTTCCTCGGCGACATGCCGCTGGTTCCCGCCGCGGTCGCTGGAACCCTCGCCCGCGCCCTTGAACAGGGCGCCCTTGCGGCCGTCCCCAGGTTCGAAGGCCAGCACGGCCATCCGGTCGCCTTCGCCCGCTCCCTGTTCTCCGATCTGCTCGCCTTGCAAGGCGATCGGGGCGCGCGAGCCCTCCTCACCAGCCTGGGGGACCGGCTGGCGACCGAGCCCGCGGATGACCCCGGCGTGCTGCTCGACGTTGATCGTCCGGACGACTTGCCGGCTTAAGGATATAACCGCGGCCATGAGCGACCACCTTCGCGCCGTAGACGCGCCGCTGGAGCGTCTGCGGCGGCTGCACCCTTTGAAGATCGACCTGTCGCTGGACCGGATGCAGCGGCTGCTGGCCGCTCTGGGCCATCCCGAAAGCCGCCTGCCGCCGACGATCCACATCGCCGGCACCAACGGCAAGGGCTCCACCGCCGCCTTTGCGCGGGCCATCGCCGAGGCTGCGGGGCTGCGGGTGCATGTCTTCACCTCGCCGCATCTGGTCCGGTTCGCCGAACGCATCCGGCTGGCGGGGCGTCTCATCGATGAAGCGCGCCTGGCCCGCACGCTGGAGCGCGTCGAGGCGGCCAACGCCGGCGGGCCGATCACTTTTTTCGAGGTCACGACGGCGGCGGCTTTCCTCGCCTTCAGCGAAACGCCGGCGGATCTGCTGATCCTGGAAGTGGGCCTGGGGGGCGTCCTGGACGCCACCAACGTCATCCCGAGGGCGGCCGTCAGCGTCATCACCCCCGTCGACTACGACCACCGCGAGTTCCTCGGCGACGACCTCGCGTCGATCGCTGGGGAGAAGGCGGGCATCCTAAGGCCTGGGGTCCCCGCCGTCACAGCGCGCCAGCAGGAGGCCGCCGAGGCGGTGATCAGGCGCAGGGCCGCCCGCGTCGGCGCGCCGCTGATGATCATGGGCCAGGACTTCGACGCCCGGATCGAGCATGGCCGCCTGATCTGGCAGGGCGAGGACCAGCTGCTCGACCTGCCGGCCCCTTCCCTGCTAGGGGACCACCAAGCCGACAACGCCGGTCTTGCGGTGGCGGCGATCCTGGCCCTGGCAGACCCGCGGATCGGCGACGACGCCATTGGGCGCGGCATTGCCGCCGCCGTATGGCCGGCGCGGATGCAACGGCTGACCGGGGGGCCCTACGGCGCGGCCGCGAGGTCGCGAGGCGCTGACCTGTGGCTGGACGGCGGCCATAATCCGCACGGCGCCCGCGCGGTGGCCGCAACAATGGCCCAGATAGCCCGCTCAGGGCGGCCCGTGGCCCTGGTCGCCGGGACCCTGGCCAACAAGGATGCGGAGGGCTTCTTCCGGGCCTTCGCCGATCTCGGGCCGCGGGTGTTCGCGGTCGGGTTCGAGGCCGAAGCCGCGGCTTCTGCAGAACGCACCGCCCAGGCCGCGGCTTCGGCCGGGCTGAAGGCGGAGACGGCCGGCGACGTCGCCGACGGCGTGCGCCGAGCCCTCGCGGCCGAGGGCCCGGCCCCGCACGTGCTCATCTGCGGATCGCTGTATCTGGCGGGCGAAGTCCTGGCGGCGGCCGGGGAGACCTGGCCGGCCTGAGGGTCAGGCGGCGGGCTGGACGCCGGTTTCGCTGAGCCACTCGAGGATCTTCTGCTTGGGCATGGCGCCGACCTTCATCGAGGCCATCTGCCCGCCTTTGAACAGCATCAGGGTAGGGATGCCGCGCACGCCGTAGCGGGACGGGACCGTGGGGCTTTCCTCGATATTGACCTTGGCCACAGTGACCAAGTCAGCCAGTTCCTCGGAAATCTGGTCCAAGGCCGGCGCGATCTGTTTGCATGGGCCGCACCACTCGGCCCAGAAATCTACCAGGACGGGCTTTTCGGATTGCAGGACGTCGCGCTCGAACGACTCGTCAGTGACCTTCACGGTGCTCATTCGTAGACAGCTCCATCGGCGCCGCCTTGCGGGCGGCTCAGGTTCGCCAAATAGGGCGGGCGGCCGCCAGGATCAACCGCCGCGGGCCAGGCGCGCAAGCTGGGCGGTCACGATGTTTTCTGGAACCGGCATCAGTTTGGGGCCGTCCGTCCATACCAGCGCCGCCTCGACCTTGCGGTCCGGGAAGATCGCGCGCAGCACCGCCACATAGACAGCCATCTGCGCCAGATAGGCGCGGTCAGCGTCTTCAATCCGGGCGGGCGACGGACGGTTTGTCTTGAAATCGATCACCAGCACCCGATCAGGCTCCACCAACAGGCGGTCGACGCGGCCTGACACCGCCAGCCCCCGCGGCAGGTCTTCGGCCCCGCCGGCCAGGGCCGCCTCGGCGCGGGAGCCGGGGCCGAAGACGGGGGCGAAGCGTGCGTCCTCCAGAACGGCCAGGGCGGCCTGGGCCATCTCCGCGCCCTGGGCCGCCGTCAGGTCGCGCTCGCCGTGCAACAGCCGCGCCGCGGCGGCGGCGCGCTGCGGCGGCGCGATGTCTGGCAAAAGCTGCAGCAGCCGGTGGATGATCTCCCCGCGCCGGTAGCGGCCCAGGCCGCCGATGGACGCCAGGGGCGAAGGGGCGGGGCCCGCCTCCACATCGCCGATCGCCGACGGCGACGCCCAGCGGTCGGCGGGCGGCTCGGCGGAGGCAGTTCGGGAGGCCCAAGGCGGCAGGACTTCGGCCAGGTCGGCGGCCTGCGCTGACTGCCGCCCCGCCTCAGGGTCTGGACCGTAGCGGCGGAAGGCGAAGTCGCCGTCGCCTGCGTCCCGGGTCACGGCAGCGACGGCCGAATCGTCGAAGGCGTTCTGCACCAGTTCATACCAGCAGCCTTCCTCTGACGCCTTGCGGTCTGCTCGCAGCCGGCCGCAGATCACCAGCCGGTCGCGGGCGCGGGTCAGAGCCACATAGAGCAAACGCTGGCTTTCTTGCCGCACCCGTTCGGCGATCGCCTCGCGCGCCTTGGCCGTCTGGGGGCAGTCCTCGGCCTTGCGCGGCGCCCAGAGAAACCCGCCGCCCTCCGCGTCCATCAGACAGCCGGTGCGGGCCAGGGGGTTGGCTGTGGTGTCCGGCAGGAAGACGATCGGCGCCTCCATGCCCTTGGCGCCGTGGACGGTCATCACCCGCACCTCGTCATGGCCGGACTCCAGCTCGCGCTTGACCTCGACCTCGGCCTTGGCCAGGGCGTCCACCAGCCGCTCCAGGTCGCCGACGCCCCGCGTCTCGGCGGCGCGGACTTCGCCCATGAAGGCGTCGACGGCGTCCTCCGCCTCGCGGCCCAGGCGGGTCAGGATGCGCTGGCGCAGGGTGCGGCCCTGGCCGTCGAGCCGGGCGAGGAGTCTGGCGTAGAGATCGAACGGCGCCCGGACCCTGGCTTCCTCACGGCCCCAGGCCAGCAGGTCTCGCGCATCGCGCCAGGCCGGCCGCTCGTCGCCCCGCGCTTCCAAAGCCTGCCACAGAGACTGTCCGGGCGCGCGCGGATGGGCGAGGTCGAACAGATCGTCCTCATCCAGGTCGCACAGCGGGCTGCGCAGGACCGCGGCCAGGGTCAGGTCGTCGTGGGGAAACTGAAGCAGCTGGCCCAGGCCGAGCAGGTCCTTGAAGACGATATGCTCGGACAGCTTCAGCCGGTCGGCGCCGGCCACCGGGAGCCCCCGGCGCTTCAGCGCGCGGATGATCTCCTCGAACAGGGCGTCGCGGCGGCGAACCAGGATCAGCACATCGCCGGGCCGGGCCGAGCGCAGGCGGGGGGGAGCGGACGCCTTGTTATAGACCTGATCCCCGCGCGCGATCAGGGCGGCGATCTCGTCGGCGATGCGCCGGGCCAGCCGCTTGCGGGCGGACTCTTCCGGTTCGGCGTCCTGGGGCGCGCCCCAGGCGTCGGGGGGCTCGCGCTTCTCTTCCTTGTCCAGGGGCCACAGATCGACGCAGCCGCCGTGACGAAGGCGCGGACGATGGGCGATGAGGTCGCGCCCCGGCGGCGGCGGGACCCCGGGTCGAGTGTCGGGATTGGCGAACACTGCATCGACGAAGGACAGGATCGCCGGCGCCGACCGCCAGCTGTCCTCCAATAGGGGCCGCGCAAAGGCCTGGCCGGCGCCCTCCACCAGGGCCCGGTGCGACTCCGCTTCAAGGGCGAAGCGGGCTGGCTCAGCGCCCTGGAAGGAATAGATCGACTGTTTCTCGTCGCCGACGGCGAAGACGGTGCGTCCCAGCGCCGCCGCCGGCCGCGCCCCGGCCCCGGCGAAGAACTCCGCGTTCAGGGCGCGCAGGATGTCCCACTGGTCGGGCGCGGTGTCCTGGGCCTCGTCGATCAGCATGTGGTCTATGCCGCCGTCGAGCTTGTAGAGGATCCAGGCGGCGTCAGCCTGCTGGGTCAGCAGGATGTGGGTGCGCTCGATCAGGTCGCCGAAGTCCAGACCGCGCCGCAGCGCCTTGGCCGCCTCGTAGAGCGCGCCGTAGGCCCTAGCCAGGGTCAGGGCCTTGATGGTGGCGTCGGCTATGCGCGCGGCGCGGGCCTCTGCGGCGGCGCAACCCAGGCGCTCCTGCTCGGCGGCCAGCCATTGGCAGGCGGCCGGGTCCACGCCCTTGGAGCCCAGCCGGGTGAGGGGTTTTCCCGTCTGGGTGCAGAACAGCGCCCACAGGTCGGCGAACGCGGCGCCGGAACTGGCCGCCTTCATCGCCGCGCCGAGGGCATGGTCGGTCTTGCCGGGCCCCTGCAGCAGGGCGTCCGCCGCCTGGCGCCAGCCGGCCCAGTCCAGGCGCGCCAAGGCCTGCGCCTCGATCATGTCCGCATCGGCGGGTTCCGCCAGGTCGAACCGGCGGCGGACGTCTGCGGCGACCCCGTCCTGCTCGTCGCAGGCGGCGGAGTAAGCGGCGATGGCGCGCCGCTTGGCCTCGAACAGGGCGAACATGTCCCCGAAGCTGCGGTAGTCCAGTTCCACCGAGAAATGGGCGTAGGCGGCGCCTAGGGGGCCGTCGCCGTCGGCAAGGGCGAAGCCGGCCACATCGTCCCGCGCCCGCGCCGAGACTTCGGCTGCGGCCGCGTCCTCCAGCACTTCGAATCCGGGCGAAAGACCGGCTTCCAGAGGAAACCGCCTCAGCAGTTTTTCGCAGAAGGCGTGGATCGTCTGGATCTTGAGCCCGCCGGGAGTCTCCAGGGCGCGGGCGAACAGCCGCCGGGCCCTGGCGGGATCGGGGGTATCCTCGCCGATATCGCGGATATCCGAGATCAGGACTTCATCGGGCATGACCGCCCATTCGCCGAGGCGCTTGAACAGCCGTTGCTGCATCTCGGCGGCGGCGGCCTTGGTGTAGGTGACGCACAGGATCGCGGCCGGCTCGGCGCCGTGGAGCAGCAGCCGCGCGACGCGGTCCACCAGGGTCTTAGTCTTGCCGGAACCGGCGTTGGCGGTGACGAAGGCCGAAGCGCCTGGATCGGCCGCGGCGACCTGGGGATCGTAGGTCATGTCCCCTCCGCCCCTTCGGCCTCGCCGACCACCCGCCACTCCCACACCCGGGCGAGGTGGTCGTAGTCGCTGGCGTACTGATGCAGCAGGTGCGGCGCGGCCCAGGAGACGTAGGCGGTCTGCGGCAGATTGAAGAGGCGGATGCGCCGTTCCAGCCCGCTCATGGCCGCCTCGGCCATGATCATGGTCTCATCGACCGGATTCAGCGGTTCGTCCCGCCCAGGCGGCTTGCGGCCTGTGATCTGCACATAGACTAGCTGCCGGGCGTCCACCGCGCCGGCCGACGAGAACCCGCCCCGCGCCAGGATCGCGGCCGTCAGGGTCAGCTGGGGCGAGAAGCCGGCCTTCACCTGGGCCAGTTTTGGCGGCGAGCCGGTCTTGAAGTCGAGGATGTCGGCCTCGCCGCCGCGCACCTCGATGCGGTCCGCCTTCGCGGTCAGGGTGAACGGGCGGCCGTCAATGGTCAGGGTCAGGCTGCCCTTCTCCTCGATCAGCAGCTGCACGCCGCCCTGCCTGCGGCGCTGCTCGAAGGCGACCACCCAGGGGGCGACATTGGCCGCCAGCGCCCGCTCGCGCGCCATGCGCGGGGCGCTCATGCCCGCCGTCTCGAGGGCGTCCAGCAGCAGGGCGTTGAAGCGCGCCTCGGCGTCCTCCGGCAGGTCACGGGGGTGGTCGCGGGCGAAGGTTTCGAAGGCGGCGTGGACGGCGGTGCCCCGCGCGCGCGACTCCACCGGCTCGTCCGGACGCTCCATCTGGCGAAGACGCAGAACATAGCGCGCATAGACCGCGTAGGGATCGCGCACCCAGGTCTCGACCCCTGTCACCGGCAATTCCGCAGGCCGGGCCGCCAGGGGCGGGGCCGGACGGGGGCGGGGCGCCATCCTCAGGGCCGGCGGAGGATCGGCCAGGGGCGCGTCCAGAGCGCGGGCCCAGGCCAGCACCTGCGGCCGCGACGGCAGCGCCTTGATCCCCGCTCCGCGGGCGAGGGTTTCCAGCCGCCACAGCCAGCGCGACTTCACCGCGGGCGAGCCGCCGCGGCGCTCGCTGTGAAGCAGATAGACTTCCGGCGCGCAGGCCGCCTGGGCGAAGTCGTGGGCCGACAGGCCGATGCGCCGCTCGGGCGGGGGCAGGCCGATCACGGCGCGCATGGGCCGCGACAGGAACGGATCGGCCGGGGCCGCTTGAGGCCATACCCCCTCCTCCAGCCCCGCCAGGATCATCCGGTCGGCCCGGATCAGCCGCGCCTCGATGGCGCCAAGGACCCGCAGGCGGGGATGGGCCCCGCCCCCCGACCGGACCAGGCAGCCGCCGATCAAGGTCTGCATCAGATGGGCGAAGTCGGTGGCCGAGCATTCGGGCAGTTCGCCCGCCTCGCCGGCGGCCGCGGCGACGAGACCCCCGGCCGCCTCGCCGGCCGGCCCGGCCCACAGTCCGCCCAGATCGCCGCCCGGGCCCGCGGCCAGGGCCTCCGCCGCCGTCGCCGCGCCGCGAACCGCCAGCGCCGGTTGGGCATGGCCGGAGGCGAAGGGCTCGGTCGCCGCGGCGAGCGCCCCCTGCAGGGCGGCGAGCAGCTGGGCCGCCCCAGCAAGCTCGGCGATACGCTGGGCGTCCCGCGCCTTGCCCTGTTGCTCACGAAGGCGGGCCTGGAGCGCG